>Ga0315320_10003802_pt1 | contig 12362 bp, 9 predicted proteins | sample M140m21515metaG_FD_203458 | JGI IMG/M metagenome (GOLD analysis project Ga0315320, IMG submission 203458) | Ammonia-oxidizing marine archaeal communities from Monterey Bay, California, United States - M1 40m 21515 | ecosystem: Environmental > Aquatic > Marine > Coastal | place: USA: California...
GGTGCCCAAATGGGGTGAAAATTGAGTAAAAAATGACTCACTCAGTGCTGCGGGTGTCTGGCAGGGCGAAAGCAACCAATTCGGGTGCGTGCTCGCGATCGCCAATGGCCACTACAATGAACTGCTTTCCTGCGGCAACGTAACTGACCGGCGCACCGGTCGTACCAGCCGCCAGTTCGATTTCCCAATGGATGTCACCGGAAAGCTTGTCATACGCTCTAAACATCGCCCCGCCGCTGTTAGTTGCTATTTCGACGGGCATATCTGCAGGGATGCGTCCGCCCGGGCGCTGGTTTGTAAGTCCTTCGCCTAAAAATAGCAGCGTCTTTGTTAGAAGGGGCGAGGGTCGACCGGGCACGCCGAGTTTGTCGAGTTTAAGGTGAGCAATGGCAGGATTATCGACCGGCCCGGCGCCGTTGGGCACCATCCACTCGTGTTCGCCCGTGTTCATGTTGATTGCTGTTATGCGTCCATAGGGAGGCTTGAACAGAGGGAGTCCCTGTGGGCCACCCAACCAGCGTCTTGCGCCTTTTACATAGCGAAGGTTGGTAACCTCAGGGTCGCCTAATACGAGGTCAGCAACAAAGGGAGCGGTAATAGAGGGAATATAAAGCAAGCCGGTTTCGGGGTCGAAAGAGGCGCCTTGCAGATCGGCGCCGCCTTGCGAACCGGGCAATTGAATAGTGCCGAGCGTGCCGCCGGGAGATTCATCGCGGGCCGATGGTGGCGTGAATAGCGGGCCCGTCACGTAGAAATTGAAAATTTCGAGCGCTTGCGCCCGAAGTTCGGGCGTAAAGTCGATTAAATTGTCTGCGGTTGCACCTTGTCGATCGAAAGGTGCAGGCCGTGTGGGGAAGGGCTGGGTAGGTGAAGCGATCTCGCCTGGAACAGTCGAGGGAGGCACGGCGCGTTCCTCGATATCCCAAATGGGCGCACCTGTTTTCCTGTCGAAGACGAAGGCGAACCCCTGTTTGGTAAGCTGTGTCACCGCCTGCACTGGCTCACCATCGACTATGATATCCATCAAAATCGGTGCTGCAGGCGGGTCGTAGTCCCAAAGCCCGTGGTGAACAGTCTGGTAATGCCAAACCCTCTCGCCGGTTTCGGCATCAACCGCGACCAAGCTCTGGCTAAAGAGATTATCGCCGAGCCTATGGCCCCCATACATATCGTTGGTCGCCGAACTGATAGGCATGTAGACCAAGCCAAGCGCGTCGTCGGCGCTAAAGATCGCCCACATTGGCGCGTGCCCGGTATACGACCAAGACCTGTCCTGCCAGCTTGCTGTGCCAAACTCGCCTTCTTGCGGAATCGTGTGATAGGTCCAACGTAATTTTCCCGTTCGGATGTCGAACGCGCGGACGTCACCGCGGTAGGCTTCCTTGTTAGAAAAACTGTCGGACATCGCCTGCCCAATGACAATGACATCGCGTACGACCATCGGAACGCCACCCCAGCGGAAACGCTCGAACGATGCTGGCATGAGTTGCAGGTCGACGCGGCCTTGGTTGCCAAAGCTATCGATCGCCCCGCCAGTCTCAGCATCGAGCGCATAGAGGTAAGTGCCACGCTGGACTATTACACGAGGCGCGATGATACCCTCAGGGTCCTGCCAATAGGCGATCCCTCGCGTTGGCGCACCCGGCAAGCCTTCGGCGCCGCCAACAGGGTTTTGAACCCAGATTGTTGTACCGGTCGCGGCATCAAAGGCTTCGACTAGGCCCACTGCGTTGGGGATGAATGCTATACCGTCAATTACCACGGGGGCTGCAACATAGTTGCTGGAAACCCGCTGATTGGGATTAAGCGAGGCGTAGTAAGGATCGAGGGCAGGGCGACGCCAAGCTATCTCGACGTCGTCGACGTTGCTGGCATCAATATCGGCCAGCGGAGAATATTTGGTGTTGCCGATGTCACCTCCATAGGCCTGCCAATTGCCGTCTTGAGCGCGCTGTGTTGCTGCGGCGGTCGACGCAATGAGATCTTGAGCGGCTTTATTCTGAAGGTCTAGGGTGAGATCCGTCGAAGGCGGGGTGTCTGGTGCGCAGCTGGCAATAAGTGCGAGTGAACAAGTGATCAATAGTGGTTTCAGCGGGGGAGCAATTCTTCTTAGCTGGAATTTCATAGCGCCATACCTTGGTTTAGCGCCCTGCCGAGCGCGTGACCTTGGATTCTAACGCGTCGGCAATAGAATACTAGCTGGCTAGGCGCTGCTTGATGCGCTTAATAATTGAACCCAACATCGGCACGTTTTCATAAACGAAAGCACCGAGGTCGAAATAATCGCGATGGTAATAGATGCGGTTATTCCGGACCTTCAGGAAACTTGCCCCTTCGACCCTGATAACTTCACCGCTTTTCGGGCCGCGTTGGCGGAGAATCATAGTCCACGCGAGGAAGATTTCACCGCCGGTGTCGAGGGTCTGATGGAACTTGAAATTGCAGCTATCGACATTGCGGTAAAGGTGTTGGAAGCGTTCAACAAGAGCAGCCTTGCCCTGAATTCCGTGGGAGGGGTCTTCAAAATAGACGTCTTCGCTGTAAAGCGGCGCCAGTTCGGCGGTGTTACCTGCGGCGAGGCTGCAGTACGCGCGCTTCAACGCGTCAGCCAGGTCGGTATTAACGACCCTTTCAGGTGGGAGTGGCTGTGCCGCTGAGTCGACGGCCTGTTCTATGTGCTGAAATCCTGTCATGGCGTAGAAGAGCCTTATGAATAATGATATGGTAAGTGTGGAGTACGGATTTCTCGCCAGAGTAGATCACCTTCGATTCGGTGATCCAGAATTTCGGGCGCGACGTTGTGATAGGTATGTACAATATGACAGCGACAATCGAACAAATTACCGTACGCTCTCCGAAGCGGGATAAATCACGACCAGTGACTTCCATAGAAAAAACTCCGCTCGAGACCGAGTTGGAGACAATCGAACGAAAGTTATCCGAAGGGCCATCTGACGAAGAGCTTCTTCTAGCTGTAGGTTCCTCGCAAGACCGCCAGGCCTTCAATACATTATTCCAGCGCTTCTCGAAAAAAATCTTCGCGATGGGCATGAAACTGACCAGAAATGAGCAACTAGCCCACGACTTAGTGCAAGAGGCATTAATGACGGTGTGGACGAAAGCACCTCTCTACGATTTAGACAGAGGAACTGCCCAAAGCTGGATTTTTACTCTGTCTCGAAATCGGTGTTTCGACATGCTTCGCAAGAAGAAGCGTCAGCCACAAACCATAAGCTCCGACGACATTTGGCCGCAAGAAGGCGACGCTGACATGTCATTTGTGCATGAGGAGCAAGGCTCGCAGGCAGTAGAGATTGCGCAAATCGAGCGCTTCTATACCGAATTACCGACAGCACAGAAGGCTGTAATAGAACAAATTTATATCTACGATCGCACACACGAGGAAGCGGCAGCCGAGCTAGAGATACCCTTGGGTACACTCAAATCTAGGCTCCGTCTCGGTGTGGCGAAATTAAGAGTATTAATTGGGGTTGAGCAATGACATCTGCCAAATATCATCCTAGCGACGAGGTCCTACGTGACTTCGCACAAGGCAAACTTTCCACAGGGATGAGCGTTGCTCTTTCCGCGCACATTGAGCTATGCCAGAGCTGTCGGCAGCGAAGCAGTGAGCTCGAGTCGCAAGAAATCGTGTCATGGCTTCAAGAAGATCGAGCTGAGCCGCTCACCTCACCTGATTTTTCGGGCATGCTGGACTTAATTACTAGCCAGCCGCAATCAACGAGCACGACCAGAGCAGCGCCTCAGGAGGAGGAGCCGCTAGTGCCCGAGATACATATGCTAGACCACAGCATAACTCTCCCCCGCGTACTTGCTAAGGCGGCCTCTCGGGGGTTGGTTTGGCGCAAGCTTGCAGGCGGCATAAATCAGGCTCAGGTATTAATAGACAATGAGACTCAATGCGAGTTTTTGTACATGACTCCAGGTAGTCAGGTACCCGTTCACAGACATCAAGGTAGCGAGGTTACACTCGTTTTAGACGGAGGATTTGAAGACGAACTAGGTCACTATGGCCCGTCCGACTTCCTCGTGCGAGACAAACGCGACCAGCATCAGCCTTCGACAGAAGAAGGGTGTCTCTGTTTCGCCGTGCTTGACAGTCCGCTGACCTTCACCAGTGGCCTAGCTAGACTTTTCAATCCTATAAATAACTACCGCTTCCGCCGCGCGACTTCACAGCGATTCTAAGACCTTCCCGTTCATCGGCGCGGAAGCGCGTCGATGTTGATCGCCACCGATATTCTCTCGCGGCTACCGGTGTAGATTCTTACCCCGTGTCGTAGCCACGCAGAAAATACGATTAGATTGCCTCTCTTTAAGCTCAGGTCTACCTGATACTTCTGTGGCGAGCCGTCGCCGCCTCTCATCCTAAAGCCCGTGTTATGCATCGCCGCCAGGGGAAAGCGCGGGTCTTTAAGGTAGAAACTTCCTCCCGGTTGAATCCTGCTTTCAGGCTCAACCCCCATGTCGATGTAAAGCACTGCTGCCCATAGATTGCCTGGATGAGAGTGCAACGCGTTGAGACCACGTGGCGCCGTAACATTGGCCCACATAGTCACTTTCCAATCGAAGTCTTCAACCGTGACTTCTTCGAAGTGGCTCACGCGTTTGGCAATGCTGATGGCTGTGTCCGCAACTTTGCGCGCTGCTTTACCGCCCCATTCGAGCATATCTGTGTTTGAGTGCCACCCGCCTTGTTGGCTTTAATGGCCGTTGCTTAATCATCGAGTAGAGACTCGGCATTGCTTATCTCGCCGAAACCCACCGGCGTTTCAAAGAGGGAAGTGGTCGTGCTCTGACTTTAGCTCGCCTCGAACCAAATTCAAGGCGATCACTATTTATCCGGTTTCAATGAGTTGGTATTCAACTGGCGTTATTCCGAAATAACGGCGACACGCGACGCCCCAGACAACCGTATTTATCGCTACGATACGGGCGAATTCTCATCTCGTTTGGACGGTAATCTCCGTAACTTTAGCCAGCTCGAAGACCAAGCAAATGAGCTCGGTCTTGATTTCACTATGGTTTTCTACGGACCGAAGAACTCTATTATTACGCCGAAAATTGGTTATGTCTCAGCAGAAAAGCAGAGAGACTCTGAAATACGGCGCTACGGCTTTGCGTTTAATGGCCCTATTGCGAACGACCCTGCGCTACTAGTAAAGCCGCTGGAGCAGATTCTGATCCCTGAAAATATTGTGAGGGCGGGATTCCAAATTCGCGAAATCACTCGATCAACAGATAACTATTATGCGGACAATAATCTCGAAGCATTCTATAGACAGATAGAGGTAAATTTCGACGATCGTCTTCGGTTAACGCTCGGCGGGCGGCAAGAAGATTTTAATCAGGTTTCTACCACATTCGACTTATTCAGGCCGGAAACTGCGGCGGTGGCCGAATTGTCGCGTAAAGAATTCTTACCGGCATTTAGTGCAACGTACATTCATAACGACCAACAATTTCGTTTCGCCTACAGCGAAACCGTGTCGCGGCCAGATTTTCGAGAGCTATCAACCTCACCATTTATAGATCCCGAAACAGGTCGAGAAATCTTCTGCAATCCTAATCTCGACATCACCTCGATTACCAACATCGATTTTCGCTGGGAGTGGTATTTTGCTTTTAGTGACTATGTCTCGATAGGGTATTTCTATAAAGAATTCGTAGACCCGATAGAGGCCACGATATTCAGTCCTGTGGATCGCAAAGTTACTTATATCAATGCGGCTTCTGCAGAGAATCAGGGAATCGAAATCGAAGCCTATAAGCGCCTCGATTTCTTGGGGCAGCTCGGCGAAGATTTTTATGTGCAAGGCACTGTTTCGTTCATTGATTCGAGCGTAGAGATTCGAGATGAAGACCGTGGTTCGTTGACCAGCACGTCGCGTGCACTTCAAGGTCAGTCAGACGTTTTGTTCAATGCTCAAATCGGCTACGAGCCTTACTCGGGCACAACAGCAACGGTGCTGTTTCATTACTTCGGTGATCGCATTGCCGAGGTCGGAATAGAAAGTGCGCCAGATTTAATTCAAGAGGGTTACGGCGAATTGAATTTTGTGTTTATTCGCGAACTCGACGATCACTGGCAGATCACAGCTAAGGCGAAAAATATTCTCGATGCGCGCAGTGAGATTACACAAGGTAGCCTGCTTACTAATGGATTTAATCTGGGCCGAGAGGCATCTTTGCAGGTGCAGTATCGTTTCTAAGTTATTGCAGGATTGCATTGCCATTGTCACGCAAATGTCATAGTTTGATCATTAAATCAGCGGGTAAAAAAACGATGTCGTCTAGATAACACGTTCTCAAAAGAGGACTGTTAGTGGTTCTTGCTGAGGGTTTGAGTACTATGTCCGAATCTACTATTTTGATCGTCGACGACGAAGCCGCTATCCGCGACATGGTGAGCATTACTTTAGACCTCGCAGGATTTAATAGTATCAGCGCAGCCAACGCCCACGACGCACACGTGTCGATCATCGACAAGAAGCCAGACCTGGTTTTGCTCGACTGGATGTTGCCTGGTGGTAGCGGTATCGAGCTCGCTCGGCGTCTTCGTCGCGATGACCTTACCGCCAATATCCCCATAATCATGCTCACTGCCAAGAGCAGCGAAGACAACAAAGTACAAGGGTTAAGCGAAGGCGTTGATGACTATGTCACCAAGCCTTTCTCGCCTCGAGAACTCGTTGCTCGCATCACGACTGTATTGCGCCGTATCGACGACAAACAGAGGAACAAAGCATTGCAGGTGTTCGACTTGCAGCTAGACCCTACTAGTCACCGAATCACAATCGAGGACAAGCCTGTAGATATGGGCCCCACTGAGTTTCGATTACTCAAATTCTTCCTCATGAATCAAGAAAAGGTATTTAGCCGCGACCACATACAGGATTCGGTTTGGGGCGGTAATGTCTATCTCGAAGAGCGCACAATCGATGTGCACATTCGTCGGCTCCGCAAGGCCTTGTCGTCGGCAGAGGGCGCGACTATTGATTATGCGCGCCTAGTGCAGACGGTTCGAGGCGCCGGCTACAGGTTCTCTGTACGGCCCTCATAACCCTTCCTTCTTCTCTTTCATTTTCTCGCTATGTTTCAATTATTTGGTGGAACATTCCTCCCAGTGCAGCCTAGTCTCTAAGTTCTGGCTTTGAATTCTCGTAACAACGTATCCTAATTGCCGCCGATTACGGCAGTCCAAACTTGGATTCGGCTATCTCCAGAAGCACAGAGATCAAAATATGATCAAACCTAGTGCAATTGCCATCGAATTTGGGTTTCAGAGAGCCATTTGGGCTGAAAAGTATGGAAACATGGCAAAATAATGTCTTTTAGTGACCGAAAAAGGTGCAAAGTTATTCAATTAGCCATTAAATCCATGTAAAATCCGCGCCACGCGCTAAGCAGGTTGTAGTGCTACTCAATTAAAACTAAAGGATTGGCGCTATCGATCAAAATGATAGCGACCCTCTATTTTCTCGAAGGGGAACTATAAATGTTCAAATTAAATCGCAAGGCACATGCCTTCAGCGTAGCATTTGCTGCTATCGCTGGCACAGGTTCTGTGGGTATCGCTCCAAGCGTCTTGGCTCAAGATGAAACGATCGAAGAAGTCGTTATTACTGGTTCACGCATTCAGCGCGCCGATTTGGCAGCTGTTAGCCCATTCACTACCGTCTCTGGTGAGGAATTTCAAATCTCCGGCATCCTTAATGTCGAGCAAAAATTGAATGAGCTTCCGTCAACGATTCCATCATTCGGTCCTAGTTCTAATAATCCTGGTGATGGCACAGCACGCGTCGATCTCAGAGGGTTAGGAACTTCGCGCACTTTGGTGCTGGTGAATGGTCGCCGTTACATCCCTGCTACACAGTCAGGTGTAGTCGACCTTAACTCGATTCCCGCTACGTTAATCAAGCAGGTCGACGTTTTGACCGGGGGTGCTTCTGCCGTATACGGTTCTGACGCAATGGCTGGTGTTGTTAACTTCCAGCTGGTCGACGATTTTGAAGGCATGGAGATCACTAGTCTTTATGATATTACAAGCGAAGGGGACGCCGAGAAATATAACTTTGACGTAACTATCGGTGGTAATTTTGACGATGGTCGAGGCAACGCGGTTCTTTACGCTTCCTACATGTCTCGCAAGGCCCTTTTCTCAGACGCGCGCGACTTCTCCAGCAACGCCCTAGGGGATCGAACTGTAGATGGTAAGCCTACACTTGTTCCAGGCGGTTCTTCAGGTGTTCCTGGTACCCGCGTATTCGGCGGCCCAACGTTACCTAACGGCGACACGCTCGGCATCTTCGATGCGAATGGCGAAGGCAGGGCATGGCAAGAGCCCGGAGATCGCTTTAATTACGCTCCTGATAACTTCCTACAATTACCGCAGGAGCGCTACCTCCTGACTGCCATGGGTCACTATGATTTAACCGATAAGGTCGAAGTTTATAGTGAAATGAATTTCTCTCGTAATCTCGTACCGCAAGAATTGGCTCCGACACCAGCGTTTACGTCAGTATTTGTGAATCCTAACAGTGCGTTTTTCGGCCCAAATGCCCAAACTGCTCTAAGGGGTGCTACTGCCAATTCAGATGGAAACGTTCCACTCTATATCGGCCGTCGCATGGTTGAAAACGGCTCTCGTCAGTCCGTAGATACTCGAGACGCTTTCCGTGTCCTACTCGGAGCCACGGGAGAAATCACTGACAACTGGTCTTTCGATGCGTCGTATAGCCTCTCTAATCTTGATAACAGTAATGCCCTCAATAACGACGTTTCTGCATCGCGATTTGTTCAGGCTGCAGCCGTCACAGACGATGGTCTCGCTTGCCAGGATACGTCTAATGGTTGCGCTCCAATGAATATTTTTGGTGCGGGCAATATCTCGCAAGCTGCCATCGACTTCGTGAACATCGGCGCTACCAACATAACCAGCATTGAGCAAGAAGTTTTTGGAGCAAGTCTTTCAGGTGACTGGCTCACACTTCCGACATCAGACGTGCCCATCGCAGTCGTAGTCGGCTACGAGCATCGATCTGATTCGTCTAGCTTCCGTCCAGATAGCTTTCTGTCTTCGGGTGATGTACTCGGCTTTAATGCGGGCAAAGCAACAACTGGTGGATACAGTTCATCAGACTTCTTTGGTGAAATATCAATACCGGTTATGCAAGACCAGCCTATGGTTGAAGCATTGACTGTCTGGGCCGCAGCTAGAACCTCAGACTATTCAAATATCGGTAATGTTGGGTCGTTTGCTGCCGCAATCAATTACTCACCGATTGAAATGCTAAGCTTTAGAGTAGGTTATCAGGAAGCGGTCCGCGCCCCTAACGTATCGGAATTGTTCTTAGGCCAAAGCAACGGCTTTCCTAGTGCGTCTGATCCATGTGCATCTAATGGTTTCGAATCTGGAACTACTGACGTAGCATTGTGCCAAGCAATGGGTGTCGCTGCGGCTGATGTTGGAGTTTTCACACAAGCGAACTCGCAAATTCAAGGTACGTTCGGTGGTAACCCTGGACTGAAGGAAGAGACTTCAAATACCTTTACGGTCGGCGCTGTGATCCAGCCTATGGATGGATTGGATATCACCGTAGATTACTATAACATCGAGATTGAAGATGCGATTAGCGTACTTGGTGGCAGTGTTTCTAATGTGCTCGACCTCTGCTACAACGTAGTGAAAGATGCGGGTTCGCCTTTCTGCCAGGCAATTACACGCCGCTCGGATGGTAATGTTGGGCTAGTAAACGTCTTAAACTCTAACATTGGTCTGATCGAGACTAGTGGTGTTGACCTTAATGTAAACTATGCTACTGAGTTAGATTTTGGTATCGGAGGTCAAGGCTCTACGTTGAACGTAACATTTAACAGCACGTTCCTAGATAAGTTTGACTCTACTCCGGTAGCTGAACTCGCTGATCGAGTCGACGTTTGTGCTGGCAGCTTCGGCAACACGTGTGGTTCGCCCTACACAGACATCGCTTGGAATACGCGCGCGACGCTGACCTCAGGTGCTTGGACTGTGTCTGGTCTACTCCGCTTCCTAGGGGAAGTTGACGACGATCGCATTGCGAACGGACCAGTTGCAGCCAATACGTTGGCGGCACCTAAGATCGACGCAATGTACTACCTCGATCTGAGCGCTGCTTACCAATTTAATGAAAAAGCTAGACTTACACTCGGTGTGCAGAACATCACTGATGAGCTGCCAAATCCGGTAGGCTCTGTTTCTGAGCAGAGCAACACGTTCCCATCGACTTACTCGTTGTTTGGCCCACGTGTATTCTTGAGCGCGAGCTACAAGCTATAACCTTAGGGTTTTAGTGAAGTGTAAAAACGGTGGGCTTAGGCCCGCCGTTTTTTTTTGCATAAAGGAAAGAATATGGCCGGCATTAACCCCGAGCAGTTTCAGCAATTACTAGGGCAGCTGTTTGCGGAGATTAATAATCACGAGCCCACTGTTTTAGCGAAGATCAACGCGTTGCTCGAGAAAATACCCGAGGAGTCAAATCTCCTCCATCTTGCAGGTTTAGCGAGCGCAGATCAGAATCAATTGAACGCAGCAATAGACTATTTTTTGCGGTCTTTATCTCGACAATCGGAACAGCCAGAGGTTCATAATAACCTAGCCAATGTTTATGCTAAGCAGGAAAACGTTTTGCTCGCTGAGCAGCACTATCGGCGAGCTTTACAAATAAATCCTGATTTTCAGGAAGCTCGAAAGAATTTGGGTTTGTTATTGATCTCTGAAAATCCAGAGGCGGCTGTGGTTGAGTTAGATCGCGCAGTCGCTCAAAACTCAAGAGACATCGGTGCGCTGACCGGAATAGGGGACGCGCATAAGGCGTTAGAGAATTTTGAACGCTCTAAAGAATACTATCAACGCGCACTCGAGATTAATCCTGATCATGTGATTGCGAGACACAACCTCGCTCTGTGTTACAAACTCAATGAGCAGCGGGCCCTTGCGATTGCTAGCTACAAAATAGCGGTGGGGCTAGCGCCTAAAAATGCGGAAATTCATTATAATTACGCTAATGCGTTGTTTGAGTCTGGTGAACAAGAACAGGCAGAGTCTGAGTATTTAAAAAGTATTGAACAGAATCCTGGCTTTGTTCTAGCTCACGAAACGCTGCATGAGTTTTACTGGCAGGCAGGTAGACATGAGGACCTTGAGCGTAGCTATCAAAAAGCTATTGCACAGTCGCCACGCGATATCTCCCTGCGCTTGTCTTACATCAACAGTTTGAGTGCTATAGGGCGCGATGAAACTGCGCAACACCAGTTGGATCAGGCACTATCGATTGAGACCACCGCTGAATTACTTCACGTACAGGGGAGACTTGCGGCGAATCAACTCGACTATCGTCAAGCCCAGATTGCGTTCACCAAAGCTCTTGGGCAAGCATTTGATCTGCGGACCGCACAAGATTTAGTGCGTGTGCATATTATTCAAGCAAATTATGATTTGGCACAGGCAGTAATTGATCGACTATTCTTATATGCGCCGTTGAATCAGCTCACGTGGGCTTTGCAAGGGCTCTGCTGGCGATTGCGAGGCGATGAGCGCTATCAATGGCTAATAGATTACGAAGACCATATCGGCATATTTACGCTGCCAGTTCCAGCAGGCTACAGCAGTCTTGACAACTTTCTCGCCGAATTGGAGTCTGTGTTGTTGGGAATGCATCGGGCTCAGGTAGCGCCTACTCAGCAGACATTGAAGTCTGGAACGCAGACGCCGGGGCGCTTGTTGCAGAAGCGCAATCCCGTACTCGCGAGCTACAAAGAAGCGCTGACTCAGGTGGTCGAAAGCTACCTGCAGCGTTTTTTGCCCGATGAGAACCATCCCTTTTTAAGTCGACTGGCTACAGCAAAGAGCGGCCAGTTTACATTCTCGGGTTCCTGGTCAGTAAAACTCAAGCCGCAGGGATTTCATGTCAATCATGTACACCCAGAAGGGTGGATTAGCTCGGCGAGCTACGTTTCGTTGCCAGACACCATGTCCGACCAAGCGAGCCAATCCGGATGCATCAAGTTTGGTGAAAGCGCGCTTATGTTAGGAGAGCGCGAAGTGGTCGAAAGGGTTATTCATCCAGCGGCCGGACAATTGGTGCTGTTTCCCTCATACACTTGGCATGGCACTTACGCTTTTGAAGGAGACACCTCCGACTTTAGGTTAACTGCGCCGTTCGACGTGGTGCCCGCTCGAGAGCAGAAATAACTTCTAGCGTCGTTTGCTCGACTGATAGGCGCAGCGAACAGATTAAGCGCCAGGATCAGCGCCGGCTCGAAGCCAGCCCGTAATAGAAAGCCGCTTACCGTGGGCATAC
>Ga0315320_10003808_pt1 | contig 12352 bp, 5 predicted proteins | sample M140m21515metaG_FD_203458 | JGI IMG/M metagenome (GOLD analysis project Ga0315320, IMG submission 203458) | Ammonia-oxidizing marine archaeal communities from Monterey Bay, California, United States - M1 40m 21515 | ecosystem: Environmental > Aquatic > Marine > Coastal | place: USA: California...
GTTTTCATCATTCCAGGGCCCCGAAAAAGTAAACTCTTTCTTTTTCCATTGCTCGGAAACTAAAACCTCTTGCTCGGTTGAGTGCTCCCAAGGCTCATGATTCTGCATACAGATGACCTTAATCGTTCCTTCGTAATTTGACTTCACCCAAAATGTCAAACGATATTCCTGATCCTCTCTAACCTTAAGATTGCCTTGGTAGAGTTGTAGATTCCAGGGTTCCTCGCCGACATCCACCACGTCCATGCGAAATGCTGACGCTCCATTGGGGCCTTCTTTGTTGACAACAACCTCCGCTTTGGCCCCGGCCGCCTGATCAACGGTCCAGTTCTTTTTGCCCCCGGCGAAATCACCATTGGTGAGCATTTCATTTTTCAAAACTGACTTCGGTTCATCGATCTTCTCCGGCGACGAGGCATTGTATTTTCGAAGTAATTTTCTTGCCTGCTTGCCAGAAGGTTTTAAAGTTTCTGGCGGCCAATTTCCATTATTCCCAGCCGTTGCCGGAAGCATCGAGCAAGTTTCATCCTTAGACGAGATGGACCACACGACGGAGCTAATTTTGTTCGCTTCCATCCATCGAACCCAGCTCTCCCACTCCTCCAAATTTAAAGGACCGTCGCCACTAGCGGCACACCCGCCGTACTCAGATACGAATAACGGCAAACCTTTATTCAAGGCGTAGTCCGCACGATTCCGCAAATCTTGCCTGTGTGTATCCGCGTAAAAGTGCAGGGAGTACATCAAATTTCTTTGGTTTTGAATCGGCGCATCGGCTGCCAAGTGAATATCCTGATCCCAGTGCGGCGTTCCAACCAAAATAATGTTATCCGGATCAATCTTTCGAATCGCACTGATAACGACGTTTGAGTATTTTTTCACCTCATCCCATGACACTTCGACGGGTTCGTTATAAATCTCATAGATAACATTCGGACAATCTCCGTATCGCTTAGCCATCTCAGTAAAGAAGGCAACGGCCTCGTCCGCGCGCTGGTGAGCATTGTGATCATGCCAATCAATGATGACGTAGACGTCGTTTTTGATTGCCGCGTCAACAACCGTGGTAATTAACTTCTTTGACCATTTAGGCCGGTCAAGATAACTCCCTTGAGGGCCGACACCCATCGAAGCCCGGATTACAGTGCAATGCCAGTCATTGACCAACCATCCAACCGCTCCGTCGTTATAAAACTGGCTCCACCAATTACTCCATCCAAAACTGACCCCGCGCAAGACTACCGGGTCACCTTTTTGATTAACTAACTGTGTCCCTTTGACCGCGAGTTGGCCGTTATCAGTCACCGCCGTTGGTGTCCATTTAGCCTGTAGCGTGTTTTCGTCGTCAGCTCCAGGACTGCCGCAGACGATGACTAAACTCAGACAAACTCCGATCCAAACATTAAATGCCATGATCAATTGCCGATACTCCAATTCGTATTTTAATCGAACCGCCGAACAACAACGGTCTACTACCTCAACACCAGAATCCAAATCAATTTTTTTCATTGATTAACCATCAAAATCAGTAGCAGTTGATTTACAAACATGCCAAACTTGGCGGGGTGGAAACGTATTCCAACAAACATTCAATCTAACAAATCCACGATTCCCTTAAACAGGGGCGTTTATGTCCACACCAACTAACAGTGCGTGTCATGCTCTCAGAACTCAATCAACCCTCGGCGAAGGACCGCTCTGGGACCCGGAGCGGAATGCATTCTGGTGGATCGACATCATGGAAAAAAAAATCCATCTATTCGATCCGGTCTCCTTGCAAAATCGCACATGGCAACTCGCTCAGATGCCCGGAACCGTAGTGACCTGCCGGTCCGGTGGTTTAGCTCTGGCACTTGAAAATGGATTTGCCCGATTTGACCCCACCACCGAGGAAATCAAATTCCTTGGAGACCCCGAATCCGACCTTCCAGAGAACCGCTTCAACGACGGAAAATGTGACCCGCAGGGTCGATTCTGGGCGGGCACCATGCGAACCGAAGACCATATGGAGCAATTTACTGGTTCACTTTATTCGCTGGAACTTGATGGAGAAGTGATTAAAAGACTGGGCTCCAAAATTGGTGTCTCCAATGGAATTGTCTGGTCTTCAGATTCACGTCACATGTATTTCATCGACTCCCCAACTCGCCACATCTACAGATTTGACTACGATCCAATGACCGGGGATATCGAGAATCGTCAAATTATATTCGAGGCCCCTGATGGTTTTGGGTTTCCTGACGGGATGGCAATCGATTCTGATGACCACCTCTGGGTGGCGTTCTGGGGTGGTGGATGTGTAGCAAAAATTGACCCTTCCAATGGAAAAATCACCGAACGTGTCATCGTCCCAGTCACCGCACCAACGGCCTGTGCCTTCGGTGGCCCGAACTTGAATCAACTGCTAATCACAACGGCTTCACTTGGCCTCGATCAAGACGCGAGGGACAACCAACCGATGGCTGGCGACCTCTTTATCGCAGAGGTATCTGCGACAGGCGTTATCCCTGCTCAATATGGTGGATGATCTAATTCTACAAACTCAACGTTTTGGTCTTAACGCGTCCGGGCGTATTTATTCAAACGATGAGCCTGGAAACCGGAAACGATCCCGGTCAGTACAACGCAGACTGAAAAAATTAAATTATAGGAAGCATAGCCCAGCGACTCATCAAACTTGTGGCTGCTATCCTGAATGATTAAAGATTCAAAAATCACAACCAACCCAAAACCAACCAAAGAAGAAACCGTTGCCACGGAAATCAAGTCAACGCGCCGAAACAGACTAATTATTAAAATCAACAATGGAAATGAGGACAACAACAGCCCTCGAGGAGAATTGTTCAAACACAAAAGGCCAGCAAGAAAAATTGGATCAATACCAGCCCAAATGGTTGGAATAAAACTTTCCGAGCGAAAGCGGTTGTGTATCTTCTGGAGAATAATTGCAACCGCTCCCCATGACAACAGAACGTAAATGTTCATCATGAATTGTGTAGACCATCCAAACCGATCGGATAAATGGACTACGGCACTAGCTCTTTCAGATAAAACCGTCGCAAAAAAGACTGCGACAGCGAGAATTGGCACGAGCACTAAATGAGCAGCCAACACTGGCTCTCGAGCGACCCATTTTTTCACCCGACGTTTCCAATCATTTTTTGCATGGATCGGGGTTCCATTCAAAAACCGCTCCAGATCAGAAGCTAAATCTTCTGCTGATGAATAACGGTCTGCTGGTTTTTTCTCCATGCACTTCGCACAGATCGCTTCGAGATCAACGGGTATGCCCGTCTTAACATAGCGAGGTCTTAGAGGGTCGTCTTGCAGCACCTGCATCAACGTCTCGGTTGAATTACCGGCAACAAACGGAGGCTGACCGGTTAATAATGTGTACAGGATTGCCCCCAATGAATAAACATCCGAAGCGTTGGTAACTTCTTTATTTTTTCCAGTAGCCTGCTCAGGCGGCATATAGTTTGGGGTCCCCATGACCGTTCCCGTCCGGGTTAAATCACTGTCGTCTCGGGAACTTTTTGCTAAACCAAAATCAACAATCCGAGGTTCATTCTTTCCGTCCAACAATATATTGGCAGGTTTTAAGTCGCGATGAATGAAGCCCGCTTCATGGGCAACGTGAACTGCCCGCGCAATCTTCAACAGGATTTCCGCAGACTCATGAGGCTCAAACTGAGATTCTTTAATACGGGATGCAAGGCTTTTCCCCTCCACCAACGCCATCGAATAATAATGCTGCCCTGCACAACAGCCAACCTCGTACACCGGTACGATACCGGGATGGTCAAGTTTTGCCGCAGCTTCTGCCTCCTGGTAAAAACGTTTGATTTCTTCGTCGTCTGCAAACGCACCGGTCAAAATCATTTTGAGGGCAACGATGCGGTTCAGCCCTGTTTGCCTGGCCTTGTATACGACTCCCATTCCACCCTGCGCGATCACTTCGATCAACTCGTAGTTACCAAATTTACGAAACGGGATCTTGGCTTCCATTCTTGAATTCAAACCATTCGAATTCAGATGGGGTAACTGCGTTAGTTCAGCGGAGGCATCGTAAATCGTAGGCGGATCAATCGGCAATGAATCTTGCGGATCACAATTCTCCAAAAAGTCTGCGGCGCGATCCATGGCATCAATTAGCTCGTGTACCTCTTCCGCCAACTTCAAATTTGGCGCGCACAAATGATTCACCAAGATTGAACGTTCCTGCGGACAGGACACATCCATTGCGGCATTAAAAATACGTTGTATTCGAGGTTCTACCGTTTTCAATCGTACACCAGCAATGAATTATCGATCAATGAAATAAATGCTCTATTTTACAGTGCGTTTTTTTAAGCTCTTTCATGCCGTTAATTTCAATATTTTTATTCAACTGTTTTTGGCTCGCAGGAAAGCTCTTTAAATAGCCAGGCTTTAGCGAATACCCAGTGGCGATTAACTGTGCGGACAGATACGTCCATTGCCTCCGCCACTTCACGGATGGTTAAGCCGGTAAAATACCTGAGATTGACAACGCGGGCGGCCTCGGGGCTTGTTTTCGCAAGGCGATCAAGTGATTCATCGAGCCCCAACAGGAATTCACTATCATTGGGATCTGCTAATTCCAATTTCTCAATATCTATTTTCCGCCTTCCCCCGCCATGAACAACACGCTGCTTTTTTCGCGCAGAATCGACCAAAATCCGTCGCATCGCCAACGCCGCTGCACCAAAAAAATGACCGCGACTATTCCAAACCTGGGGATCATCGGAGTCAATCAAGCGAAGATAAGCCTCATGAACCAGCGCGGTGGGTTGCAGGGAATGCCCAGCCGATTCTCTTGCCATACGAGCCGCGGCCAGACGCCGCAATTCTCCATAGACCAGAGGAAGCAAATCGCTCGCGGCCAGTTGATCGCCTTGATTGATCGCTTTTAGAATTCGTGAGACATCGTCCATTGGGTCATCGTAGCAGTGATTCACCAACTAATCCAACGACGAATTAAATTTTAAGCTGGGGAACTCTAATCGAGGTTACCCCATTGGCTCTAACTAATTAACTCATCAACCGCTTTGCCGTGCACATCCGTCAAACGATAATCTCGCCCCTGGAATCGATAAGTTAATTTTTCATGATTGAAGCCCATTAACTTCATAATGGTGGCCTGCAGGTCATGAACATGAACTTTGTTCTCGGTCACACCAAAACCAAGTTCGTCCGTCTGCCCGTAATTGAAACCACCTTTAACCCCTCCCCCTGCCATCCACATCGTGAAACAATCTGGATAGTGATCCCTACCCAATACATTCCCTTTCGCAGTCCTCCCCTCTCGAAACGGAGTGCGTCCAAATTCACCACCGCACACAATCAGCGTATCCTCGAGTAGACCACGCTGTTTTAAATCACGGATCAATGCGGCAATCGGTTTATCAGTCGCTCCCATCTTTTTGGTCAAACCGCCTTTGAGACCTTCGTTAGCTCCCGTTCCATGGAAGTCCCAACCCCAGTCGAACAGTTGCACAAAACGAACGCCACCCTCGACCAATCGACGAGCAAGCAAACAGTTATTTGCAAAACTTGATTTCCCGGGAACTGCACCGTAGGCTTCGTGCGTTTCTTTTGTTTCCCGAGTAATATCCATCACATCAGGAACGGAATCTTGCATCCGGTAGGCCAGCTCGTATTGAGCAATGCGGGTAAGCGTTTCTGGATGCTTCATTTCAGACGCTTGAATTTCATTCAATTCTCGCAAAGCATCCAGCGATCGCCTTCGAAGTGATCGATCCATCCCCTTTGGATCAGAAGCATACAAAACTGGATCCCCTTTAGAGCGGCACTGCACCCCTTGAAATACCGACGGTAGAAATCCACTTCCAAATGAATTGGCTCCCCCATTGGGTTGCACGCCGCTACTAATGAGAACCACAAACCCCGGTAAATCTTGATTCTCTGTTCCAAGTCCATAGGTTGCCCAGGCCCCCAACGATGGACGCCCCGACCTCGGGGAACCGGTATAAATCAACAGTTCTGCCGGGGCATGGTTAAATTGATCCGTGTTCATCGAGTGAACAAAACACATCTCGTCAACAATATCAGGAGCATGAAAGTTTGGCACAGCATCCGAAAGCCAGGTTCCATTTTTGCCATACTGAGCAAACTTCCGAGGGGTACCCAGGAGCTTTGGAACGCCCGATGTAAATGCAAAGGTCCGGCCTTTTAGAAATTCATCAGGACAAGGCTCCCCCGTACGTTTAACTAACTCTGGTTTGTAGTCATATAAATCAAGATTAGGTGGTGAACCGGTTAGATGCAGATAAATGACTCGCTTAGCCTTCGCCGCAAAATGCGGTTTACGCTTGGCGAGCGGTTGCATCGCGTCAATGGGAATATCCGCTGACGCGGTCGATCCGGTCAATGAAGATAAAGCAATCGCTCCAACACCTACGCCAGCGGTAGATAAAAAATGCCGCCTCGTGCGATTTTTCAATTGATCTAGATAGGGATTCATTGGCTATCGTTTCAAAAAGATTTCATCCAAATTTAGCATTACGTTACAGACCACCGTCATCGCCGCAGCCTCCACAGCATTCATCCCCGCCGGCAAAGGCCCAAGTGGGTCTGATGATAGTTTGGCGGCTTCGTCAGGCTGTTCCCCTAATCGCGTTACCGAATCATTGAATAGCGAAACCAAAGCTGCAATCTCACTTGCAGTTGGCGGTCGCAACAAACACCGTCGAAACCCAAACTCAATCCGATTCTCAACTTCTGTCTGTTCTGTCATTGCAAGGCGGGCAAGTGCCTGAGCCGCTTCGACATAGACTGGATCATTCAGTGTGACCAGCGACTGAAGTGGGGTGTTCGTACTATTCCGACGCACCGTGCAGACTTCACGATTGGGTGCATCGAAGGTTGCCATCGAAGGATAAGGATTGCTTCGCCGCCACGTTGTATAAATACCTCTTCGATAGCGATCCTCACCGACACTCGTTTTCCAATCGGTCGACCCACCAAATGCAGCCTTCAAACCAAGATTTGGCTGCGGGGGGTTTACCGGAGCACCAAACATTTTTCGACTCAACAAACCACTTACAAAGAGTGCCTGATCACGTACCATTTCAGCACTCAATCGAACCCGAGGTGCTCGGGAAAGCCAACGATTGTCAGGATCTGCAGCAATCTTATCAGGATCCAACAAAGCACTTTGTCGATAGGTAGACGACATTACAAGTTTCTTTAAAAGATGGCGAACATCCCAATCATTCTCCACCAACTCCGCTGCTAACCAGTCGAGTAATTCAGGGTGTGTCGGCAATTCTCCCTGCGAACCAAATTCTTCACTCGTCACCACTATCCCGCGACCGAAAATTGTTTCCCAGTATCGATTTGCCAACACACGGGCGGTCAATGGATTCTCGGCATCGACCAACCAGTCAGCCAACGCCAATCGATCCGGCGCCCGATCAGCCTTTACCAAGTGAAAAACAGCTGGAACCCCTGGCTCAACCAACTGACCTTTATCAAGGTAATTCCCGCGATGCTGCAAATGGGTTTCCCGACGGTTTTTCGCCAACTCGCGAAGAATAGGCACAGACGTTGCTGGCTTGAGTGCCGCCAATTGCCCCTTCGCTTTCGCGAGTCCTTCCCGCTGAACTTTCAGGGACGGAGCAACGTTGTAGCGAAAATAGCTGGCCAAGGCATCACGAGACTTGGCGGCCCTCTGCTCCATATCTGTATCGAGAATCTCAATAATTTCTACAGGAATGTTAGCACGTTCAATGGCAACTTTATCTTGCGTTACATTAAATTGAAAATGACCGAGAAGATGATTTTCGTAAGGTGCATTTTGCTTCAATCGAACTCTCAGAATCGCAGCTTCATCCACCTCGACTGGAACTTCGGGAATCAAAGTCAGTTGATGTGGTTCACCCGCTGAACCACCCACCGCCCAACCATCTCGCGGACCATTCTTTCCCGCCAAAACGTCTGACGCCTCAAATTCGGGTTGGTTAAAGTCTGCAAACGCCGCCTTAAACTTGATATTGCGAATTCGATCGGTCGGAATATCTAAGGAGGGCTTAGGAGGGGTATCGAATTCTCGGGTCATGACAACCTCTCGATCCGAATTCAACAACTCAACCGTAAATCCAGCGAGTCGCTCTGAGGCTTCCAAGCGGTTCCATAAACTGACTCGTTCGATTTTAAAAGATGCCCCGAGATCGAGTTCCCACCAAGGATCATCTACAGTAGCGGTATGCGTTACTGAATGATTTGTAAACGTTCCGTCTGTATTACCATCAATTGCTAATTCAGGCGGCCCATCGTATTCGGTCGAATGCTGTGTTGCGGTGCCCTGTAAGGCAACGTTCTCTCCGTCACTGAAAACTTGAACTTCAGCAAGTGACAAAATTTGCTTGCGCCCGCGATTGGTAACCCGAACGAATCTCGCACTGGGCGCTGAATCAACCAAGGGAATCAGATCAGCTTCCAACCCAGTGATGACAAAATTCTGTCCAACGCTCGACAAATTGTTGAGACGTTCGTGGGGCAGCGTATCGAGCCGAATGGCGGACCACTGCAGCACCTCACCTGAATCAACGTCAATTGGAAACTCAATAGTGTACTCATCCTGCGCAGCGGCGGTGGTAACCAACAGACTGCCGTCACTCAGAATCTCACCTAGTTTCTTACTTTTGCGTACGATCGATTTTGGCACCAACTTGTTCCACAAAAGTGCCGTTCTAATTCGCGTCTCCCATTGCCGCTGTGCGTCCTCCAGTTCTGGAGTACCGCGATCTAGAACAGACGTCAGCTCGGCGACTTGTTTTTCTAACTGTCGTCGCGTCTCAAGTTGTTGATCAGTAAACACACTCAGCACTGGTGCTTCATTACGACGATCCGAGTCCTCTGTATTGTTTAGGATTGCAAAGAACTTAAAGTATTCTTCCTGGGTGATTGGATCGTACTTATGAGTATGACACTGAGCGCAGGCCATCGTGGTACCCATCCAAACCGCCATTGTAGTGTTGACCCTGTCCACCACCGCAACATTCCGAAATTCCTCGTTTTGCGTCCCACCTTCATTATTGGTCAACGTATTGCGGTGGAATGCCGTTGCAATTTTTTGCTGGTCGCTTGACGGAGCAAGAAGATCACCTGCGATTTGTTCACGCGTGAATTGATCAAAAGATAGATTGCTGTTGTAAGCGTTAATGACCCAATCGCGATAAGCCCATATCGTTCGCGGGGGATCATCGGCATATCCAGCGCTATCTGCGTACCTCGCTAAATCCAACCATTTCCGCGCCCAATGCTCGCCATAGGCTGGCCGCTGTAGCAAGTCATCTACCAAATTCTCGTAGGCCTGAGGATCTTTCGATTCCACGAATTGATCAACTTCCTCGATCGAGGGCGGCAAACCAGTCACATCCAGATAGAGCCGTCGAGCTAGAGCATACCTGTCTGCTTGCGACGACGGTGCTAATCCGTGTTCACTCATTTTGCTCAATGTAAAATGGTCAATCGGATTCGCAGGCCAACTCGCTAAACTGGGGTCGACGACAGGTACCCGCGGACGTTCTGGCTTAACATAAGACCAGTGCTTAGCATACTTCGCCCCCTCCTTTACCCAACGCGTCATCAATTCGATCTGTTCAGCATTGAGCGCCTGACCGTGCTCAGGTGGCGGCATTCGAATGTCCTCATCGTCTGACGCAATCCGAGCTATCAATTCACTTTCCTCAGGCGATCCGGGAACCACTGCGATGAGATCGCTTTCAAGAACAGAGATTGCCGCCTCTCGAAGGTCCAAACGCAAACCGGCTTCCAATCCCTCGGGATCAGGTCCGTGACATAGCAAACACTTCTCGGACAAAATTGGACGGATATCGCGATTGAAGTCAACGTCGTCAAACGCGAACAGCAATCCCGAGACAGATTGAAAGAAAAAAACGAGCGTTAGCAAAAAGATCCGCATCAGATTTATCCACACGATTCCGCGGTTAGAAACAACTACCTTTAGTATATCTCAGATCGCTTTGTTTGGCTTGCACAACCTCTGCATGTTTGTGTAAAAAAATAATAGTAAAAATGCGTCCGGTGTTCGTTCGGTTGCCTCAACAGGAAAAAAGAGAAATACGGCTCAGTGTTTATTGATACATTTCTACAGAATCCTAATCGCGAAAACTCAGACAACATCCAGCTTTCCCTTTCTGAATTTTTGTAATTCGCAGCAGTAAGCCCGTGGAAAATTGTCTAAGATAAGAGCATCGAAATTAGCGTCGGTGTTCTTATAATCAACGATAAAAGCCGAGATGCAAATCGTTCAGATGTAGATCATTCAGAAATAGATCATTCAGAAATGAACCGCTCTCATTTAGTTAGCCGACTGTTTTTGACGCACTATGGCATACGGATCAACCTGCGAAAGCGATTTATGAATCTAGAATTGACCGACATTTCTTGGGCACATCACGCTAGAACGCTGATTACATTCCCCGCTTTACCGAAGCAAGCCTCAACGCTATTGGTTTTTGTTGGTCTTTTGTTTTCTGGAAACCTCTTGGCGGAAGACAAACTGGATTTCAATCGCGACATCCGCCCGATTCTTTCAGACAATTGTTTTCTTTGCCATGGCCCCGCAGCATCCACGCGCGCTGCGGAACTACGTCTCGACGAACGAGAACCAGCCATCGCCGCAAACGCAATCAAACCCGGTGAACCCAGCAAAAGCGATTTGGTAGACCGCATTTTTTCCGATGATCCAGATTCAATCATGCCTCCGCCCGATTCGAACAAAAAGCTTACCTCTCAACAAAAAGAAATACTAAAACGCTGGATTGAAGAAGGAGCGGAATATCAACAACACTGGTCGTTTGTGCCTCCTGAGAGACAACCCGAGGCAAAGTCAATCGATCAGTTTATTGCGAAAAAACTATCGACTGTTCCGCTGAACAACACTCCACCCGCCAAACCCGAAACACTGATTCGCCGGGTGACTTTCGATTTAAACGGAATCCCCCCAACGCCAGCTGAGGTTGAGCAGTTCAAGGATGATATAGCCGATCGCGGAATCGAAGCGGCTTACCAAACATTGGTCGATCGCCTGCTTGCCCGAAGTGCTTACGGTGAACGGATGGCACTAGCTTGGCTCGACGCCGCTCGCTACGGGGACAGCAGTGTAATGCATGCCGATGGGCCTCGTGACATGTGGCCGTGGCGCGACTGGGTCATCCATGCCTACAACGCAAACATGCCGTTTGATCAATTTACTATCGAACAGCTCGCCGGGGACCTGCTCCCTAACGCAACTGTAGAACAAAAAATTGCTTCCGGATTTAATCGAAATCATGCGACCAGCGATGAAGGTGGAGCTTTTGCAGAAGAGTTACGCGTGGAATATGTTGTCGACCGCGTGAAAACTACTTCCACCGTCTGGCTAGGTTTGACGATGGAATGCAGCCAATGCCATGACCACAAATACGATCCTATTTCTCAAGAAGAGTACTACCAATTTTTCGCTTACTTTAACAACACGACCGATCCTGGAATGCAAACGAGGAATGGCAACCAGAGCCCCACGGTCCGTGTGATCCCCGCTGAACTCCGCGCCCAACTTGACAGTTTGCAGTTGAGCATCGAAACGGCAGAAAAGAAACTTGCCGAGCGAAAGGTTGCCGCAGCACCAGAATTTCTCGAATGGGCCGATCAGGCGTCACAAAAAGCCGCCGTAAAAATCAAGAACACTGAACCAACGGGATTAACCCAGTGGTACCCGCTAGACGAAACGACTGGAGACCAATTAACCAACAGCGTCTCTGGAGCCGTTGCAAACAAAGAAAAAGGGAAATGGCAAAACGCTGATCGCAGTGGAACCACAGCGCTTGATCTCAATGGTAAGACACAATTTATTTCCAATGAGAAAACGAGCGAGATCAAAAATGACCAACCATTCTCCTTCGCAGCGTGGATAAAAACTGATGGTAAATCCTCCGGTGCTGTTTTTTCACGCATGGACGTACCTCAAGCCTACCGTGGTTACGACATGTGGGTTCAAGGGCGAAGCATTGGGACGCACATTGTAAACACCTGGCCCTCCAACGCTCTCAAAGCGTTATCCGTAGACCAACTAAAAATTAATACCTGGCAGCATGTCGTGATTACTTACGACGGCTCGCAAAAAGCCACGGGAGTAAAAATCCACATCAACGGGAAACTCTCAAACAATGCCGTTGAAGCAGATACGCTCAACGGTACGATAGAAACAGACGCAGCCTTTAAAATTGGAAGTCGATCACAAGGTGCGAACTGGCGGGGCGGTGTCGATGACATCCGCATCTATGACCGCGCACTCTCGACC
>Ga0315320_10003813_pt1 | contig 12344 bp, 10 predicted proteins | sample M140m21515metaG_FD_203458 | JGI IMG/M metagenome (GOLD analysis project Ga0315320, IMG submission 203458) | Ammonia-oxidizing marine archaeal communities from Monterey Bay, California, United States - M1 40m 21515 | ecosystem: Environmental > Aquatic > Marine > Coastal | place: USA: California...
AATTGCACGGTCCGAACCGACTTAGGGAAAGGTGCGAGCCGCCGCCTACGTCGTTTGGAAGGTAATATTCCTGCCGTACTTTACGGTGGAGACGCAGACCCGATCTCGCTAACGATTCCTCACAAGGACATCATCAAAGCGACGAGCAACGAAGCGTTCTTCTCGCACGTAATTACATTGAACATTGGCAAAAAGAAAGAGAAGGCGGTTATCAAGGCGCTTCAGCGTCACCCAGCCAAGCCTTTCATCTTGCACGCTGACTTTTTCCGCATTGATGAGAAGCAGTCGATCACGGTTAAGGTGCCACTACACTTCATCAACGAAGAGAAGTGCGCGGGCGTTAAGATCGGTGGCGGCAGCATTCTCAAGACTCTCAATGAGATCGAAGTAGACTGTCTACCGAAGGATCTTCCAGAGTTCATCGAAGTCGACATGGAAAAAGTTGAAATCGGCTCAACTGTCCACATCTCTGACATCACCCTGCCAAAGGGCGTTACAAGCGTGTCACTTACGCATGAAGACGGTGACCTCGCAGTAGCCACAGTGAAAGCACCTAAGGGTGAAAAAGCTGACAAGGCTGACGGCGACGACGCTGCAGAAGAAGCAGGCGACGAGTAGTATTGCTCCTCAGACAGACTCGCTATTCGAAAAGGGCTGGGCTAAAACCCAGCCCTTTTTTGTGCCTACAGCAGCGCTCTGCAACGAATACCCGCACCGTACTTAGCTGATACAATAGCGTCAACGCAACCGATAGTGAACAGCACGAATCATGCAGACAAGCCCTATCAAACTCATTGTTGGCCTAGGCAATCCCGGTCCCAAATACGATTCAACGCGGCATAACGCCGGCGTCATATTTCTGCACCATCTCGCCAAAAGCTACGGCGGGGAACTGCGCGGCGAGACCAAGTTTTTCGGCGAATTAGGCAGTATAAATATTGCCAACCATGAAGTAAAACTCTTATTCCCGACGACCTTTATGAATGACAGCGGCAAGTCGGTTGCAGCGGTTTGCCACTTCTACAAAATCGACCCTGAGAATATTTTAGTCGCCTACGATGAGATCGATTTCGATGTCGGTGTCACTCGCTTAAAATACGAGGGTGGCCACGGCGGCCATAATGGTATGCGAGACATTATTAACGCGTTAGGCGGCGCACGTAACTTTTACCGCTTACGCATCGGCGTCGGCCACCCCGGACACAAGTCTATGGTCGCAAACTATGTGCTAGGCGATCCTTCGCGCTCGGAAGCCGAGCTGATCATGAGAGACATCGAAGACTCCATTCGCGTCATGCCCAAGGCGGTGAGCGGCGAGTGGGAAGAAGCAATGAGGCTTCTGCACAGTGACTAGCCTCTAACGACCAACAACGACAGAACTAACGTAAAGCGAGATCTAAACAATGCCAGTACAATGCGGAATCGTCGGCCTACCCAATGTCGGCAAATCAACGCTGTTTAACGCGCTCACCAAGGCCGGCATCGCCGCGGAAAATTTCCCTTTCTGCACCATCGAGCCAAACTCGGGCATCGTGTCGATCCCCGATGCGCGACTCACCCAGCTCGCCGACATCGTTAAGCCGCAGAAGGTTATACCAACGACGGTCGAGTTTACTGACATCGCCGGCCTCGTCGCGGGCGCCTCGAAAGGCGAAGGTCTTGGCAACCAGTTTCTCGCGAACATCCGCGAAACCGACGCGATCGCGCACGTCGTGCGCTGCTTCGAAGACAGCAACGTAACCCACGTAGCTGACACCATCGATCCTACGGCTGATATCGAGACGATTAACACCGAGCTGGCGCTTGCCGACCTCGAGTCGGTCGAAAAAGGCATCGAGCGTTTTGCGCGCTTGATAAAGAGCGGCGACAAAGACGCGGCAAAAAATACCGAAGTACTGCAGCGCGTTAAAGCACACTTAGACTTAGCTTTGCCAGTAAGAAGCCTTAACCTGAGCGAGGATGACACAAAGGCGATTTATAGCCTGCACTTACTCACTATCAAACCGGTCATGTACATAGCCAATGTCGACGAGGAAGGATTTGAGAACAATCCCCATTTGGACGCAGTCCGCGCCATTGCCGAATCAGAAGGCGCTCAAGTAGTGCCAGTCTGTAACAAGCTCGAAGCCGAAATAGCCGAACTCGAAGACGATGAACGCGACGAGTTCCTACAAGAGATGGGCATGGAAGAGCCAGGCCTCGACCGCGTAATCCGCGCAGGCTATGCCCTTCTGGGCCTGCAAACCTACTTCACGGCAGGCGTTAAAGAAGTACGCGCATGGACCGTCAAGCAAGGCGCAACGGCGCCACAGGCGGCAGCTATGATCCATACAGACTTCGAAAAAGGGTTTATTCGCGCCGAAATCGTTGGCTTTAATGACTATGTCGACAACAAGGGCGAGAACGGCGCCAAAGACGCTGGCAAATGGCGCTTAGAAGGAAAAGAGTACATTGTGCTGGACGGCGATGTAATTCACTTTAGATTCAACGTCTAATCTTGACAAAAGGACGCAAAATCGCCAGAATTCGCGTCCTTCGAGAATTGTTGTTTGCTTTTTAAGGCACCGGCAGCTCTCGGCGCAACCGCCCAGAGCAACCCTCGCACCCTAGGCCTCGCGCATCCCTTTATGGCTACGTAGCTCAGCTGGTTAGAGCACAGCATTCATAATGCTGGGGTCGGTGGTTCAAGTCCACCCGTAGCTACCATTTACTTGTTTTAATAAGCCTCAATCTCCCGCTGTCGGTAGCTTCTATTCCACGCAAACCAACCAAAGAAAATAATAACAATATAAATGGCGAACAGCAGCGAGGTAAAATAGAGCTCGCGGTCAAAATACAGGTAGATCGATACGGAATCGAATCGTCGATACGAGAATTTTCAGTGACAGCGCGTCCGATTCCTTAATTGAATCAATGAGTAAAAACTCCGAAAGCAGAGTGTAAGAAGCGCGCTACAAATGCGACGACTAACTACGCGGTGATGAGGTGGGAAACGCTAGGTAATTTTAGTCAGAACGAACTTCGAGTCTCTCTATGCTGTACTCTCCCAGCACCGCCCCAGGGTCTAGCCTGATCTGTGTTATAGGATCCTCAGCATTGATGCGAATTACGATTTCGTTCTGACCTCTCGTCACCTGGACTAACTCTCTACGAGCGGCGGTGAAATTGGGCTGGGATTGTGTGGCGTAGAAAACTTCGACACTCGAACTATCTGGTACCGTGAGACGCACATACAGCTCTATCTCTGTTCTCGGGGCGGAGAACATTGGAAATCCAATATAAGGGTCATTGCCAGTGGCAGCAAAGACCAAGAGGCCCGGCGGCGAAACTTGAAAGCTTAGCTGATTGATTGAGACACTGGCCTGAGAGAAATCATTCTCTAGTGAGTAGTGCAGCACAGCCTTGTTGAAAAAACCATTTAGCTCTTGAACCAATTCCTCGGACTTTGAGAGCTTGGCCTGATAGAACTTGCTATCGGCAATATTAACCTCGCCTCTGGCAATAGTAGTGCGCTCTCGTTGCAGCGACAAGCTGTCTGTGTAAATCTCATCGATACCCAGTGATTTGAAATACAAGCTGTCGGCGAAGTCGTTGATGGTGTGCACGTAGCTGGGCACATCGATCTCGCTCAGGTCCTGTCCTAAATTCTGCTCTGCGCGAGTGGTGTCCATGGTAATCGCCAACAAATCCATGGTCTGCACGGCATCCAGCACAGCAAGTGAACCCCCAGAATACATATAGAGCGTCCAAATAATTCGATCAAAGCCAAGATCCCGCACTGCGGAATACTCCGATGGTTGATAAATCTGAGGAATGATTCTCGACAAGAACTGCGGAAAATTTGCTCCGATATGACTAAGTGCCTCGAGGTTTCCCTCTTTGACATCGGTTACCAGCAGCGCATCCGGGCGTTCCGACAACCAATGCATCAACGATGCCAGATCACACTTGGTAAATTTGGATCTGAGATCAACTAGCTGTTGAAACTCCTGTAGTGAAACAGCACCGCGAGGCGCTACTTGGAAACTTCTCTCAAAGCTCTGCTCCCAATCGTGCAGGCAAACTAGCTGCGTATCCGTGGTCCAACTGAAATCTATTTCGAAAACACGAAAGCCTTCTTCGAAGTTTGCGTTAAGTGCCTCAAGCGAATTGGTATAGGTTTCATTCTCAATCTGGCCGCCGGCGTGAGCAATTCTAGGAAGACTCGATGGGGCCTGAGAAAACGCCGACAAGCTAACGGGAATCGCGAACAAAGCTACTAATATTCTGTTTTTTGCAGCTATCATCTAACCCTCTACTTTGCTCTCTAGGCTACCCTCAACCTTAGCCAATGACGTTAACAAAATACTTCTTCAAGATCTGATTTCTATACTTCTTATCAGATACCGGCCCGCACTTATCCCAGGGTCAAGCCGCAACCGTCCTATCGTCATACCCTTCCCCAGTCTGAACACAATTTGGTTTTCTCCTGAGACTGTGGGTCGGCTTATGGTCTTCTCTTCAGAGAAATTTCCATTTAGCTCTGTCGAATAGTAGAGCGTGATAACTGAGGCTTCTTCCGACTCGAAATTGACATAGAGTCGAGCATCTTTGCCATCGGGTACAGAGACTGGTGGCAACATGAAAAACGGATCATTCCCGACAGATGTGAACTCAAGCCCCGATATTGTCTCCTCAATATCTACTATATGATCGGAGAAATCGATGCCAGATGAACCTCTGGTCTCTAACGAATAAAACAAATCAGTTTCTTGAGGTGAAAGGAAATTGCTATTGATAAAGCTGATAAGCTGCCGGCGAGAAAGTCGATGCACTCCCTTCTGTTCTCGCTCCAGTAGCTCGGATTCTTTGTCAATCACGCTACGTCCAGCGAGAAAGCTGGCATCGTGTTCGACGTTCATAAGTTCTAGCACCGTTGGCGCTATATCCATCGGCGTTACTAGCGCCCCTGATGACTCGATCTGTCCCGCATTAAGAATATTCAAATAAAGACGCCTCGGATAATCGGGTGGAAAAAGGGAATAGGCATCATTGCGCATCGCCAAATGATCCGAGACTAGAACGACTAGAGTTTCTTCATAGCTTGGATGTTGCTTTATCTGATCAATGAACTTACCGATCAGGAAGTCCGTACAATGAACCGCGTGTAAGATAGTATTGTCAATCTGAGTATAGGGGGGACAGGTAGGAGATGATTCCCCCGTCGGGTGATGTGTATCGACAGTCAGCATAGTGAGATTGAATGGCTTCTGTTGTTCCGCTAAGCGCTCGAACTGCCCGACGGCCAGAGCGAGTAGGGATTCATCATACAGCCCCCAGCTACCCATATAAGAAGCATCAGGTAGTTCGGACTCTAGCTGATCCTTACCCAGGGCGACGTCGAAACTATGATTGCGCAAGAACTCGCCCTTTCCTGCGAAATCGATAGAGGCTCCGCCCATGAATACCTGACTATAGGCTGCCTTGCTGAGGACATCGGGTAGACAGACTGCGCTATTTAGAAACCTTGTAAACATGATGTCGTTTCCGTTTAACCCTGAGTCGTACAATAGAGGTGTGCCACATAGACTGGACACGATTCCACCCATAGTCCAGGCAGACCCTTGTACTTCCGTGAGTCGATGCGGCTGCCAGCCTTCACTATTCAGCCTTGTCAGATTCGGTGTCAGTCCCGGAAAGATAGATGCTTCGGTATAGATTTTTTCAAGACCCTCCATGAATACGAACACCAGATTCTTTCCGGCGGCGGCTTGAATGTTGGCATTGTTTAGAGCCGCCTCAGACAGGCTCATCTTTTCCCAATCGATGAAGTCCAACGATGCAATTGCTGGAGTGTTCCTCGACTCAAATGCGGCAATCGCTGTACTCCTGATACCCGGATCGAGAGCTGCCGCAATCAACAGCAAGACAGCTAGTACGGGATACGAATAGCGCACCATCGGCAATCTATTTCGATAGTATAGAAACCCTAGCCACACGCTAAGAATCCAGAATAGGAATAGGAAGACCAGTGGGTAGTACACCGACCAAGTTTCGATCAAGGTCACGAAATTCAGATGGAAGTAGAACTGCTGGTTGAAATATCTGCCCTGCAAGTAGTAGCTAAGGAGTTGCGCATAGAAATACAGAGAGAGAGCTGTAAGCACTGTTAGCCCTACAGATGTTCGAACCTTTCCTTCTTTCAGTGATGCGAACAAGGGGCCGAGACAGAACGCCAATAGCCAAACGGAGGCCAACGCCGTAACACTGGCAACAGCATTCTTCTCTATACTGTAATACTGCGCTGCAATTACAGGCAGTGAAAACAGAAACAGGAAAAACATCTGCATGAGCGATTCACCTTAGGCTTGATTATAGTAATAACATTGCCCAGACAATTACTACAAACATGTAGTACCCAGCAAGTTAGTTAGACCTCCGAGCGACACTGCACTAGCAATATTCATAGATTAGATTCTTCTTATTGTCAGTTAAATCAATATTTTCCTAGCATAATATGTGAACAACATATATTCCAGTATGCGCAATGTAGTGGTCAACAAAAACTGGACAATAAATTAGGTTTTTCTTCTGCCACCGCAGGTGGCAAAGAGTTGCCCCCGCTCACGGAGTAGCGCGAATGAGACATAAAGTGCGGTCCTAAGACCCCCTAGAAGGTATTTAGAATGTCAGATTACACAACCCTCGGTGGCCGTGTGACTTGCACCAGATGTAACGCTAAATCAAAGCGCACTAAGCAACGGTGTCGCAACCCTGCTCGGGGGCAAGACCAAGTGCAAGCATCACGGTGGCCGTAGTACAGGCAGTAAGACGCCTGAAGGCAAAACCCGTCAGATAGCCGCCAACACCAAGCACGGCAATGAAACGCGGGCTATACGCCAAGAGCGCAGCGCCAAGCTAGCCGAACTTTATGAGCTGGAGATGCTAGGACGAGAACTCGGGTTGATTAGTGGGGGTATGGTTGGGAGGAAAGCAAGGGAGTGTGGTTAGTTCTGTGCGCAATATGGAATATCTAGTGTTTGGATAAAGCTCAGAGGAAGGAGTTTAGGATAGAAAATGTGCTTAGAAATGGAGCGAATTGCATTTGCTGCAGACGTCGCTGAACCGACATCTTTTTCTTTGTCTGCCTTTCTGAGCGCATCTATCAATACTTGAAATTGTGCATGAGTAAAACCATCCCGTCTGCGATAAGTTACGTCCAATTCATCCTCACTAACCAAAGCGCGCTCAGTCGGCGATATCTGCTTGATAAATTCTGACGATTCGCCAAGCAAAAACAGACATGTACCCTCCCAATCTGGTTGATTTTTAATAGGCTTATTTGGAAACTTCTCGCGGCACGCGCTCCGAACGGCCACTGCAGCAACGTCCGACGCAACACCCTGCATGCCTTCTATTATGCAATCCTCATAATTACTCGGCCCAAATATCTGAGCATTCCCAACCGATGGAAGAACAGATAGCAGGAGGATTATTGTTGTTAGTATCTTGTTCATTCGCAATCCTGAAAGTCAGACTCAAAACACTTGGTAGTTATCTATTGGCCAAAAACTAGATTCCAAGTAGTATTTTTTTTGCGGCCATAAATTCATCGTTATTCAACGCGCCCTCCTCATACAGTTGGTTTAGTTCTCTCAAGCCTTCTACAATAGTTTCAGCGCGGACGCGGTTTTGTTCGCTTGGCTCATCAGCTATCGCAGCTGGTGCATTATCTACGCTGTTCCAGCTCGACGCGGTGTTTGATTGGCTCGAATTACTTTTTCGCACCCTGTTTTGATAATCTTTAATGACTTTCTCTGAAATAGTTTGAGCGCGGACGCGATTTTGTTCGTTTATCCGATTATTCTCATTACGCTGATTTGAAATAAGAGTATTGATTTGTATGATCTGTTGGTTGATCGGCAATAGGAGGGTTGTTATTTGTAACTTCTCTGCCCGGATTTTTTCCTCCTCCAGAGCCTTTCCTCGGCCGAATCCCCCTAGCCCTACCTGAGCTCCTCCATCTAGCATAGCTCCTCTTACTCTGCTCCTTATTGCCTCCGGGCTATATGATTGTTGAAGAATGTCTTCTAATTGCGCTTTTTGATTTTTAAGCGCCATAAGTTGCTCTGTAAGCGCGCTGGATTGACCGTAAGAACCCCCCGCTGAGCCAAGCAGCAGTAGGGTAAAGAATGCAGAAATAGGTAGTTTCATAGCCTTATTCTCAGGAATATCTAACCTTTCGCCCTAAATACTATGTACTAGCAGATTAGGGAACCTTTTTGAGCAAGTGGGGGTACCCCCGGGGGTGGGGTCTAAATATGGCCATTTTGTGGTTTTAGGGGGTGAGGTCTGGATATGGTCATTTTTGCGGTTTTAGGGGGTGGGTCTGAGTCCGCTTGACACGCGGGGTTACAATACAGGCTTTCGCACCTCACAGAGACCCAGAATATGCAGATCAAGCGGTTATTAGACGATCGAGATGTGTTTGCTGGAGATGAAGTGTTTGATGCTCAGGGGCTCCCCTATACGTTTGTGGAGCATTCTAGTGGTGATCTGGTTGTCGCAGCGGAAGACGGCGGCCCCGCCCGGTTTAAGCCCGATGAGCTGGGGTGCCATGTAATTCGCGTAAATAGGACTGAGCGGGGGCTGGCTAAGGAGCGGCTTCGTAATTATTGGGAAGACTCATAGAAAAGGAAGATGACAAATCTAAATGATGGTATCCGTGATGGTATCGTCTAACTTATAAAATATAATACTATTATATAACAATGACTTGTTGATACTATTCAGTAGTACCCGTAGCTACCATTTACTTGTTTTAATAAGCCTCAATCTCCCGCTGTCGGTAGCTTCTATTCCACGCAAACCAACCAAAGAAAATAATAACAATATAAATGGCGAACAGCAGCGAGGTAAAATAGAGCTCGCGGTCAAAATACAGGTAGATCGATACGGAATCTATAACGAGCCAGTAAAACCAGTTTTCCAGTATTTTGCGCGCGACCATGAAGGTTGTCACTACACTCGCCCAGGTAGTAAACGAATCCAAGTAGGGCAAGTTTGCATCGGTTCCTGAATTGAGGAGCGACCCCGAAATAAAAGTTAGAGTCGCTATCAACGCCAAGGCAATAACATGTTGCTTCGCACGCCACTTAGAAACTCGAAGACTCGCCGTTTCGCGATTCGCACCCCGCCATTGATACCAGCCGTAAAAAGCCATAGCGAGATAGTAAATTTGCAGGCCAGATTCCATATAGAGCTTAACATCCCAAAAAATGAACAGAAAAATCAGCGTCGAAATCCCCGCCGCATACCAGCAAAGACTATTCTCTCTAACTGCGAGAACGAGATAGGCAACGGCGAAAATAACCGCCGCCAATTCCAGCAAAGAGTTTTGCGGCAACTGATGTGCGATCGTATTAATTACCTCAATCACTCGACAAGCCCCGAAGATCGTCTTTCAGAAATTTGATTACAAAAATGCCCTTGCCGTATTTTTCCCAACTCAGCCGCAGTTCAACTTTCAACAGATCCATTATCTGATCGTAATCCCCATACAACTGAGTCGACAGGTCGTTGCGAACAACCGACACGCCGGAATATTTTTGCACTCTCTCGATGAATTCCTTTATTGCCGGAATATATTCATCCGCGAGGGGGTAGAGGCTAATATCAACCGACGCCTTCATAGTTGCATCTCATAGCTAATTCCGACCACGCGCGGTTCGCCGAATTGAACATAGGGCTCGGGCGCGTAGCCTTTTCTAGGGTCGTTGCCAAACTCGCCAAAAAAGAATCCTCTCACAGCATAGTCTTGATCAGTCAGATTGCGGCCCCACAGACTCAAGCGCCAATTCTCGCCAGAATAGCCGACAGTCGTATTGAGTATCTCGTAGGCCTCGCTCTGCACGTCATGACTGTCGGAAAAATAGAAGGCATCCTTCGCGTCTATAGATACAGAGACAGACCAGGGGCCTTTGCTGTAGTTTGCAGCAAGGTGTGCCATGTAACCTGGTGCGTGGGCTTGATCGCGTCCTGCCAGATCTTGGTTTTCAGAGTTAATGAACGAATCGAAAGTCGCATCTAGCACGCCAAAATTTGAAGTGAAACTCAGGCTTTCGGTTGGATACCAAACCGCCTCGAACTCGACGCCGTTATTCGTTCCCGTCGCTGCATTGCCGATAAAATCGATAAATTCGGTGCTGCCGTTCTCCCGAATTCTGCCGATCGAACTCTTTACCTGTTGGTCGCTTCTGTCATCGTGAAACACGGCGGCTTTCAAATGGAGTTTTTCTTCAAACAGTCGAGACTTTAAACCCAGCTCGTACTCAATCAAAAATTCTTCGTCAAACTGCCGTAGGTCAGCATCCAATGTGCCGTCAGTGTTAAACCCGCCGGCTTTGTAACCTCTGGCAACACTTGCATAGGCCATGGTGGTTTCATTGACACGGTATTTAGCGGCGATACGACCGCCCCAAAAGGTTTCATCTGGAGTAAACGCAAGCTGTTCGGAGTCTGAATAGGTCGTCTCGCGCCTCTCTACTCTCAATCCTGTTTCCAGGGTCAATCGGCCAAAGAAGTCGGTGTCCAGTTGAACGAAAATCGCAGTGGTATCAAACCCAAAATCACTGAAAAAATCCGAAGCCGCGAAGGTGTATTCACGCTTCAACGCCTCATCACTACTGAGAGTGTAAAGGCCGAAAAGCCATTGTGTTGAATCGTTGAATAGCCGCGAACTGTCATTAGAGATAAATCTGAGTTCGAGCGACTGTGTTTCTCGGTCACGAATATAGCTATCTCTGGACATATAGCCGTCGGGGTGAATTCCGGCAAAAGTCCAGTCCTCGTCATAGCTGTATTCCATGTCGGAATCGGCCAAACCGAGAATGAGTTCTAGATCGAAGCTATCCATCTCCCATGTGCTATCGACTGCGAAAGCAACCGAAGACTGAATGTCTCGCCCGGGCTCATCCGACAGCGTCGTGCGCGAATTATCTAGCGTGAATGCGTCGTAGCCATTGTCTATGTCTACATGCGACAGGCTAAAATCTACCGTCCACGTGTCCGACATCTCTGCGCGAAGCTTGCTACGAATAGACAGCTCATCCTGTGCATTGTTCCTCTTTGTGCCCAAAAACGCGTTTTGATGATAGCCATCAGATTGATGCCGCCCTATAGCCAAACGTCCGCTAACGGAGTCGGATAGAGGCCCCGTGACCATCGCCTCTATTGTTTCTGTATTGTACTCAGCCGCACCTATTTTTAAGCGTGCCGATAGCTCATCTCCCGGATCGTATGTTTTGACATTAATAAGACCTGCCAAGGCGTTAGCGCCGTATCTGGTTCCCTGAGGCCCTCGCAGCACTTCTACCTGCTCAACATCTAGCATAGTGGCTATAGTCGCCGCTCCGCTAAAGTCTACGTTGTCTACTAAGAAGCCCACAGAGGGATTAATGGGCGCAACAAACTGGCTGCGCTCGCCAATGCCCCTGATCTGGAAAAACCGAGCGCGATTAGAGCCAGAGGAATAATTTACATTGGGTATCGCATTCGCCAGTTCTTCAAAATGCTGCGCCGCTCTCGACTTTATCGTTGCCTCAGTCATTACTGTCACACTACTGGTGGTCTCTAAATCGCTTCTAGATCTAAAATCCGCGCTGACAAGAATTTCTTCGATAGTCTTTTCGGCGGCAACACTTGCAACCGGCATAGCGATCAGAACAACTATCAGAGCAGGTATCAGAGCAAAACTGAGACTGGGTAAGAAGACGGGTAAGAGAGTGGATAAATAGAGGGTAAAACGAGACTTGAACATGAGTCTCTCCAAAAATTAATTTGATTAATTAAAGAGACCCGGCATTACTTGACGTGTGATGAGATGTAGTTTTCATCCTTTTCCTACGCCGGTATTAACCGGATCAGGTTCTAGGGTTCTCTGCTTCACCAGAGTCTCAGGCCAAAAGACCACCCCTAAGGAACGAGAACTAGTATAGCATTAGCTGCGTTGGATGATGCAAATCAAATACGCGCACCCAAGCGCGAGAAATTTTACGGTTGGAGCCCCCATGCAAACGGAAGTGATAGTCATCACCGGCCCTGAATCCTCGGGAAAAACCACGCTAGCCACTCAGCTCTCCGCTCACTGGAAATGCCCCTGCGTAGCGGAGGTCGCAAGAAGCTATCTTAAAGATAAGATTTCTTATCAGCAGTCTGACTTATTAGAAATTGCCAAACAGCAGCATGATAACGAGTCAGCTATTCTCTCTAAACGGCCAGGCCGGATAGTATGTGACACAGATCTGTTAGTAATTATGATTTGGAGTGAGGTTAAATACGGGGGCTGCGATCCTTGGATATACGAC
>Ga0315320_10003815_pt1 | contig 12342 bp, 8 predicted proteins | sample M140m21515metaG_FD_203458 | JGI IMG/M metagenome (GOLD analysis project Ga0315320, IMG submission 203458) | Ammonia-oxidizing marine archaeal communities from Monterey Bay, California, United States - M1 40m 21515 | ecosystem: Environmental > Aquatic > Marine > Coastal | place: USA: California...
ATAAACTTTTTTATTAGTTGTTATTTTATCTGTAATAATAGAGAATCCTTGGTGTGCATCCACTAGCTCCACTATTGTCATCGCTCCTAATAAGAAGAATAGGATTTCCGCAATATCCACAATATGATGTTTTATTTCATGAGTTAGAGTATGTTGGTCAACTCCTGAGAAAGCAAAGAGAGCCCATCCAAGCCCGCCAATAATTAGAGCAGAAGCAGCCTTGTCTACTTTGATTGGATGTTCTAGGGCGATCGCTATATATCCTAAAACAAATATGAGGATCATTAATGTTGTAATCATTTTTTCTATTTTCTATTAGTTATTTTTGTAAGTATATTGTTCTAGAGGGGAAGGCAAAATCAGACTTATGTTTTTTGACAATCTCCATAATTTTATAATTAACATCTTCTTTAACATCTATTAAATCTTCCCATCTTGGGCTATCTACAAAGTACATCACCATAACGTCTAATGAACTTGACCCAAATTCTTGGAAACGAACCCTGCCTTCTTGATTTGTTTTTTCATGAAGGTTAATCATTTCTTGAATATCTGTTACAATTGCTTTTATTTGATCAGGAGATGTTTCATAAGTTAAACCAACATTAAATTTTACTCTTCTCACAGATCTTAAACCTAAGTTATCTAATTCTGCATCAATCATCTTTTTATTAGGAACGGTCACCAGACTTTTGTCAAAAGTTCGAATTCTAGTGCTCCTAAATCCAACTTTCTCAATTGTTCCTGTAACGGATCCCGCTACAACAACATCGCCAACAGTAAAAGGTTGGTCAAAGAATATGGTAAATGAACCTAAGAGATTCTCCAAACTTTCTTTTGATGCCATTGCTAGAGCAATTCCCCCAATACCAAGCCCTGTTGCTAGTGCTGCAATATTTACATTAAAGATATTACCCATTATAATGAATATTCCAAAAATGTAAATGAATATTTTGCCAATTTCAATAATAAATGGGATCAGTTGGTCATCCATTTTATTTTCTGTTATTTCTGATTTCTTGAGTAGAATTAATCCTACAAAGTCTATCATTCTTAGGAAAATCCAGAAGACAGAGTATATAAATACTAAGGAGAATCCTTTATTGACTATCATTTTGAGACCAATCTCATCGGCACTTGCTAAATTCCAGGCTATAGGATATTGAATATAAGAACTTCCTAAATATATAATAGAAAGCATAACGCATAGGCCAATCGGCTTTATTAGTAGGTTGTTAAATGTATCAGCTCCCACATCTATATTCTTTGTCTTAACTATTTTAAAAAGTAGTTGGCTCAGATATTTTGAAATTAATTTTTTAAAAATTAATCCTAATAAGATCGCACTAATAAAACATATATAATCTTTGGTAGTATTTCCAAGAAATTCGGTCATTAAAATTTGGTTTAAGTCCATAATTATTTGTTTTAAATTAATTGCTTGAGGGCAATTTCAAAAGCAGTTTTAGATATGTTGGTTTTAGTTTGATTGTTCTTAAAGGTCTTTAATAGAGCCTCTTTTATTGTTTCAGATACAGCTCTAAATATTGCAATCTCATTGATTTGAGAATTATTTTCCATGCAGTATGAAAAGGCTCTAGCCATTCCGCAATTTGCAATAAAGTCAGGTATTACACTTATTCTCTCATCAGCACTTTTTGATATCGGCCCAAAAAATATTTCCTTATCAGCGAAAGGAACATTTGCTCCTGAGGAAATAACCTCTAGGCCATTTCTAATCATTTCATCTAGTTGATTTTTAGATAGTAGGCGAGATGCAGCAGCTGGAACAAATATCTCTGCGCCAACACTCCATATTGCTTTGTTTGCTTGTTCAAATGATAGTATGTTTTTAGTTTCTAAACAGTTTGATGATCTATTATTTAGCATTAAGGCTACTTCCTCGAAAGTATAACCCTTGTCATTTATCACACCTCCCACTATGTCGATAATTCCTACAATTTTTGCTCCTGCTTGAGAAAGATAGTATGCAGCAGCGCCAGCAACATTTCCCCATCCTTGAATAATTACTCTTTTATCTTTTACGCTATCATTTCCATAAATATTATAATAATGCAGAATTGCTTCAGAAACACCATATCCAGTAATTAAATCTCCTACTGAATATCTTTTTGATAGGCTTGGAGTGAGCTTTTTGTCATATACAATTAAAGGGACCCCTTCTTCTAGCTGATTGATAATTTTTATGGTATCACCTTCTTTGTAGTGCCCTCTTATAACTCCTTCCAAAGGGAATAATATTTCATTATCTTTACAAATAGGGATTACCTCGTGTATTTCATCAACATTCATATCTCCTCCCGTTCCGTAATATGTTTTTAGTAATGGTTTGGCGGCTCTAAACCATCTTTTCAGTACATCTTTCTTTCTAGGATCTTTGGGGTCAAAATTTATCCCTGATTTTCCTCCGCCAATAGGAGGCCCAGAAACAGTGAATTTTACTTCCATTGTTTTTGCAAGTGCTAACACCTCATCCTTTGTAACACCAACCCTCATTCTTGTTCCCCCTGCAGCTGCTCCACCTCTCAGGGAGTTTATAACTATCCACCCTTCAGCATCTGTTTCTGTGTCTTTCCACTGAAAAACAACTTCAGGTTTTTTACTTTCGAATTTATTTAATAATTCATCCATCCTTGCTGATTATATTTTTTGCAAATGTATTAATTACCTCTAAGATATTTGGAGATTAGTTATTGTATTTTATTACATTGGATTGTTAATTTCTCCTCCACAATTATCCATCGTGGCTCCAGTTACAGATTTTAGGCAATTAGGCTCATTTCGTAATCTTAACACTCCTAAAAATGAAAAGATCAAAGCTTCTTTGAAATTAATAATTTTTTGATTTGGGATGAAAATTTTTGATTTTGTATAGTATGTTATTCTACTCATTAGATATTTATTAAGGACACCTCCTCCTGTAAATAATACTGATCTGTCATTTAAATGTTTTCCAATTTGTATTGCTATATGTTCACAAAATGTATGTAGTATATCCTCTAGCTTATATTCTGGTATTAATAATGGGTATATCAGACTCTCAACCCATTCTCTAGATAAAGATTTGGGATTCGTGTCTTTATAATAGGGAAGGTCGTTAATTTCTTGTAAAAGTTCTGGGATGATTTTACCTTTTTTTGCAGTGGATCCATTTTTATCAAATTCCATAAATAATTGGTTGCTTATTTTATTCAGTACAATATTTACAGGGCATATATCAAAAGCTCTAATCTTATTTTTTTCTTTTATGGAGATATTTGCAAATCCTCCTAGATTAACACAGTATTTATAGTCAGTAAAGAGATGTAAATCGCCAATAGGAACTAATGGTGCTCCTTGACCATTTAATGAAACATCTAAGTTTCTGAAATTATTAATTGTTTTTATCCGTGTGATATTTGCGATTGTTTGTCCATCTCCAATCTGCAGGGTGATTTTCTTATTGGGCTCATGAAGAATAGTATGCCCATGCGAGGCAATAAGATCAACCTTTTTGTTTTTTAAAAATTTGGTTATGTTGTTTGCCAAGAATTTGCCATACATTATATCAATTTCTGAAATTAAACATGGATTCTTTGTATGTAAATTGGCTAGTGTTTTTCTCCAGTATTTGCAATATTTCAGTGTTTCTGATTTTTCTATTTTGAATTTCCATTTATTATTCTTGGTCAACGTGCAAATTATTAAATCAATTCCGTCTAATGATGTTCCTGACATTAATCCTAAAACTCGATATCTTTTCATAGTATTCATTGATCTTTCAAAGATAGTTTAAAAAGTGTATTTTTGCCTAGTATTAAAAAAGCAAATAATGAATTTTGAATTGACGCAAGAGCATAAGATGATAAGGGATGCAGCAAGAGATTTTGCGCAAACTGAATTATTACCTGGAGTTATACACAGGGACGAGAATCAGCAATTTCCAACAGATCAAATAAAAAAATTAGGAGAACTTGGATTTCTTGGTATGATGGTAGATCCAAAATATGGGGGTGCTGGCATGGATACCATCTCTTATGTGTTGGCTATGGAAGAAATATCAAAAGTAGATGCTTCTTGTTCTGTTATTATGTCAGTAAACAATTCTTTAGTATGTTGGGGGTTGGAGAACTTTGGTACAGAAGAACAAAAAGAGAAATATTTAAAACCACTTGCTACGGGAGAGATTATTGGTGCATTTTGTTTGTCCGAGCCAGAAGCTGGTTCAGATGCTACTTCACAGAAAACAACAGCAATAGATAAAGGAGATCATTATTTATTAAATGGAACAAAAAACTGGATTACTAATGGAAATACAGCAGCTGTCTATTTAGTAATTGCTCAAACAGATGAAGATAAAGGGCATAAAGGGATTAATGCTTTTATTGTTGAAAAAGGAATGGAAGGGTTTGTCGTAGGATTAAAAGAGAATAAACTGGGAATTAGAGGCTCAGATACACATTCTTTAATGTTTACTGATGTAGAAGTCCCAAAAGAAAATAGGATAGGTGGAGATGGTTTTGGTTTTGGTTTTGCAATGAAAACATTATCTGGAGGCAGGATTGGAATTGCGGCACAAGCATTAGGCATAGCGTCTGGGGCATATGAATTGTCTTTGCAATATTCTAGAGAGAGAAAGGCTTTTGGGAAAGAGATTTCAAAGCATCAAGCAATTGCATTTAAGTTGGCGGATATGGCTACTGAGATTGATGCAGCTAGATTACTTTGTTTGAAGGCTGCTTGGTTAAAAGACCAAGGAAAGAATTACGATAACGCAGGAGCGATGGCTAAGGTTTTTGCTTCTGAAACAGCTATGAAAACAACAGTTGAGGCAGTTCAAGTTCATGGTGGGTATGGTTTTGTCAAAGAATATCATGTTGAGCGTTTAATGCGTGATGCGAAAATCACACAGATTTATGAAGGAACATCTGAGATACAAAGAATTGTAATTTCTCGTTCTATTTTAAAATAAAAATTATGAAAAAAATATTATTAATATTCTTCTCAAGTTTACTCGCTTTTTTAGTAAGCGCACAAGTTGATAAATCACAAATAAATTCAGCTTATCTAAACTTTTTGCCTTCTAGCTCAAATCCTGAAGACTTACGCCCTTCTGATATTCCTTCAGAACAAGTATTGAAACAAATGGGATTGTCAGAATCTGAAATTGCCGAGGCAATCAATTATAAATATAGTAGAGGAAGGTATCTTAGAGGGTCTCAGGATACATCTTTTAATAATACTGCACTCTCAAAGTTTTATCAGATCTTTAATGACACTTTAGTTGTAGATACAATTACATATCCTAAGGCAAGAATTTATGGGCAAGATATTTTTAGAAATAATAAATTATCTTTTTATCAAAAATCTTTAGATGCAAAAGCTCCTGAGAATTATAAAGTAGGAAGTGGAGATGAGGTTTCAATTTCTATTTGGGGTTACTCTGAGTTTTCCGAAACACTTTTGGTAGATGACAGAGGATATATAACGCCAAGTTCTTACGGAAGAATTTATGTAAAAGGATTGACTTTTAAAAAGATGAGATCACTTTTAAAAAGTAAGTTCTCATCTTTTTTAGATATGAAGAATTCTGAAATAGATGTTACACTTGCCTACTCCAGGGTTATTACTGTAAATATTGTTGGGGAGGTTTATCATCCAGGCTCTTATTCAATACCAGCAATAAATACAGCATTTAATGCTTTAATAGCAGCAAAAGGGCCTAATCAGTTAGGCACAGTTAGAAATATCTATCTTAAAAGAGATGGTAAAATTGTTGATTCATTAGATGTTTATCAGTTTTTATTTAATCCTACACGATCACAAGATATTTATATGCAAGATGGGGATTATTTAATGGTTCCTCCAGCACAGAATATTGTAGAAGTTACAGGAGCAGTAAATCGTCCATATACTTATGAGGCTAAGACAGGAGAATCAGTTGCAGAAATCATCAGATATGCAGGTGGGTTTACTACTCATGCTTTTGCAGATATTTTAACTTTAAAAAGAATAGAGTATAATTCAATACGGGTCAATGATGTTTATAAAGATCATATGAATTCTTCCTTCGTACAAAATGGTGATGAGATTGTAGTAAATACGATTTCTAATAGATTATCAAATGTAGTTTCAGTAAAAGGAAGTATCGGTGTTGAAGGTGAGTATGAATTTGTAAAAGGAGAACGATTGTTGGGTTTGCTTAAAAGAGCTAAATGTATTGATGAGAATACTTTTCTAGAAAAGGCATATATTATTCGATTGAATAAAGATCGAACTAAAACATCTATTACGGTTAATTTAGACTCAATTATTAATAATGAAAAACATTTAGACAATATATTTATTAAGGAGTATGATATTGTTAACGTGCTTTCTGTTGATGATTTTGATGATGATTTTTCTGTTTCTGTATTTGGTGCAGTTAGAAGTGCAGGTGATTTTATTTTTGGGGATGGTATCACGTTACAGGATATACTTTTGCAAGCAGGAGGACTTACTCAGAAAGCGGAAGGCAGTAGGATAGAAGTAAGTCGGATTATGGATTATAATATTTCTTCTAACAAATTAAAACCGGCAAGAACGATAGTAAAGAATATACAGATTGGAGAAGACTTGATTCTTAGTGCAAAAGCTGAAGCATTTACACTTCAACCTTTTGATCAAGTATTTGTCAGAGAGAATCCAGATTATGAAGAGCCTATAAATGTGGTATTAATGGGTGAGGTCAAATATCCAGGTACTTATTCTTTATTGTCTAAGGATGAGAAGATTGCATCAGTAATTAAAAGAGCAGGCGGTTTGACTAGATATGCTTATTTAGATGGATCTAAGATGTTTAGAAAGTTTAAGACGGAGATAGTTAATGATAATGATTTTGATATTCCAGAAATTTTATTAGATTCCATATTAACTGATCCAGAACTCGTAAATATTTATAATAGGGAATTATTAAATAGAGAGAAATTCCAGGCCAAACAGATGAGTTATGATAGTTTGATTTATGATATAGTATATTTTGATATGCAAAAGGCTCTTTCTAAAAGTAGATCTAAGCATAATTTGGTTTTATTAGAAGGAGATAGTGTTATTATTCCAAAAGAAACAAATATTATTCAGGTTACAGGTGATTTACACAATATAAATGGTAGCTCAATCAGTGCTCCTTTTTTACGAAAAAGAGCAGATTACTATGTTAGGAATTTTGCAGGAGGCTATACTAAGGATAATAAGAGATCAAATACTGTGGTGACTCATGCAAATGGAGTAACAAGAAAATCATTGAATTTAGGATTGTTTACAATTTCCCCAAAGGTAAGGCCCGGTTCAACTATCAAGGTTGTTAGTGAGCGTCAAGTAAAAAGAAGGAAAAAAGAAGATATTGATTATAATGTACATATTCAAACAGTCATAACACAAATTACGGCTGTGATGTCTTTATATTTATTAATAGAGAGGGTAAATAATGGCTACTAATGGAACGGTATAATGATGAGATAAAGTTGAAGGATATTTTGATTAAATTATCAGAGTATAAAACTTTTTTACTTGCTAAGAAGTTTAAAATTATTTTAACTTCATTTTTATTCTTTGGCATAGGTTTCTTATATGCTTCCATTACAGTTGAAAAATATAATGCTGAACTTACTTTTGTTGTTGAACAAGATAAAGGGGGGGCTTTAGGAGCTATGTCAGGTATTGCCGGTCAGTTAGGATTTGATTTTTCAGCATCAGAAAGCGGTACGTTTAGTCAGGGAAATATAATAGAATTACTTAAATCGAGAGGTGTTATCGTCAGTGCTTTAATGCAGAATGCTAAGGTTAGCGGAAAGGATGATTTGCTTATAGAACATTATTTAAAGATCAATAGCATAAAGGAGGAATGGCTTAGGGATGACTTCCAAGGGGTCTCATTCCATGATCATATAGGTTATATACATGATAGTATTAGTGGGCTAATTTGGGCTAAAATCACTTCAGAACATCTAACTGTTGAGTTGCAATCAAATGAAGCGAATATTATTACGTTATCATATCTTTCTTTACAGCAAGAATTTGCTAAAGCATTTGTAGAGTCATTAATTGCTCAGATGAGTAAGATGTATATCCTACATCAAACAGCACAAGCTAATAATACCTTAGATTTTCTACAAGACAGATCAGATTCTGTATTTGTTGCGTTAGAGACTGCAGAGAAAGAATTTGCAAAAGTTAAAGATATCAATCAGAGGATTGTTAGAGCAAGAGGTCGATTAAAGGAGATTCAGTTGATGAGGCAGGTGGAGGTTCTTAATGCTATGTATTTGGAAATTATGAAGAATTTGGAAATTTCTAAGATGACATTATTAAATCAGACTCCTATAATTAATATTATCGACAAACCTACCTTACCTTTGGAGAGTTGCCAGATGTCAAAAGGAATAGTAACTTTGATTGGAGGTTTTTTAGGATTTTTCTTCTCGATATGCTATTTTCTACTTGCTAAATTATTTAGAGATGCTATCATAGTTTCTTAAAGAAAACTAGTTAGAGTTTCTAATTTAATTCCTCTAGACCCTTTTAATAGTATTGTCTTATTTTTTATTGGGTTTTTATGTATAAATTTTTTTAAGTCAGCTAATTTCTTAAATGCTTGTTTGTTTAACTTACTAAACTCTTCTCCAACGAAGATAGTCTCTAAATCTAGTTTTTGACAAGTTTCTATAATCTTTCTATGCTCTTTATTTGAGAAATCACCCATTTCAAACATGTCTCCTAGAATACAGAGTTTATTTGTATAATTTTGATGCGCGAAGGAATTAATCATAGCTTCCATACTTGCTGGATTAGCATTATAAGCATCCATTATGAGAAGATTATTTTTGGTTGCTTTAATTTCAGATCTGTTATTTTTAGGTATGTATGCTTCAATAGCAGATTGAATATTTTTTTGATCAATATTAAAATATTTACCAATACATATTGCTAATGAGATATTGTAGAATTGATAATCTCCAATCAAATTACTCGTAATCTTTTTTTTATTCCAGATTAGAGACAGAAAAGGAGTGTTATTATCTATTGAGATATTTAGTTTACTATTGATCCCATAAGATTCCTTTTTAATATTCTCAGAAAGTTGCACTAATAAACTGTCATCGTTATTTACAAATAACGAACCATTACTTTTTTTGATGAAATTAAAAAGTTCATTTTTTGCATCTATAACACCTTCTATATTTTTAAAACCCTCAAGATGTGCTGATCCTATATTTGTGATTACTCCGTGAGTTGGTTTTGTTATTTCGCAAAGAAATTCAATCTCTTTCATATGATTTGCTCCCATCTCAATAATAGCGATCCCATGGTCATTCGTTATATTCAAGAGACTTAAAGGAACTCCTATATGATTATTTAGGTTGCCTTTTGTTGCGTAACAATTCTTCTCTGATTTTAATACAGAATAGATGAGTTCTTTTGAGGTAGTTTTTCCATTACTACCTGTAATACCTATAATTGGTATTGAGAGTTTTTGCCGATGATATTTTGCTAAGTTTTGTAGAGTCTTTAGAACATTCTTTACAATAATAGATTTGTCGTTAATATAATATTTTTCATCCTCAATTATTGCAAATTCACACCCCTTATTAATTGCTGTATTTACAAATTTATGACCATTAAAATTACTACCTCTTAGTGCAAAAAATATTCCTCCAGCTTTAATTTTTCTTGTATCAGTACAAATTACAGGATGTTTGGTGTATATCTTGTATAGTTCTGATATCTCCATAGGTCAATATAAAAAAAACCCCATATCTAGTGGGGTTTTAGTTAATTTTTAATTTATTTATTATCTACCTCTTTTACTGTAGTCAGGCCCTCTTCTTTGGTTGTTTTTTGCTGAGCTTGTTTGCGTACCAATCCTATCCATGGCACATCTAAACCCAATCGCATCTGTTGATTGATCTTGATCTAGAAATCTTCTTGTTCCTGGATTCAACCAGTAAGCTCTATCCTTCCATGAACCTCCTTTATAGACTCTTGCTCTGTCAGTTATTAAAGAAGATTCTCCATAGGCATACATTTCATTACTATTTCCTTCAGGGGCATTATCCTTGTACATACTAGCTGATCGATTCCATTTATCAATTGGGACTTTAGCTGTATCAGCTTTTGAAGTTTCAGTTAGTAAATTAGCCCAATCTACTCCCATTTGAGACTCTACATCACCGTCAAGATAGTTTATATTGTCTGCTTTTTTATAATTTCTTCTATATGCATTATCTTTTATGTCCACAGGAACCATGATAATCTTTCCTAAACTATCTTTCTCAGCAATAAATCCATCTTCATCTGTTTTTTTTGTTAAAAATACATTTCCTCTGAAACTCCTGTGGTCTGCGGTTGTAGTCTGTTCAATTACAGGTCTATAAACGTCCATAACCCATTCAGAAACATTGCCAGCCATATTATACAGGCCGTAATCATTTGGCCAGTATGATCTAACGTTAGTAGTAATATCAGCATTGTCATTCAAATTGCCAGCAACACCCATATTATCTCCTCTTCCTCTCTTAAAATTAGCCATAATTGTACCCTGGTTTTTTGGATCTCCATTTCTTAAAGAAGATCCATTCCATGGATAGATTTTTCTCTCATCGGTATTTTCTTCTTGAGTATTTCCGATGTACCCTAATGCAGCAAATTCCCATTCTGCTTCAGTAGGCAGCCTATAATTAGGTAATAACAACCCATCCTCCTCTCTAAGTAGTCGAGTTTTTTCCCCGCTGCCATAATTTTCATGTGTGATGTTTTTTGGATTTTTGCCTAAAACTCCTTCATATTGGCCATTTAGATATGCTTTTTTAGTGAATACATTCTCATCTACTTGTTCCATATCTTCTTTAAGTAAACCGGCATTTATTAATATTCTTTCATTTACTCTATCGCTCCTCCAAGCACAATAATCTGTGGCCTGCTGCCAACTGACTCCTACTACAGGGTAGTTTTTATAAGCAGGATGTCTTAAATATCCATCTACAAAAGGTTCATTATAACCTAATTTATCTCTCCATACCAAAGTGTCAGGCAGACACTTTATATATACTTCAGGATAAGACATTCCATATACTCTTCGGATCCAGAAAAGGTATTCTAGATAATCTAGATTTGAAACTTCTGTTTCGTCTAAGTAGAATGATGAGACACTCTGAGTTCTTGGGATATTATCCCATTCATACATTACATCCTGTTCAACTCTTCCCATAGTAAACGAGCCCCCCTCTATAAATAATAAACCTGGACCTGTTGCTTGCTCTTCGTATTTCGTATTTACTTCAAATCCTCCATTTTTAGTGTTATTGTAGTCCCAGCCTGTTTTTGGAGATTGTTGTTTTGAGCATGATATCATAGTGATCATACTTATAAATGCTAAAATTAATTTGTTTGTATTCATCTTTAATTGATTAATTTGTTTTTGTTATTCACTAAAATTGCGGACAGCTTATTGTATTGAATGATTTGCTCTTTGATCGACAAGGCATAAACAATGTGAAAGATAGTTCATGAGCCCCAAGTGTATTACTGTTTTTCAAGTTACTTACTGTTATATCATAACTGTATCCAAATTTGAATGAGTCTTGTACAAGACCTAACATAAGTATAAATGAATCAAAAGTTTCTAAACTATTTCTAGCCCATAATCCACCAACAACAGGCCCTCTTTTCACATAGATACCGTAGTTAAACTGTTGAAAATCTTGTTGTTTCTGATATACAAAGTTAGGGGAAATAGTAGTAACTATATTTTTGTATTTGCTCAAAGGAAAGTTCCCTCCTATGTGAGTTGTAATTTTTGTTGGCAATTGACTCTCGCTAATAAATCCTTGATTAGGCTGGGTTAAGTGGTGTGCAGCAAATCCAAAAAAGAAGTTTTTAGAGTAAGCTAATAAGCCGGCAGAAAAGTCAGGGAAATTTTTAGAAGTAGGGTTATTGACAATATCTTCACTAGTTGGGTAAATGAATCCATATTGCGGATCGATCATATCTCCAAAAGTTAAATCTTCCCAGTCTAACTGTATCATTCTGTAGGATGCTTCAAATCCAGCTCGCATATCAAATCGGTTGTTTATCTTTAATCGATAAGAATATAATAGGGAAGCATGCGATGTGTTTAGATTTCCTGCACCACCTCTGTCTTGCGAGACAATGATTCCTAAGCCACCTCCAACAGATTGTACGTGCTGATCCCAAGATGCAGATGTAGTTATATAAGTTCTACCTATGCCCGGCCATTGGTCTCTGTAATTTAGATTTGCTCTTGGACAGTCATTTGTTCCAGCAAAGGCAGGGTTTAAATACAAC
>Ga0315320_10003819_pt1 | contig 12333 bp, 7 predicted proteins | sample M140m21515metaG_FD_203458 | JGI IMG/M metagenome (GOLD analysis project Ga0315320, IMG submission 203458) | Ammonia-oxidizing marine archaeal communities from Monterey Bay, California, United States - M1 40m 21515 | ecosystem: Environmental > Aquatic > Marine > Coastal | place: USA: California...
AATTTGGTATTATGCTGAAAATGACTTCTACATGAATAACGAGACCAGCTTCAGATTAGCTAAAGGAATGCAAAATGTATCTAATCCATACCTAAATTATTGGGAAGGGAAAAGAGGAGCTCCTCACAGTCTATTCAACGCTCTTAGAGATTGCAACATATTTTTAGACAACTTAGTTACAGTCCCTGGTCTTGAAGAGGAAGAAAGACTTAGATGGTTGGACGAGGTTAAAGTATTAAAGGCATTTTATCACTTTTGGCTTATGCAAATGTATGGTCCAATTCCAATTGTTGACAACAACATAAGTGTAGGCGCAAGTGCAGAAGAAACAAATGTTTTTAGAGAACCTGTTGATGATGTTGTTAATTACTTAGTTCAATTATTAGATGAAGTAATTGAGGGGGAAAATCTTCCAGGTGTAATCAATTTTATATATACCGAACAAGGAAGAGTTACAATGCCAGTTGCTAAAGCTTTAAAAGCAAAAATTTTAGTTTTAAACGCCAGTCCAATATTTAATGGCAATGAAGATTTTAATAGCCTTGTTGATAGTCAAGGAAATAGCCTGGTTAATCAAACTTATGACTCTCAAAAATGGGTACTTGCAAAAGATGCATTATATGATGCTATAGAAAGTGCTGAATCTAATGGTCATCAACTTTATGAGTTTACACAACAAATCCCAATCAATGGAGAACTAAGCGAACAAGTAATAGAAGAGCTAAGTCAAAGGGCCACTATAACAGAGTCATTTAACACAGAAATCATCTGGGCATATGGACCTGAATGGTCAGGAGATTTACAAATGTGGTGCCAACCTAGATGGACTGCTGACCACTCTGCACTATTTGGATATACCAAAAAATCACATGCACCAACTCTAAATATGGTAGAAACTTTTTACTCTAATAATGGTGTTCCATTAAACGAGGATATTTATTGGAATTATGCCGATAGATATGATGTTATTTCAACCCCTTTATTTGATGATAATAATGAAAATTATCACGAGTTTTATATTGAAGATAATTATAGTACAGCCAAGCTACACACTTACAGAGAACCTAGGTTTTATTCTACAATTGGATTTGATGGAGGTAAATGGTTTTCATTAGAAACAACCAATATCAATAATATACCTTATTTGGATGCCAAGGCTGGAGCACTTTCTGGAAAACAGGGTTTTGAAATTTATTCAATAACTGGTTATTTTGCTAAAAAACTAGTTCATTATGAAAATGTAATTGCCCAAGAAGGGTCTACAATTAAAGGTTATTCATTCCCAATCATAAGATTATCAGACTTATATTTAATGTATTCAGAGGCTTTAAATGAAGTAAAAGAATCCCCTGATTCAGAGGTTTATGAATACATCCAAAAGGTTAGAGATAAAGCTGGACTTGATAATGGAGGTGACCTCGTTAATACTTGGCAACTTTACTCCAGCAATCCTTCTAAACCAAGTTCAAAAGAGGGAATGAGAGATATTATTCATCAAGAGAGAATGATCGAATTAGCACTAGAAGGTCATCGATATTGGGATTTGCGTAGATGGAAATTAGCAGATGAATATTTTAGTCAACCAATAAGAGGTTGGAACATCTTTAGACCTGATGTAGAAGGTTTTTATGAAGTTGAAAACATATATTACAGAAACTATTTAATTAAAGATTATCTATGGCCAATTAGCCAAAATGAATTATTAAGAAACCCTAATTTAGTTCAAAATCCAGGATGGTAATAAAAATTATTTTATGATAAATAAAGAAAAAAACTACAACACGAGATTTATTTCAGCTTTCAGCGTTTTATTTCTTGCAATAATTTTAATTAACTGCTCAGAAGACCCAATTCACAGTGCAAATGGATCTGACGGAACTCCACCAGGAAAAGTTACAGTTAACTCTATAGAAAACATTGCTGGAGGAGCAATTATACAATTTACCCCTCCTACAAATGAGGATTTGCTATACATTAAAGGTTCGTATGACGACGAGAATGGAATCGAAAAACAAGTTATAGTTTCCTCATTTATAGACACCTTAGGTATAACAGGTTTTGGTCAAGTTGGTCAATATCCAGTTGAAATCCGTGCTGTTGATATAGGTGATAACGAGTCAGAAGCTGTAACGGTTGAAATATCACCACTGGAAGCCCCAATACATGCAATTTTAGAATCAATTGAAGGATTAGAAGATTTTGGAGGTATAAACATATCATATTTAAACCCAACCAGAGCTGAAGTTTCTCTTAATATGTCTGTTCTAAACTCAGAAGGTGAACTTGAATTTAAGGAATCTTTTTACACAAGCCAAGCAAATAGCTCTTACAGCTTTAGAGGGTATGATTCAGAACCTACAGTTTTTGTAATATATGTTGAAGATAGATGGGGTAATCAAACCATAACTCGCTCTTTTGAAGTTACTCCAATGGAAGATATTTTTTTAGAAAAAGTTTATTGGTCAGTTGAATCAATGCCAGGAGATGAAAGTTTTAGCGAATACGGTTTTTCAGCTAATCAAATATGGGACGGATCGTGGAGTAGTCAATGGAATTGTGGCCACACTAGTTTTTTACCATTACCCCACCAATTTACACTTGATTTAGGTCAAACTGCAAAATTAAATAGATTTAAACTTTATCAAAGAGGTGGTAGTGAATTATATAAGCATGGAAATCCCAAAAAGTTTAAAATTTACGGAAGAGAAAATTTGAATAGTCTACCTATCTATGACCCTGACAGCCCTGGTGATGGTTGGATAGACCTGGGTTATTTTGAATCTTTTAAGCCTTCTGGATTACCTCCTGGATCAAACACTGCAGAGGATTATGAATATCAGGATAATGGAGAAGATTTTGTTTTTGCTTTTGATGCTCGTCAATATGACATTCGATATATACGGTTTGTTAATCTTGAATCTTGGAATAACCAGATGGTTTCTGTTATTGGAGAGCTTTCATTTTGGGGAACAGTAATTAATTAACAAAAAGAACATGTTGAATAAATTAGCATACATTTTACAAAATTTTAAATTTTTAAATTTAGTTTTAGCTAGTTCATTAATTTATATATCATGTAGTGATATGGATTCCATTCATGATGAATATTTAAGTGGAGAAATCATATATGCTGGTAAACTAGACACTCTTAGAATCAGGCCCGGCTATTACCGAGCACAATTAGAGGGATATACACAATTTTTAGGAACTTCTAATCAAATTACAATTGAGTATGAAGATCAACTGATAACTTACCCAATTGAAGAAAATTCGTCTGATATATTTTCTGTTATAATTGAAGATTTAGAAGAGGGGAGTTATGAATTTAATGTATACACTCAAGATCCTAACGGTAACTTATCTATTTCACAAATAGTGGCAGGAAATGTAATCGGAGATGGGTTTGTTTCAGACCAAAATCCTCGAGAGGTTTTAGATTATTCTTTTGAACCTGAAGGAAATTATGTAAACTTTTATGGTAATGCAGAATCAGAATTTGTTATATACACTTTAATTGATTATGAAAATGAAGAAAATGAAATCATCAGAGATACGTTATTCTATGAAGATAATAGATTAAAATTAATAAATTTAAAATCACTTGGTAGTATGACAACCACATCTGTTATACAATCTGGACTATTTGGAATAGACTCTATTGCACTACAATCTTTAGATTATACTCTGCCTGATTTACCGTATACAGAAATTAATAAAGATTTTATTAGATTGGTTAATATGCCTAGCGATAACCCTGGCACTTACAACGGAGCAGACCCAGATCAGTATCTATTTGATGGTGATGGGTTTACTGAAGCTAATAGTTTTAATACTTATCACTCTGGTCCTAATAGTATGCCACATCATTTTACTGTTGATTTAGGGGTCAAAACCGACCTGAGAAAAGTTAAATTAGATCTAGTTGACCCAGTTATTAGTTCAGAGAACAATCCAACTGAAATTCAAATATGGGGTAGAGACAATATAGCTTTTTCTGAAACTCCCTCTGGAACTCAAGCAGAGTTTATAAATGTTGGATGGCAATTATTATACGAAGGTCAAGTAGAAGGCTTAAATGAAAATAGTCATAGTTTTATTATACCACCAGCTTCTAGTCGCATGCGATTTATTCGATACAGAGTAATAGGATCGGTTGGAGGCCAAAGCGCACAGCTTAAAGAAATGACTTTCTATGGAGAAAATACGGTAGCCATTGAATTAGACAAAAACAATTTCCAATTAGTTGGTATGCCTAGCGATAATCCAGGTACATTTTATGATGCTAATCCTTCGGAGTATCTCTGGGATAATAGTAGTCTTTGGTCAGGGGACTCTAACAGCTATCATTCTGGAGAAAACTCAGTCCCAGGTCATTTCACTATTGATCTTGACGTCACAACTCAATTAGCTAAAGCTAAGATACATCACAGGCCTACATGGAGTTTTGTTGGCAATAATCCAACACAAATTGAAATTTGGGGTAGAGAAGACATCGATAATGCAGAAACATTGCCAGTTTTTGAAAGCTCTGGCAACAGTGTTATTTCAGACCCTGTTTCGACATCAGATTTTGAAAATGCAGGGTGGCAATTAATAACCTCCCAAACAATAAACGGTTCCGGTTCAGATTTTTCTGAGTTCGATATTCCTGCAGGACCTATGATTAGATATATCAGAATTAGGTTTGTGTCTACAGTTGATGGTAGTGCGTGTCAATTTATTGAAATGGAATTTTATGGAATGGGTGTAATTCCATCTAATTAATTAAACTTAATGAAATTGAATTACAAAATATTAATATTCTATAATTTATTTTTATTTTTTTCTGCTACTTTTTCTCAGCAGTTATCTAAAATTGTAGACACGCGAATTGGAACTAAAGGGGAGTCATTAGCATGTGGTTATTCTTTTATTGGCGCTACATATCCTTTTGGGATGGTCCAGTTCACCCCAAGTTTTTTTTCCCCACAAAAAGGTTTTGTTGTTACTCAGCTTAGTGGAGCAGGGTGCTCAAATATGGGTAATTTCCCAGTTGTACCTCTAGCGGGAAATTTAGAAGATTCTCCATTCGACATGAATTCACTCGACCCTTTTACAGAAATTAACAGTTCATCAGCAGGTTATTTGTCAGTTAATTCAAAAAAAGATATTACTAGCAGATTAACGGTCACTAAAAGATCTGCCTTAGCCCAGTTTGACTTTATAAACTCTAAAAATGGTACGATAATTATTGGCTCTGGAGTTAACTCTTCAAATGAAAAATATATTAAAAATTCTTTTGTAAAGATTACCTCAAACTCGACGTGTGAAGGATTCACAGAGGGCGGAGAATTTTGTGGAACTGAAACCCCTTATAAAGTTTATTTTGCAGCAGAATTTGATAGACCTGCAAATGAATTAGGAACTTGGAAGGGAAATGAACTAACAAAAAGCCTTACTAGTGATGGAAAAAACTCTGGAGCTTTTTTCACATTTAGTACTGATAAAAATAAAGAAGTTAATTATAGAATAGCTATTTCTTTTGTTTCTACAGATAATGCCAAGGAAAATTTAAAGTCAGAGAATTTAAACATCTCTTTTGATGAATACTTAAATAACACTCAAAAGGTTTGGAACAAACATCTTAGTAAAATAAAAATTTCCACCACAAACGAAGATAAAAAAGTTCAGTTTTATACAAATTTTTATCACTCTTTAATTCACCCTAATATTGTTAGTGATGTAAATGGTGACTACATGGGTGCTGATTTTAAAGTTTATAATAATTCAAATGGGAATGAACATTATAGCTCTTTCAGTGTATGGGACACTTACAGAACTCAAGCTCAACTACTAGCAATGTTATTCCCAAAAGAAAGTAGTGAAATGATGCAATCTCTAGTGAACTTTGCTGAGCAATCTGGTGGATATGGAAGATGGATATTAGCAAATATTGAAACTGGAATTATGCAAGGAGATCCCACTCCAATACTTATTTCTAATTCATTTGCTTTTGGAGCCAAAGATTTTGATCATAAAAAAGCATATCAGTATATGTATAATGGTGCTATGGTACCAAGAGTTAATTCTCAAAAACAAGAAATTAGACCTTATCTTACAGAGTACATTAATAATGGCCACACATTTGCGTCTATGATGCTTGAGTACACTTCTTCTGATTTTGCCATAGGTCAGTTTGCGCTTCAGGCATTAAATAAAAAAAATGATGCTAAACTTTTTATTGAAAGATCTCAAAATTGGAATAATATTTATAATCCAAAAATTAAATGGCTGAATTCTAAATACCCCAACAATGTTTGGAAAGATATTACTCATGATTGGCGAGAAGGAACTTATAAAAATTATTTCTGGATGGTTCCTTATAATCTTCGAGGTTTAATTGATAAAATTGGAGGGAATGAATTCGCTGAAAAAAGACTAGATACTCTTTTTACTAGACTCGATGCTAAATATGAAGATGATTGGTTTGCTGCAGGGAATGAACCTGACTTTCAGGTACCTTGGACCTATAACTGGATCAATAAACCAAATAAAACCTCACAGACGATCTCAAGAATTTTAAATGAACAGTACAATAGTAGTGTTTCTGGGTTGCCAGGAAATGATGATCTTGGAACCATGGGGGCATGGTATGTCTTTGCGTCTATTGGCTTGTATCCAATGATTCCTGGTGTTGGTGGTTTCTCAGTAAATATACCTGCATTTGAAAATGTTTCTATTGATTTACCTAATAATAAAATCTTAAAAATCAACAAAACAGGACCTGATAACTTCTTTATTAAATCTTTATCTTTCAACAACTCCACTCATAACTCAACATGGATAAATTGGGATAAGATTAGTAAGGGGGGGCTTTTGTCATTTGAAATAACAAACAATAATAAATCAAAATGGGGGGTAAATGAAACCCCTCCAAGTTTTAACTAAATTCTAATTATGAAAAATTCTGCACTTCGTTTAACACTAGTCTTTGCCGCAATTATCGCTTGGTGGTTTAGTAGTTCTTTTAATTCTAACAATGATCTTATTAAATACGTTGACCCATTTATTGGCTCGGGGGGTCATGGTCATGTTTTTGTTGGCGCAACTGTTCCATTTGGCGGAGTTCAAGTTGGACCAACAAACTTTAACAAGGGATGGGACTGGTCCTCTTCTTATCACCACACAGATAGTATTGTAAAAGGTTTCTGTCATTTAAATGTCAGCGGTACTGGTATGTCAGATTTAGGAGAACTTACTATTATGCCTGCTACAGGTGAATTGAAATACAATGCGGGGAATCAAGATAACCATATGTCTGGGTACTCTTCACTCTACCGAAAAAATACTGAGGTGAACAGTGTGGGTTATTATAAAGTAGACCTTGAAAGATATGATATTAATGTTGAATTAACAGCATCTGAAAGAGTTGGATTTCATAGATACACATATCCATCTTCTAAAAGTTCTAGAGTAATAATAGACTTAGGGGAAGGAAGCGCTGACAGGCCTACAGAAACATATTTAAAAAAAGTAAATGACACTACCTTTCAAGGACATAGATTTTCGTCTGGGTGGGCATCTGATCAAAGGGAGTATTTCACTCTAATTATCTCTAAACCAGTTAAAGATTTTGTTCTTTACGACAGGGATAAAAAGTTTAAAGGAAATGAGTTAAAAGGAATATATGTTAAAGGATTTTTAGAGTTTGAAACTGAAAAAAATGAAGAAGTATATGTTAAAATGGGAGTTTCGACTGTTAGTTCTGAAAATGCACTTGAAAATATGATTGTTGAGATTCCTCATTGGGATTTTGATAAGGTAAAAAAGTCAGCTGAAAACAAATGGAATCAAGAACTCTCAAAAATTAATATCAAAACAGAAGATTTAAAAAGAAAAAGAGTTTTTTATACTGCAATGTATCATACCATGATTGCACCGAATTTATATCAAGATGTCAATGGAGAATATAGAGGGACAGATAAAGTTGTTTATAAAGACACTACTTTTACAAACTACACTTTATTTTCTCTATGGGACACCTATAGAGCCGCTCACCCATTATATACAATTACTCACCCAGAAAGAGTTAGTGATATGGTAAACTCTATGTTAAAAATATTTGATCATCAGGGAAAGTTACCAATATGGCATTTAAGAGGAAATGAAACAAATACTATGCCTGGTTACAGCGGAATTCCAGTTGTTATTGACGCTTCCTTAAAAGGATTTGAAGGGATTGATTTAGAAGAAGTTTTTGAAGCTGTAAAAGTTAGTGCAACCGGAGATTTTGAACCTGGAGTAAAAAAACTAATGGAACTAGGTTATATTCCTGCTGATTATATGGTTGAATCTGTAGCAAGTTCTATGGAATATGCAATTGGAGATTGGGCTATTGCACAATTAGCAAAAAAATTAAATAAACAAGAAGATTATGAATATTTCTTAAATAGGTCTAAAGCTTATAAAGAATATTTTGATAATGAAACTAGATTCATGAGAGGTAAGCTTACAGACGGCAGTTGGAGAACTCCTTTTAACCCTGTCCGTGCTGAACATAGAGTTAATGATTATTGCGAAGGAAATGCATGGCAATACCTTTGGCTCGTTCCTCAAGATCCTGAAGGACTTATTGAATTACTTGGAGGAGATGAAAAATACACAGAAAAATTGGACGAATTATTTAGCATGTCATCTGATTTGGGACAAGGAGCACATGAAACTTCCATGGACATAACTGGTCTAGTTGGTCAATATGCACATGGAAACGAGCCTAGTCACCACACCACGTACATGTATGCCTACTCTGGACAATCGTATAAAATTGCGGATAAAGTAAGATATATTAATAATGAACTATATACAGATAAGCCTGACGGTTTATCAGGAAATGAAGATTGTGGTCAAATGTCAGCCTGGCATATCTTTTCTTCTTTAGGTTTTTACCCTGTTAATCCATCAAATGGAGCCTATATATTTGGATCTCCACTATTTGATGAGGCGTCAATAGCTTTGCCTGAAAATAAAAAATTTACTATTGTAGCAAATGAAAATAGCGATCAAAATATTTATATTCAATCTGTAGAACTAAATGGCAAAGATTATAAATATTCTTACATAACACACAAAGATATTATGCAAGGAGGTGAACTAATATTTAATATGGGGCCTAAACCAAACAAGAATTTTGGCAAAGAAAAAAAGTTTAGACCACAATCAATTGTATATTAATTTAAGCATATGAAGAAATGTAGAATACTTTTAACGGCTTTATTTTTAATCCATTATAATTTTCTTGTTTATTCTCAAGACGATTTCACTCAATTTGTTAATCCACTTATCGGCTCAGATTCTTCACATGAATTATCCAACGGAAATACCTACCCAGCGATTGCACTCCCTTGGGGAATGAATTTTTGGACTCCACAAACTGGTAAAATGGGAGATGGATGGATTTATACAGACAAAAATTCAGGCTTAGTTGGAATAAGACAAACTCATCAACCAAGCCCTTGGATAAATGATTATGGAGCTTTTTCCATTATGCCAATCACAGGTGAATTAAGAGTTCTCGAGAATGATCGAAGAGCTCAGTATAAAAACATTAAAGTATTGCCTCATCATTACAAAGTTGAACTAACGGATTCTAAAACAACAATAGAGTTAGCTCCGACTAAAAGATCAGCCCATTTTAAAATTCAGTTTCCAAAAAACACTAAATCTTACCTAATAATTGATGCATTTTTTAAAAACTCGACAATTAAAGTTTTAAAAGAGGAAAGTAAAATTATTGGTATAGCAAAAAACAGTTCAGGTGGAGTTCCAGACAACTTCTCAAATTATTTTATTATTGAGTTCAACACTCCTTTTGATGAATTTGGAACATGGAATGGTGAAGGAAATATATATTCTAATAATGAATTGTCGGGGGAGCATGTTGGGAGTTATGTTAGTTTTATAAATAATAACAGCAATCTAATTGAGGCCAGAATCTCATCTTCATTTATTAGCCATGATCAAGCTCAAATTAACTTAAACAGAGAAATTCCAAAGTTTCAATCTTTTGAAAAAACTAAAGAGTTGGCTAAAGAATCTTGGAATAATGAGTTATCTAGAATTAAAGTTGAACCAGCTGTTAAAGACAATTTTGTCAATAAGAATGAATACTTTGCTGCACATGAAATAGCCAAGTCTAATGTTATAAAATTTTATTCTAATTTTTACAGAACTCTTTTGTTCCCAAGAGAGTTTCACGAATATAATGCTAATATGGAGCAGATTCATTACAGCCCTTATAATGGTAAAATCGAAACAGGCCCTTTATATACAGATAATGGTTTTTGGGATACATTTCGAGCTGTATTTCCATTTTATACCTTGATGTATCCTGAAAAATTAGGAGAGATATTACAAGGAATAATGGTTAACCCATATAAAGAAAGTGGATGGCTTCCAGAGTGGTCTAGTCCAGGACATCGAGATTGTATGATAGGATCAAACTCAGCCTCAATTATTGCAGAGGCATATTTAAAAGGGATAACTAATTTTGATATTGAGACAGCCTATCAAGGAATAATAAATAGCTCTAAGAATGAAGGTCCAGTAAGTTCTGTTGGAAGAAAAGGAGCCAAAGAATACAACTCATTAGGTTTTATCCCTTATGACACCTCAATTAATGAAAGTGTTGCTAGAACTTTGGAGTATGCATATAACGACTATTGTATTTGGAAATTAGCAGAAAATCTCGGGAAACCCAGTGATGAAATAGAGCTTTTTAAAAGGAGGTCTCTTAACTATAAAAATGTGTTTGATAGTTCTACAAATTTCATGAGAGGAAAATCTTCAAGTGGAGATTTTGAAGACCCATTTAGAGCAGATAAGTGGGGTGGAGTTTTTACAGAAGGTAGTGCATGGCACTATACCTGGTCTGTCTTACATGACCCACAGGGGTTAATTAACCTAATGGGTGGTAAGGACAATTATATAAAAAAAATGGATGCAATATTTACTACTAAACCCAGTTCTGATTACAGTTATTATGGATTTAAAATCCATGAAATACTAGAGATGGAATTAGCAGGAATGGGTCAATATGCTCATGGAAATCAACCCATTCAACATGCCATATATTTATATAATTATGCTCAACAACCATGGAAAACACAGGAAAAAGTACGTTATGTTATGGATAACCTATATGGGTCAGGAGCAGATGGGTATTGCGGAGATGAAGATAACGGTCAAACTTCAGCATGGTTTGTCTTTTCATCTCTTGGGTTTTATCCAGTTGCACCTGTAACAGGCCAGTATGTAATAGGGAGCCCTTTGTTTAAGGAAGTAACAATAAAATTAAGTAATGGTAAAGAGTTAAAAATTAATGCTCATGAAAATAGCGATAAAAATATTTTCATAAATAGTTTTAAGTTTAACCAATTAGAATCTAATAATAATTGGATTGATCATAGCAATTTAAAAGAGGGCGGAATTATTGATTTTGAAATGTCGAGAACTCCTAATTTAAATTGGGGTGCAGATAAAAACTCTGTACCTTACTCGATGTCAAAAAATGAATAATTTTTATTATTTTTATTCTCTAATAATAATTTTTAATTATGGATACACAAAAAAATATTATAAAAGTAAGAGTTCACGATGGGATAGTTGGCCTTTTGAATATCACCTCAATCTTACTTGCTAGTCAATTTGGTCTGAATTGGATATATGTAGCTGTTGCAGTTGCAGTTTTGCAAATAATAAGTCCAATCACAAAATTCTGTCCCGTATACACAATATTAAATAAACTAATGCCCGACACTGAACCTATCCAAAATGGAAAGTAAAGATGCCAACGGTAACTCTTTAAATGATGGCGATACTGTTGTTTTAATTAAAGATTTAAAAGTTAAAGGAACATCTGTCACCATAAAAAGAGGTACTTCTATTAAAAATATTCGATTAACTAGTAATCCAACAGAAATTGATTGTAAGTTTAAAAAAGTAAAAGGCCTAGTACTCAAAACAGAATTCGTTAAAATAAATTAATATTATGAAACACCTTAGCTATAGAACCGGAAACCCTGCGTTAAACTCAAAAGCTTTCGCCTCTCAATCAAATAATAGAAGAGGAGCTGCAATGCTTGAAGTTATGACTATTAAAGGAACTGTTGATAAAACAGCAATTGGTTTATTTCTACTAGTCTTCTCTGCTTATTATACTTTTAGCCCCGAAATGACTTATTTTATTCCTATTGGGGTAATTGGAGGTTTAATTGTTGCAATTATTACAATTTTTAAAAAAGAATGGTCTCCTATTACAGTACCTATATATGCTATTTTAGAAGGCTTAGCGCTTGG
>Ga0315320_10003821_pt1 | contig 12327 bp, 4 predicted proteins | sample M140m21515metaG_FD_203458 | JGI IMG/M metagenome (GOLD analysis project Ga0315320, IMG submission 203458) | Ammonia-oxidizing marine archaeal communities from Monterey Bay, California, United States - M1 40m 21515 | ecosystem: Environmental > Aquatic > Marine > Coastal | place: USA: California...
CCAACATCTTGAGGCTTTGTTTGACGAGTGGCAGCTTGTTCGCCGCTGACATCGACCCCGACACATCAACGAGAAATACAAGGTTGCCAGCCGGTCGTTCACCACGGTCAATGTCCTTCGCTTTCAGTCCAATGCGGACCACTAGTCGATCTGCATGCCAGGGTGATGCGGCCGATTCAAGCGATACGGCAAACGGATCGTCCCCAGTCGGAGCTGGGTCATCGTATGAAAAGTAATTGATCAGCTCTTCAATACGCACAGCGTTTTTTGGTGGTCGCCGACCACTATTTAAAAACCGCCTCACGTTTGCATAGCTTGCCGTATCAACATCGACAGAAAACGTCGAAAGAGGTTCCTGCATCGGGTCACGAAGTGGATTCTCTGAAATAGCAGCATAGCTTTCTCGGTTTGGCTGGAAGTGTCGTTTAGGCACTTCACGTTCGAAAAACATATCGTCAGATTCGACTGTTCGTGTTTTGCTCTTCTTCATGGCACGGCTCCGAGAAAGAGCGCGTGGTTCAGCCACTGCAAAGGATCTATTGCCAGGTGCCATCGTTGAGCTTTCAGCACGTGTCGAAGTTGGTGCACTCATCTCCGCCGCGTCTTCCAGTATCCGGCCAGGCATTGGTGCTGCAGCGGTTGCATTTAAAGGTGCAGCTCGTTTGTCTGCACCAGCCATCGCGCCACCACCAACCTTCACCCCGCTTTGGCGTGCCATGGTGTCGCTGGCAATCATGTCGCCAGCAAGCCCGGCAGAACGTCCTGCCTGAAAGCTCTCTGCACGCTGTTTTGCAGCTGGCATCGCCTTCTGCTGTTCATCAGCAAAATCATGTTCCATCTGAGCACCCCGGCGAGACCTGTTCCGGCCTTCGGCTGGCACCATGGCAATTTCACTGGACAGTTCATTTGCTTGATCAACCAGAGCTTTTTCTATTTTCGTTTGCTGCAACACGTCGGGTTGCATCACAACAATGACGGCAATCACCGCAGCAAGACTTGCCAGCCCGGAAAGCCAACGAACAAGGCGTCGGCTGGTCTTCTTGCGTTGGGCTGCTGTGTCTGTACTCGTAGAACGTGCGACTGAGCCATTTTTCGCAATCGCCGCAAGCACGGCCTGCCGCACTTCTTTGCGGGCCGGATCATCAGCGAGTGACGCAGTTTCTTGCGTCGCAGCTGATTGAAGAGCGTCTGCTATTTTTGTTGTGTCGGCTGCCAGCTGTTCGGCTTCACTACGGTGTTGGCCCGAACGTATTTCTGCAGCTTTCGCAGCGTCTGCTGAGCCAGCGTCGAGTTGCCCAATCGCATCAGCGGTGAGCAGGCTCTGCTGTTCTTCACTGAGTTGTGAGGCATCAGCCTGTCGTTTGTCTGGCGTGTTTTCGTTGTGTTGATTGTGACTATTCATCATGACATCCTCGTCGTGTGTTCAGTGGAAGCATCGTGCAAAAGCTCACGAATCCGCGGATGCGTTCGGAGCGTGGTCAGTCCGCGATGCGTCAGCACCCGAACGTTTGCTTCACTTCGCCCGGTCACTTCAGCAGTCTGTCGGGAAGACAGGCCGCTGCACCAAAGGTCGAGTGTTTCCCGCTGAGCAGGAGGAAGATGGTCGAGCAACTGACTGACAAGCTTCGTCAGATCATGTCGCTCGGCGAGTGTTGCCGGATTCTCCTCTCGAGTATCCAGCGGTGTAGGGATAGCTGCAGTTTCATCATCATCTTGAAGGAACGTCTGTTCTCGTCCGGCTCGTCTGAGATGGTCAATCGCTTTATTGCGACAGACTCGATACAACCAAGGCGCGACCCGGCCTTGAAGATGCTCTTGCGACTGCTCGCAGAGTTTGACAAACGCATGCTGAACAGCATCGTTCGCTAAGTCGAAGTCGTTGAGTAACCGTCGAGCATATCTCAGCAATGGTAACTCGTACGCCTCAACAGCCTCCAGCACCCAATATGATGGGTCATCGGGTGATGGATCACCGGCTGTGGACATGATGAAGTTCTCCGAGTTGAACAAAGTGGTTCTGCCCGGATGACGACGAGGTCAGCTTGGTGTTACACGGAAATGTGTTACTTCTCGTTTGCTGCCGGGTTAGGGGCGGTTTTCCCCCCAATACTCTTTAGCAGACTGAACAAATCACTGTCCGTCGAGAGCACCAGCGTACTATCTCGGCCAAGCGTGGTTTTATAGGTATCCAGCGTCTTTACAAAGGTGTAGAAGTCAGCTGCCATTGGGCTCGAAGTGTACGCGTTGGCATAGATTTCAGAGGCCTCTGCATCGGCACGACCACGAATCTGCTCCACTTCGCGATAGGCGTCTGATTCAATCTGGGAAAGATCACGTTCTTTCTTTCCACTAATTTTCGCAGCTTCACCAGCCCCCTCAGAGCGGAACCGCTCGGCAATCTGAAGGCGTTCGGACTTCATTCGATCATAGATTTTTTCAATCACACCCTGCTTATAGTTGAGTCGTTTTATTTTGACATCCAAGAGTTCAATCCCCCAGATACCAACTTTTGGTGAAGCCGCTGCAAGAATCTGATCTTCCAGTCGATGTCGGCCAATTCGAATAGGGGGCAGCACACCAATCGTTCCACCAGACTCTGCAAGAATCGCATCTTGCTCAGGCGTGCGGTCTTTATCTGAACGGACAACTTCAATCAGATCATGACGTGCAATGACATTTCGGGTCTCACTCCCAATGATGTCATCAAGTCGCGACAGGGCACTGCGCTCATCACGTAGGCTTTGGAAATATCGCAGCGGGTCAGCAATTCGCCATCGTCCAAAGGTGTCGACCACAACATAGAGCTTGTCACGTGTCGTCATTTCACTTGGTTGACCGTCCCACTCAAGAATTCGTTTGTCAAAACTGTTGGCTGTTTGTACGAATGGAATCTTGAAGTGCAGCCCGGCACCTGAGGCCGAATCGACTGCATTGATCGGGCTGCCAACGGGCCGACCAAACTGGGTAATGACGACCTGTTCCGTCTGGTCGACGGTGTAGGCACAGCCGAATATGACGATGGCAAGCAGAACGATACCTGCAAGACCAACTGGTGAAAACAGAAAGTCACCGGCACGACGGGCGAAGACAAGGACAGGGTGATTAATGGGCATGGGGCTCATCGTTTTGCCTCCGGTGAAAGTTGTTGGAGATTCATCAGCGGCAGGAATTGTTGGACGTCAGCATCGAGAATGACCTTGCTGCCGAGTTGGGGAAGAATCTCACTGATTGTTTCTAGATACAGCCGCTGCCGGGTAACGTCAGGTGCTTTCTCATACTGTTCAAGAAGGGCTGAAAACCGGGCGATATCGCCTTTTGCTTCGTTGACACGTTTGACGGCATAGCCTTCTGCACCTTGGATTGTGCGGTCTGCTTCACCGCGGGCTCGCGGTACAACTTTGTTGTATTCACCATTGGCCTGATTGATCATTTCTTCCCGTTCCTGCTGGGCTCGGTTGACCTCATCAAATGAGGCCTGCACTGCAGATGGCGGATGCACATTTTTCAGCTGGACCTGCTGCACGCGAAGTCCCATTTCAAGGCTTTGCACAAGATCGGTCAGTTTTGCGATGGCAGCACTTTCGATACCTTGTCGACCGATGGTAAGTACTTCGTCAACTGTGCGGTCACCAATAACTTCACGCATGACACTTTCAGCCAAGTCACGAAGTGTTGCGGCAGGCTCACGTAGATTAAATAAGAACTGCTCCGGGTCGCTAATTTCATATTGCACAACCCACTCCACATGAGCGGCATTGAGATCACCCGTGACCATGTCCGCTTCACGATCTTGCTCCCGTGAAACCTGATAGAGATCATTCGCCCCACCAGTGCCAAAACCGAATTCCATTTTCAACTGCCGCTTCACGGGCAAAATCGTGACTCGGTCAATTCCAAAAGGCAGTTTGAAGCGAAGGCCAGGGTCGACTGTGCCGGTGTACTTTCCAAACCGCTGGATCACGCCAACGCTTTCGGTGCCGACTGAATAAACACTGCTCGAAGCGAGTGCTAGCCCTGCAATAACAATGGCTGCAAGTGGCACCAATGATCGACTCCAGCGAGGGTCGATTTGAGGGATTTCAATGCGAAATTCTTGAGACATGGAACCTGTATTTCAGAGTTTTGAGGCATGATGCCGGTACCGCAGTCGGCGGCCAGAAGGAAACATCATACTCTCTTTAAGGAGTCTAGGTCCCCTGACCCGCAGAGTCACCCAAAACGAAAAGGTTTTCTATATATAGAGTCATAGAGTGTGGGGTTGAACCGATACAAACGACACAAAACCACCCAAAGTTCGGTTAAAAGCAGCTTTTTCAATCCGTGGAGGCCTGAGGCCACGAAGTCGTCGCTACAGACTGCGCCCGGGAAACATTATGCTTCAATTCTTTTGGCAAACCGAGCAGTTGCTTCAAACTGAAAGCTTTCCGGGTGGAGAAGCTCAGCGAGTACTTCGAGCGAATCAACCAGTCGTGGTCCGGGTCTATTAAATAGATGGTGTCCATCAACCGCAAATAGCTTTCCTTCGCGGGTCGCTCGAAGGTCTTTGAGGTGCGGCCAGACAGTTGGGGTCTTTGCTTCGGTGAGAACCCGTTCCAACTCAAAGCCACACGGGATAAGAATCACGATATCCGGATCGGCCGCGGCAACATCTGCCCACTCAATCCAGTGAGATTTCCCTGCGTCGGCCTTCAGAGCGTCGACGGCCCCAGCCATATGAATCATTTCAGGCACCCAATTTCCTGCGGACATAGGTGGGTCGAGCCATTCGATGAGGGCGATATTCGGTTTTGCGTGACTACGGAAGAGTGCGTCGCACTGATTAGCAATGTGCTTACAGCGTTTTTTCAATTCAGAGCTGAGATGGCTCGCCTGTTCCTGTGCATTCAGCGCTTCCCCAACACGCACAATATCGGAAAATAGGTCCTCAAGTGATTCTGGCGAAAGAGTCAGTACCGTCGGTGAGGTTCCGTCTTGCAGGTGGATGGTGCCTGCTATTGAGATAACCTGTTTGGAGTCTACTGCACACACGTCACATGCGGCTTGGGTGAGGATCAGATCAGGAGCAAGGTGAGTAAGGAGCAATTCGTCTACTGAAAACAGTGGGTTTCCGCCTGATTCTTTCACTTGCTGGTCGATATCTGAACTTGATGCCATCGGGTTCATCCGCGCCGCAGTCAGTGCTGGAAGACTCACGACTTCAGGTGGCCAATCACATTCATGACTGCGACCAATCAGACAATCAGCTGCCGCAATTGACGAGACAAGTTCTGTGCCTGCGGGAAGCAAGGAGACTGTTCTTGGGAAAACGTGCGTTTTTTGTGGTGAACGAGGCGGCATAAACATTTCGAAACGTTGAGAGGAGTGGTCTGAAGCGGGCGAACATGTTCATTGGGGCAAAAGTTGTAACGTTTTCTTTCTGCCAACGTTACCAAACAATCTTTTTTGTTGGGAAAAAAGCGGGTGATACTCGGTTATTGAGGTGAAGTGGATACTGTGTTTTGCGTAACAATATCGTGATCGAAAAAGATGTACCGGCTGATCGGAATAGTTAAATAGAGGGGTCTGTTTTGGTTGTTGGGCCCACTTTATTGCAAACTTTGGCGAAACCAATTTGTTGATGTTGGGGAAGGCAAGTGATAACGTCGATTGCAAGTTGGCTTTGCAAGGCACCCTTATTTGATCGATATATGCGTTGAGTCTAGACCCTTGGGGGTATTGTTCGAAATTCAACCATGCCATGTTCCACTCTATCAGGTGTGGGGGGCGTGGTTTGGATGATGGACGATTTACATACACATTTTTGTCGTTGTTTCAGTAAATAATCTGAAGGTTGAGTACTTATGAGGTTTCCCGATTGGTTCGGATCCGTGCATTTTCTCTTTTCATCACCACGATATCGAAGATTGAAACAATCTCGATCCGGTAAGAGAGATCGTCAACGCGATCAAAGTGCTTTTCAAAAAGTCGAAGGACTTGAGCCACGAAAAATGTTGGCTTTTGAATACGTGGCTTCGTATATCGAAACTGAATCTCCATTTCATCAGGCCGGAGATGTGGCGACACCATCTCTCGATGTTTCACCTCAACAAGTTGTTCTGAGGTTTACGCCAGAAACGGAAATTGACCCAGCATCTCTTACTGGGGGAATAACTGTTGAGCGAAGTGGTCGTGCCAATGATCCGTTCGGTGCGACTGGGTCCTTTCAAGATGTCACCGTTTCTCCTGGTGCGATTGTTGTCGACGATGCTCCCAATGAAAATCAGGTTGTTATCCGCTTTGCAAACAGCCTGCCCGATGATACGTATCAGATTACAATCAGTGGGCTGACGACACTTCCGGATGATACAGGTGCCGTTGAGCAGTTTAACAACGGCCTATCTACAACAGTGCCATTCCGCCTGAGTCTCGGTCCAAATGTTGTGTCTGTGGTTCCTCAGCCCATAAGCCGTCCCAGTTTGGAAGCAGGTGATCCAGAAAATCTCACGCTGAGTCAATCTGCCAATGAGATTGTTGTCTACTTTGATGGCAGTGAACCGATGGACCAGACGTCGGTCGAAGATATAAGTCATTATCAACTTATCGAGATCGATGAGGCTACTGCTGTAGAGCAGGGGACTGTGTCGCCTACAACTGCAACGTATTCGGCTGCGACAAATAGTGTTGCACTTGAGTTTGCCTCAATTGATGACAACAGAACCTTCCGGCTTGAAATCGGTGGCTCGGGTTTACCTGTTACGGCGACGCCTGTCGCAGAGGCAGTCACGGGGGCAGGAACATCTTTTGCAGCCTCACAGGGTTTCGGTATCGCAGATGCACTTGCTGTCTTGCCTGCTGAAGGGGTTTTGATCGACGGGGTTATCAGCACCAATCCAACAATTACCTCAACTGCGCCGGTTGTTGCAGGCGAAAATGAAGAACTCAATTTCCCAGCCAATGCTGGCTCGATCAATGAATCAGGGCACCGAGACATACCGGTCAATTTGGGCATGGAGCGTCACGGTCAAACTCTGCCTGTAGGCCCCGCCACCGAAATTCCAACACGGTTCTACAACTTTAGAACTAACTACGGAACAGATCCCCAGGGGCAGCCTCTCGCGAATCAAATTACTGAAACACAGAAGCAACGAACTCGAGAAATTTTTGAAATCTTCAGTCGATATCTCGGTATTCAATTTGTTGAATCTGCTGATCTGGCGACACCAGCGAATGACACCATTACGATTGCGACTGGTGATTTACGAGCTTTTGATACGACGCTTCCAACGACTCCGGCCGGCCTTGCAGGAGAGACAACTGCAGGGAATGTGGCCATCATGGATTCAACTGAGAACTGGGGTCTCAGTGAATATGGCGGATTCTGGTTCCGCACGGCCATGCAACAGATTGGAGAGCTTCTTGGCCTTCACCATTCATTTGATCTGCCATCGATCATGGGCGGTGGTTTAAACGGCGAAGCCGTTTTCCCTGGCGACTATGACCTCGTTGAAGCCCGGCAGCTGTTTCCGAATGCTGGGTCAGATATTGACCTTTACACATTTACCTTATCAGGTGACGGGTCGTTTACTGCTGAAACCATAGTGAACCGTCCAGGTGATCCTGTTACCAGTAAACTTGACACCGTACTCACTCTTTACCGTGAAGATCCGGCCACAAACGAACGGGTCATTGTGGCACGAAATGATGATTCATTTGGAAGTGATTCGCGGATCGAATTAGATCTCACAAGACAGAACAGTGTGGGTGACGATTTCATTTACTATGTTGCCGTGACGGCAGCAGGAAATGATCAGTTCAATCCTGAGATCGAAGAGAGTGGGTCCGGCGGACAGAGTCAGGGTGCCTATCAACTCTCAATAAACCACATTGATAAGGCGTCGTCATCCAACACCGTGACAGACGCCAGTGGAACGCCACTTGATGGAGATCGAGACGGTCAAGCCGGTGGGGTGTTTAGTTTCTGGTTTCAAACTGCCGAGGCTTCCAAAACAATATATGTAGATAAAATTGCAACCGCTGCATGGGCAACGGTCACTACTGAGGCAACGAACACGGCCGAACTTACAGTAGATGATGCCACGGGCATTCTGGATGGCATGCGAGTCTATGGCTCGAATATTCCTGAGGGCGTGACTGTTGTTGGTGCACCTGTTGGAAACGTCATCACCATCAGCGAGGCTATTCCGCCAACCGCAATAGTCGCTGCCGACACAAGTCTTCGATTTGTGACGGCTGAAGCAGATCAGGATGGATCGCTCACGAATCCATTTACAACAGTAAAGGCTGCTATCGCAGAGGCGAATTCATTCACTACGGATATTCGAACCATCCGGATCGTAGGGAACCAAGGCAATGAGGTTTCCAGTGGATTGGTAGAAAACTCGAGCTCAGTTGAGAATCCGCATCATTACTATGTTGGAAAAGATGACCAGGGAAATATTCTGAGCGATGGTGAAACATTTATTGTTCCTGCTGGCGTCACTGTGATGATCGATGAGGGTGCGTCGTTCCGTATGCGACGTTCCATTGTTGAAGTAGGAAGTTCTTCACCACTCTCTGGTGATAGTCGAGCGGGCGCCAGTTTGCAGGTTCTTGGTGTCCCGAATAATCCTATTCAATTTAGTTCAACAGATCGACAGTTTGACGCAAGTGCCGGCCCGGCACCGTTGCGTGCACGCGGTCACTGGGGTGGACTTGTTTTCCGTGCCGATTCTGACTGGCAGGGTGATGTTGATCGGGAGGTACTCCGTCCATTTTTGAATACGGTTAATGGTTCAATAATCAGCTACGGTGGAGGTCAGGCGGTTGTTGACTCTCAGACTCAGGCTTTTGCATCTATTCAGATAGAGGGCACCCGCCCTAGTCTTGGGTTCAATACCATTACGACAGCTGCTGGTGCCGCAATAGCAGCGACGCCGCAGAGTTTTGAAGAGGGGAATGGTCGCATTGGGGTTGATCTTCGTGGCAATCAACTCTTTGACAATTCCGTGAACGGTGTCTTCCTTCTCATTGATACAGAGTTTGGTTCAGGTACTGAGAAACTCGATATTTCTGCACGGTTCAACGATACCGAAGTTGTTCATGTCCTTCAGGAAAATTTATTTATTGAAGGTGGAGCCGGTGGCTTTGTTCGAGATGCCAATGGTATCGAAAGTATTCGTCCAAGTGGTCGACTTCAGATTGATCCAGGTGTTGTGGTGAAATCATACGGTGGTCGCATTGAACTTGAACGTGGTCGATCTCAGTTGATTGCCGAGGGCGAGGGTTACGACAAAGTTGTCTTTACGAGTTTTGGAGACAATCGGTACGGAGCAGGTGGAACATTTGATTCCAATGGAAACCTGCCCGACACCTATGCCGCTGGTGACTGGGGCGGCATCGTTGGCAATGTCGGGTCGGATATCAGCATCGATAATGCATACCTTGCACATGCAGGTGGCCTTGTGGCCATTGAGGGCGGCTTCGACCGATTCAATGCAATCGAGACGCACCAAGGTGACCTCCGTTTGGCAAATTCCCGTATCGAATTTAATGCAGATGGAAATGCCACTGGAACGCGAAATGCACGCGGAGGCAATGAGGCAGCAACAATATTTGTTCGCGGATCACAGCCGATTATTGCCGGTAATGATCTTCGAAACAACGCCGGGGCAACGATATCAATTAACTCCAACGCACTAACGGATACGGTGCAGGCTGACTATGGCCGGCAAACAGGCGATGTCAATCGGTTCGGTCAATTTGATCTGAATCAAGGGCCACTGATTCGTGAGAATCGAATATCTGACACACTTGGAGGAGACTCATCAGTCACAAGTGAATTCACGATCGATGTCATTTTTGGCACAGGTTTAAATGCCAATGTAGAAACAGCAACAGCAGCTGCAGTTGCCAGATGGGAAGAAATTATTATTGGTGATCTCAGTGATCAGGGAGCAATTGATGATTTCCAGATAACCATTCAGGCTGGTCTGCTAGGTGACTCAGATAGCGACGGTGCTGGAGGCACGTTGGCAAATGCCGGCCCATTACTTCAGCGGTCGGCGAGTGATCCGAATCCATTTCTACCGTACACCGCGCAATGTGGTGTCGATATGGCAGACACTGGTAATATCCAACAGCTTACTGAGGTCATGATCCACGAGCTCGGCCATGCCCTTGGCTTTATAGGTGGTGTTCTTAGTGACTTTAATTACCTCGACGAAAACACAAACTTTATTGGTCCACAAGCGTTGGCCCAATACCAAAAAATTAGTCCCGGCGCACAAACCGTTCCAATGCAGGTCGGTGGGGGGCATTGGGATGAGACGGAGTTCGGTGTTGAGATCATGACACCGTTTTGGAGCCCCAATAGTGTGTTGAGCGTGCTCACCGTTGGGGTGTTTGATGATCTTGGCTATGAAGTGAATTATGCGAGAGCCGACCCCTATACAACACCAGGTGGAACAGAGCTATTTCCACCCGCCGGGGCTTCTGCGGGCAGCGCAATTGCTGGGATGGATATCCGAGCTGAAGAGGTGACTGGCGAAAAAGTCTGGGATGATGCGGACATCGTTCATGTGCTTCGAGACTCTATTGAAGTAAACAATTTCCACACTGAGACTGGGCTGAAACTGTTAAGTAACAGTCAGTCAAGCCTTGTTGTGAAGCTCGATAGTCCAGATGCAGGACTTACAGCCTCTGGTGAAGCACTTGACATTCTTGACCGGATTGGTGGCTCAGTACAAATCGTTGGTCAGCCGGGATACCCTGTCGTTCTGACGTCACTCGCGGACGATACTGTTGGTGCGAGTCTCGATATCAATGGTTTTCCAGTCTTTGATACGAATGCCGACGGCACAGATTCAACGCCTTCGGCAGGAGATTGGAGAAGTCTGAAATTTGACCCACTTTCCAATGATCGAAACGTGGGTGTTTTTGTTGAGTCTGAGCGGGCGTATACGGCAGGTTTGGACGTAAACAGTACTACCAATGTTGCAGAATACGTCGGCATCATTGCACCAAACAACCCAGAAACAAATCTTGTTGGTCAAACAAACACGTTTGAATCAACGCAGGAAAAAAATGGTAACGATGCTCAGCGGCTCGGTTTTGAAGTGCTTGGCACAATTGCCGCTGATGACCCAACGGATGTCGATGTCTACTCGTTCTATGGCTACGGAGGTTCGGAAGTCTGGTTTGACATTGATAAGACGACAGACGCACTCGATACCCAACTGGAAATTCTTGACGCTAGCGGAAATGTGCTGGCACGATCATTTGATTCAATAAATGATATTGGCGTTGTCCGAGCAGATTCATCAGCAGCTGTGTCAGAAAATGCGGGCGGTGAAGCGATTGTTGTGGGGCCCGAGCAGGTAGTTACGGGCGTCGTTGGTGTTGCCAATGGTATTGCTGCTGCTGTTGAAGGTGTTGAGCAGGCAGTGACTGGTGTTGTTGGTGTTGCCAATGGTGTTGCTGCTGCTGTTGAAGGTGTTGAGCAGGCAGTGGCCGGTGTTGTCGGCCTTGCGAATGGTGTTGCTGCCGAGGTGAATGGATTCGAGGCCAATGCAATAGGTGTGTGGGCAGAAATTGACGCAGTACAGACCGACGTAACTACGCTCACGATTGATACCAATATTTATAACGATCAGCTTGTCGGCGCTGCTGTTCTTAGGAACGGTGCGCCTGAAGGGCTCACTGTTACCGGCATTGAAGGGGATGCGGTAAGTCTTTCTGGGGCGATAACTGTAGCCGTGGATGATATCATCAGCTTTATTTTCCCGAATGCCACTGCGGTAACGACTAATCGTATTGTCCTTGATGACGCCAGTGGTGTTGTGAATGCCGTCAAAGTGGTGGGTACAGGTATAACAGAGCTGACTCGGGTCAGTGATTCCGACCTGCCGAGTGATACGGTCGAGTTGTCGGAGCAAATCAGTGTTTCGAATGCCAGTAGTTTTGGGTTCGGCTTTAACTCTGACACCATCACGCTTGATACAGGTGACCTTGATGGCGCAGTTGTTGGTGCAGCGATATCTGTCAACGGTGTCCTTCAGCCTTTTGTTGTCGAAACTATTGACGTTGGTATTCTGACTGTGCAGGCACCAGGTACTCTTGATGTGTCTGACGGTGACGTACTTGGCTTTGCTTTCGCTGGAGCTCCTGTCACAACAGCTCACATTCGTGTTGATGATGCGGACTTGGCAACTGTTGGTGCAGCAGTCACGGTGAACGGTGTTGGTACCGGTGAGACAGTTGCTGGTATCGACCTTGTTGCGAACACTGTACGTCTGACTGGCACTATCGCTGTAGCAGAGAATGACTTTGTAGAGTTCGCCTTTGCTGGAA
>Ga0315320_10003822_pt1 | contig 12327 bp, 7 predicted proteins | sample M140m21515metaG_FD_203458 | JGI IMG/M metagenome (GOLD analysis project Ga0315320, IMG submission 203458) | Ammonia-oxidizing marine archaeal communities from Monterey Bay, California, United States - M1 40m 21515 | ecosystem: Environmental > Aquatic > Marine > Coastal | place: USA: California...
CTCCTCCTCCTCCTCCTCCTCCTCCGCCAGGAATCACCCCTCCTCCGCCTCCTAGCATATTGCCTACATCAATTTCCGATTTAGTGGATGAAAATTCCGATGCTAGCAAATCACAATACTCTAAAGATGTAGAATCAAAAGTAATTGATTCCAGCATCCTTATTTCCAAAACTGAATTCAAAGGAGATTCTAATGTGACACCTCCTTCTTCATTTTCCAAATTATTAGAGGGTAATGATGAAGATAAAAATGAATCTAAAAATTCAGATGAGTCTGATTCTCAACCTACAGACTCACTGAAATCATTAGCCGACTCTCTATCATTTCTTTCAGGCCAAAACCAAAAAAATGTGGAAAATCCTATGAATTCTGATAAGGAATTATTATCGACTACAGATTCTTTCTCTATAATGTATGGTTCTGAAGATCAACAATTTTCATCTGAAAAATTTCCTAAATTCTCTATTCTAAGGTCTTCTATGGAAGTTGACTCTATTTCAGGCGATAAATTACATGCAATTCTCAAAGAATATGAAGAATCGTCATTAAATCCAAATGGAACTGTGAGAAATCAAACCATAAACGGAGAATTAATTCTTAGAAATGCAAGTAAAAAACATCGTGCATGGGATATAGAAGTTCAATTAAAAAATACTGATTCTACTGATTTCGGAGAAGCGGTTATACCAATAAGAGAACTTGATGCTACCGAAGAAAGAACTATCAAATATGCTGCTAAAGGGCCTAGAATGATAGTAATGACGGAATCTATTGACACGGATTCTGAGAGAAATGAAGAATCTAGCTTATCTCTTGTTTATTTAGACAATCCTCAAGATATATTGATAGCGATAGAACTAGAGAATATATCATCTGTGCCCTTAAATGATGTTCAAGTAACTAGGACCATGCCTGAATCATTCGTTCATGCCGAAGATGCAGAATATGTAATAGAAAATGAAATGTTAGTTTGGAATATAGGACGCTTAAATCCAGGTGAAAAAAGGCCGTTATCCCTTTCAGTATCTGCCAATATATCTTCCGTTGATAAAATATCAGCCGGTATTTCTACAGCGACATATTCTGCTGATGCTACAATTTCCAGATCTAAATTTGAGAAAGTTACTAGCTCAGGTAGACAATTTTCATATGTTAATGCCAAAGAACAAGATAGGCCGGGAGTATGGGATTGTAAATGTGTTTTTGAGAATAAATCTTCGTTTGTAGTCGCCCTGTCGGGTGCAACAGTACGTTTGATTGGTAGAGAAGAACCAATACTTGATGTTTCAGATATAAGACAAGACATACCTCCTGAAGGAAGATGGGATTCTATGATAAAAAGGGTTGAATCAGAAGAGCAACCTAGTTTCACTCAAGAAGTCAGATATTCAATACTTCCTAGAATATCTGTCGAATCTAAAGGAAAAATTTCACTAAAAGAACAAAAACTAACGATACTTGATGCAATAGTGAAAAAAAGGTATGATAAATCAAGGATTAAGTCATATGTCTCCTCAGACATAGAGGCAGTAATAACTGTTGAAAATACAGGCTCTGCAATTATGAATGTAGTAAGGATACTAGATGATATACCCGGCATATTTGATCCGCCGTCACACAGCCAAATTTCCATTGAAATAGAAGGTCTTGATTTGAAACCAGAACAATATCAGATAGAGATTATTAATGGCATTCAAATCGAAGAAAAACTTATTTCACCCGATTCAAATGGCCACGGACTTCGCGCAACTATCGGTACTTCCGCTCCGCTGGGACTCAGACCAGGTAAAACAATGATAATTCGTTATCCTTTGCACGCCCCCGATCCATCCCCTCAAAATAAATTACTTTCAGCACCTGTAAAGGCATATTTTAGTTCAGAACGCTTTGGACCTGTGGCAGAAAGAATGGTTAAGAAACCACCTCAAATAAAAGTTGTTCATCGTAGAAGAAATATTAGTACAGGAAAAGAAGTATTCCCAGGTGGAGGACTTGGGAAATATGAAATAATGTTGATGTTTGATAATAATTCAGACAGTGCATTGGAAGATTTAGCATTACATGATGTAGTACCAGGCACATTTTCAATTGAAAATTCTAGCGTTCGGTCCTCTTTAAGTGGCGAAAGAGAAGCATCAACAACAAAAGAATCTGCAAGGGAAGGTACGCATGTAACCTGGGCAATCGGTAGGATAGAAAAAGACGAAAGAATCGAGGTAGTTTATGTAATTCAAGGTGATCCAGAATCAGAATACAAGATGTCCGATGTTCAAGACTTTCACGGCGCAACATTTGGAGATGAAGTTGATGAGGATCCAAACTTACCTGAATGGGTAGAAGAATCAATATCTAATGAATCACTAAGCGCCAATAATGATGTTATATTATATCCAGATGTAGAAAATTATAATGAAGAAAATGTAAAAGACACGTCAGAAGAAATCTTGGAAGAAACTTCGGGTGAATTGGCAGAAGAAACTGGAGAAGAAACTGCAGAGATGTATAAAAAAGAAGAAGTTCAAGACGAAAAAGAAGATATTCATAATACACAGTCAATTCAAGGATGTCCTACTTGCGGATCTGAAAATCCCATAGGGTCCTCTCAATGTATATTGTGTGGCTTTTCTTTTGCTCAATAATACCCTTTTCAGGTTTTTATACCGAAGTATTCATCCTAGATTGTCATAGCCGGGTATCATGGTCACGGCGGAGCCTAGTGGAGATGCCCAAACTGAAGCTATGTCGGCTATGTTATTTCCTATGCTTTTTTTAATAGGAATGATGGTTCTTTTAATGTTCTTTCCAGGCTTCAGAGACGCATTATCAGATGGTGCTGGAACCGTAATAGAGCCTATGTTACCTTTCCATAATCAATTTTTTATCCCAACAGTGTTCTTCCTAGGGTCATCTATTATGATAGTTAATACTATCATAAGATCATTTTTCTTAGATCCAATCAGACAAGCACATTACTCTCATAGATCAAGACAAATAGGTCAAAAAACAAGAGAAGCAAGAATGGCTAGGGATACGGCTACAACTGAAAAAATGCAGAAATTGCAAATGCAAATGATGCCCGAACAGATGGCCATGCAAGCAGCAATGATGAAGCCGATGATGTTTACGATGATTTTTATTATTGCAATTTTCAGCTGGATGGCTACGTCTACTGAAAGTTTTAGAGTTGATTATGTAAGTTCACCCTGGTCGGAAACGTGGAATTTCGAGAATAAAGTGTTCTGGATATTTCCAGCATGGATTGCAACGTACATATCTATGAGTGCACCTTTGGGAAGAATAGTAGATAGGCATATCAAGCTAGTGAGATACAAGACTCATCCATTAGTAACTTCAGGAGAATCAATCCCTGAACCTTTACTGTATTTATTGGAAGAAACTCGTACCAATAAGAATAACAATGATAATCGAAGCCAGCGTAATCAGAGAAAACGCGCTGGACCTAGAAAAACAGGAGATTCTAGTAATTCCTCTAGCTCTAGACGTTCATCAGGAAATTTACATGTAGCGCCTCCAAGAGATGGAACTACTTGTAAGTCATGCAGTTCAGATATGGTCTACAGAACATCAAGCGGTAAGTTACGTTGTGAAATGTGCCGATATGAATGGAGATGATGTTCCTGCCCAAAGTTACCATTAGCGGCCCACCCGGAAGTGGAACGACAACTCTTGTTTCTAGACTGTCTGAGGTACGAAATTGGAATTATGTCAATGGAGGAGAGATCTTTAGGTCCGCCGCATCCGAGAGAAAAATAAGTATAGAAGAATTTAGCGCCTTGTGTAAGGATAATCTAGATGTGGATAAATCATTAGATAACACGCTTAAGCAGATCATGATTTCTCCTGATTCTCCAGAAATAATAGAAAGTAGATTATGTGGATGGTGGGCCCAGGAGTTAAAATTAGATTGTATTAAAATTTGGATTTCGGTATCTGATATCGAAAGAGCAAAGAGAATACAAAAAAGAGAAGGAGGAAATTTTGAAGATTCTTTAGAAAAATCTAGGAAACGTCAAATGGACGATATGGAAAGATATGTAACTCTTTATAATATTAATTTGGATGATTTATCTCCATATGACCTTATAGTAGAGGCAGATGAGAAGAATGAGGATGACGTATTTCATATTGTAAATGATTACATAGGAGGTTAAAATATGCCAAATCGAGACTACTGGGTTTTTGATAATTCTGCAGAAACTAATGATAAGTATGGATGTCCGCCCAATGATCGCAGTATCACACAATTACTTGATTCTGGAGTAATTTTGGTGAACAAACCCTCTGGACCTACTAGCCATCAGTTAACTGCCTGGGCAAGAGACCTACTAGGACTTAACAGGCTTGGCCATGGAGGTACTTTGGATCCATTTGCAACGGGATTACTAACTTTATTATGTGGAAGGGCCACTAAGATTACTAATGTTGTATTAAATTCGAATAAAAGTTATGTTGCAGTTCTTAAATTTGAAGATACTATCTCAAAGGATGAATTAGAAAATGTTCTATTTACATTAAATGGAGAAATATATAATGTTCCTCCGAAAGATTCTGCAGTTAAAGTGCAAGTACGTACAAGAAAGATATTTTCTAACGAGTTACTTGATTTCGATAAGACTAATAAAATGGCAATAATTCAAGTATCTTGTAACGCAGGGACTTACATACGCACCTTGGCAAAAGACATTGGGTTGCTGATGGAGACTAAATGTGATCTTATTGAACTTCATAGGGATAATACTGGTAGCTTTGAAGAAAGTATGGCCTGTACAATGCACCAATTAAATGATGCTGTTTTTTTATGGAACAATCAAGAAGAAGAAAAAGGCCTTAGAAAACTTATATCTCCAATTGAATCAGTATTGAGAAATTTACCAAGAGCCTATGTCAAAGATGGGGCGGCATCAGCCGTCTCTCACGGGGCGACTCTTGCTAGGCCAGGGTTAGTTAAAATAGAAAAAGGGATCAAAAAAGGCGATATTATAATAATCATGAGTCTAAAAGAGGAAGCCGTCGCAATAGCTAATTTAGAGGTAGATTCAGATAATTTAATGGAAATCAAAACCGGCCAAATTGCAACATCTCAATCTGTATTGATGGCTCCCGGTACTTATCCTCAAACCTGGTCTACAAAGTAACAAGAATTATTATATCAATTCATGCTCTTCGTAAACCCATTCTTCCGTCTCTAGACGAATTTTTAGCTTCATCATTTTTATCACACACCACTAGCTCATCGGCCACACAACCTTGGAGCGTAGTAGGTATATTTCGCAATCGACCTAGATATAACTATTCCCTACTTTAAAGTGATTATCGGCCAAACGTACCTTTTTTTATTTATTATTCATCATTTAATCTTCTCAAAATCCCTTCTAATCTTTTTCGGACCTATTTGTAGTACTATAAATGCTAATCCAACTATGGCTAAAGAAGAAATAATTACGACTGATTCTCTGTCAATCTCATTACTATCCGAAGATTCTTTACTATCAACTTCTATGAAAGTTGTCATTAAATTATTGTCTTCATTTGTTTCCAGTATTTCCATTGAACTATCAGCTTCTACTATTATTTCTATATTTTCGCTTTCATAATCAAATTGTGTATCACAGATTGCAATACCTAATCCCCCGGGTGCAATTTTTTCAATAGTATCTTGCCCAATCAGTACGCCATCCGCACTACATTGAATATTTACATCATTTGCCTCTGTTCTTCCTAAATTTCTAACATAAGAAATTATTTGCACCACGTCTCCTTCATCTAATACGTCGTACTTTACCCCTCCTTTGGTAACTTCAACATTGTCTATCGATAAGTCCGGTTTTGCTGAAACTACTACTTCTATGGTTTCTTTTATTTCAAATATACTGTCGCTAATCACTATCTCGACTATGTGAGTTCCACTCTGTACTGGCGTAAGTATCAAGTTACGAGAAGAATCTATAGTTGCCCAACTCTTACTGGTCGAGATAAATAATTCTTCAGTATCCACATCAATTATTGAAATATTCACTATTTTCGTATCTCCTAATTCTACGTATGCAGTCAGGGGTAGATTACTAAGCTCTGGAGCATCATGAATTGAATTTATTTTGATTTTGAAAGTATCACTCCAAGAATTCCCTCTTTGATCATAAATATCAATGTTTATTTCACTCTCTCCATATTTATCCGTTACTGGCTGAATTCGCAAATCCCCATCTTCAGATATAACTTCTACTAACTCTTCATCCATACTAATTGCAGTCAGAATTAGATTATTCTGATTTGTAAAATCGTCTTCACATCGTGTTGATATTGGTATTATCAAACCTCCTTGATCTTCATCTATTTCTAAATCATCCATTGGTATACATTCTGGATCATAATCCCATTCAATATGAAATCCTCCTTCAATTCCAATCGATCTAATGTGTATAACAGTTGTTTCACTAGTTCCATTTGATGCCCATTGGAACCTTGTAGCAATTCCAACTTCAAAATCTCCTTCTTCTGGAAATGCATATCCAATAGGAATAGAATATGAAAAATTACCCACGTCTATGTCCATTGAGAATATTAATTCATTATCAATAGCAAATAATACTTGTGAAGAGTTTGATAAACCATCGACTTTACCAGAAATCTCTCCTTCTATTCGAAGTACAGGATCGTTAATATCGATTCTTATTTTTTCTATGCAACCATCATGTATTAATATCCTTAAGTCTATTTTTTCTCCTAATATTGGTAGTAATTCTCCAGAATTAATAGATTCAAACATTCCACCAGTATTCTTATATCTCAATGTGAAATTACCATCTCCGTAGGCATGAACTCTTCCAAATTCTTGTAAAGGCGGTTTCTTAATTTCAGTAATATCCCATATCCCTTCTTCTGCTTGCCCTTCCTTTTCTAATCCACATGTGGAATATGTTAAATTTTCTAAACTTCCTTCATATGGTCCAAAGTCTATGATAGGCAGTTCTTTACTTGATACTACTGTTTCTGCCTTTACATTTTCAAAAGAATACCATGGTTGATTATATTTCACCTTAATTCCTACTGCATCAACTCGAATTTCAGAATCATCCGAACCTACATTATCTGAAGCATAATCTATTGTGAATTGCGTATTCTCTATTTTGTCCCAATTCCATTCTACTAAAGAATCTAATGACATCACTAATGGAGTATTCATTCGATTAAGTCCACCAGGTGTATCTGCATTTGTTAAGACTGTAATTAACTTATCAGGGCCATGGTTTTGTAGTTTTATGTATACTTCATCTTGATATAATTCTTCTGGTATGCTGATGTGTAAGACTATAGATACATTCTCTATTCTGTAAGCACTTAAGCTTGAAAAATCATAACCACTCATGGTAATGTCTGGTCCTTTTGACCATGTGTAATATGAGTCTGGATTTCCAAGGGTATTGTTGGAATTAGTTATGCTAGATGTGGCCCATTCAGTATGGGTTACAAAATTATTAGGTCTAGAGTGGGTTATTGATAATTCATTATCTGCAACCATTCCGACACTATAATCTGCTATATTATTTGAAAAACCTGATGTAGAAGATATTTCCCATTCTTCTTGATCTTGAAAATCTCCACTTTCTAATAATTCCACTTCTTCAACAGAAACTACTTCATCAGCACTATAAGTCGGTAGAGGAAATAGCAAACCCAAGATTATGATCCCAGTGAAAAAACATTGTTCTCTCCACTCCATGGTGCTTGCGTAGGTGTACCATGCTTGAATACGTTGGTGCATTAGTGTAAATATTTTGAACATACGGTTGATAAACGTTAGATAATGCGCTAACCATACATACGGCTGTGATGGTGTAGTGGTTAGCACGGTGGGTTGTGGTCCCGCCGGTCCGGGTTCAATTCCCGGTCACGGCCCCAAATAATCAATTTAGAAAATCTTCATCTATCGAATGACCCATTCTATCTACTTTGGTGACTAAATAATCTCTATTCTCATCTACTACTCCTGCAATTAATGGTACTTTCTCATCAACCTTTATTCCAAATCTATTCAATTGTTTTATTTTTTCTGGGTTATTTGTCATAAGACAAATTTTATGAATTCCAATGGAATTAAGTATTATTGAGGCTATTTCATAGTCTCTTGCATCTACAGGATGACCTAGCATCAAATTAGCATCATGTGTATCGGCACCCTTATCCTGTAGGTTATATGCTTGAATTTTAGCATGTAGGCCTATACCTCTCCCTTCCTGACGTAAATAAACTAAACAACCCCATCCCTTTTTTTGTATTTGCTTTAGTGCAGTATCTAATTGTGCACCACAATCACATCTCAAACTACTGAATGCATCTCCGGTAAGACATTCAGAATGGACGCGCACTAGAACAGAATCAGGACCCTTCATGTCACCTAAAGTTAATGCTACGTGATCAAGTCCTGTACTTCTTTCATGAAACACTCTTATTCTAAACTCTCCATGAATAGTTGGTAGTTTTGCATCAGCGGGAACTCTGGTTTCTGTTATCTCTTCATGTTCCTTCATATGTCCACCAAACACTGTTCATTTATTGAGTCATCTAGTGTGTATTGTGCCTTAAGAAAAAGTTTTTATTATTCTAAATTGATATTCGCCCGAATTCTCTGATATACTTTCAAGCTTTACACCCATTCTTTCACAGAGTGCCGGTATGTCATGCAACGTTTCAGGATCATCACAAACTAATTCAAAAATAGATTCTTGACGACTAGAATTGATCGCTTTCCTCAACTCATGGACTGGTATGGGGCAGTAAAATCCCAATAAATCTAGATAAATTACCTTTTTATCTATAATATCACCCTATTATTCGTTCTTCTTCATGTAATGAATTGCGGTTGCTTCTGCCATGGTTTCTTCATTAGTAAATCCCTGTCTTTGCAAATCGTCAGATTTAACCATTTTTGATGCCTCTAACCATCTTTTGTGAAAAATGCCACTTTCCCAATCTTCTAAGAACATGGGCCTAATATATGATGATCTGCATACTGCTCTTGTATTTCCTAAGTCAGCTGCAACAGTATCTACAACAGCCAGCATTGTGGCAACCCTCTCTTTTTCAGTTTCCCCTGGTAGTTTAGAGTTCTGGGCTAATTTTACTAATCCCTCGGGCTTCTTTAATCTTGCACCTTTCCATTCAATCATGGGTTCGAATTCATGAGGATTATCCAATTTATTCCATTTATCATATAATTCAGGTATTTGTAAAATCTCACCCTCAGTAGCTTCCATAATCAATGCCAATCTAGCTGCTGCTTTCCAGGACGCTGCCCATGTTCGGAAGTTTTTAGCAGTATATCCTTTTCTTGTTGCGTCTTGGATATATTTGTTTATGTGTTCCGCTTTTATATCAGCAACATTACCCAATTCGTCTGTGTAACTAAATAAATCTGTATCATCATTATTGTCGCCTATATTCTTAGAATCTTGAATCATTTTTACAATTTTATCATCCCTTATTAACAATTTCCATGGCTTTCCTGATTTTCCCGTAAAACTAAATATGGCATCCATCTTTCCTTCAATGGCCTCCTTTCCTTTCAGAAGTTTGAAGTGACCATTAGTAATTGTTGTAAGTCCATAAGATTCATTTTCTGTTGCATATTGATCAGAACCAACCCTAATATGATATCTATCCATTAAGTAAACTACAAGAGCAACAGCCTTGTAAAATGGCATATTCCCTTTTTTTGCTTTCATCTCTAAATCGCTCCAGTATCTATCTCTTATCTCTTGGAGTGCGATACCGAACTCGTCAACATCATCAAATTTCATATCTGCCCTTTTCTTTATCCACTCAGGGTGATATCTATACTGTAATCTGCCCTTATCATCTTTCCCTGTTGCTTGTATATGCCCCTTGGGGTCGCTATCAAACCACACCTCTGTCCAAGCTGGCGGAACTGCTAAAGAATTAAGGAAAACTATCCTTTCTTCTTCTTTCAGTATCTCTCCATCTGGATTGATATATTTCCATTCTATCTTTATTTTATCTTTTTCCTCGGTCTTGATTTCTATTTTCTCTCTACTTATTCCAGGAACTTTCCTGTTAGATATTTTCAAGCCAGCACTTTTCGCAGATGTTGCGGTATCTATTTCCATATACATCGCATGTGTAGGAAGACTAAATCAATTACGAAAATTAATCAGAGAATTGAGCCAATAAAGACTCAAGATTTCTTATATCACTTTCTATAGTTTCCTTTTCTACACGCTTCAAATCTCCTTGTGAAAGTTGTGATTGAAGGTACTCTAAATCTTCTTTCATACTTTCTCTTTCATCCTTAACTCTAGCCTCATCTCTTTCCATACTCATTGCTGCTACATGTTGTCGGCTAGCCTTCCTTCTACGACGCCTACCATGAGCTGTCTCATCATTGTCCAGCTTACCGGTTGCATCATATCCAAATGGAGTTGATTTTTCAGATAGTTCTACTGATACAGGATATGGGATACTTATACTTTCAATACCGAATCTTACATCAATTTCTCTCAATAACCAGTCTCTAGCCAAGAATTCGTCACTGTAATCTTCTATCCAAGCATAGAGTCTGTAAATTTTGGCATAATCTCCTAAATCTCTTAGTAATACCATTGGTTGAGGGTCCGATAATACATATTCGCACTTACTTGCAACATTCGACATAACTTGTTTTACGTGAGCAGAATTTTCATCATAATCTACGCCTACGTCTATTCTCAAAGATACCCTTGTTGCTACTCCATCTCCTCCTCCTCTCGCGAAATTTGTAATAGTCGAATCTATTAATCTATTATTCGGTATAATGACTAATTGTTCTGTAATTGTTATTATTTTCGTCGACAATATTCCTACTGAAACTACGTTTCCTTGTATCCCGTCAACTTCAATCCTATCTCCTACTTCAAAGGGTTGATCAATAGCTAGCATGAATGAGTTTACGATGTTCCCTAGAGTCTGCTGAACTGCAAGACCAATTATTAATGAGAAGACGGCTAAAGATGCCAATATTCCAAGTAGCTCTATGCCAATTGTGCTAAGAGCCAAATTTAATCCTATGAACCAAATTACAGCTCTAGAGATAAATACCATTATTGGATTTCCGCCTGTGACTGTAACAGATCTATTCACGGTATACTTTTCAAAAATCGCTGGGACTACATATTTTATCCCAACACTAATTAAAGAAGTCGTTAATAGGATATATGTTGCAGAAAAGTAAGGTTCAATAGCCGAATAAAGCGCACTGTCGCTGCCTCTGTCAATCCAATCGATTGATATTTCTGTACCTGCAGTTAAAACAAAAATGTACAACCTATTTGTTACAGGCCCTAGTGCTGCATTATCCCATTCGTTCTCAGTCTTTTTTACAATTCTCCATGCTATTCTTGAGAATCCAAATTTTACGCTAACCATAGCAATAAAAACAATAATGATACTAAATCCGATTTGATATAGGACACCCATCTCTTCAATATCTTCTAATGCACCAGTAAGTTGAGATATAATACTCCCTATTTCGCCTGCCATGTTTATACCTCTTTTTCCGACTTTTATATTATATTAAATGTTTATCTACTAATTTTCATCGATATTAATGAAATCGTAAGCCTGTTTTGCCCATTCATCTCTTCTAATTCTTCCAGGGAAGAATTCTATGGCAACATTCACTTGTTCTTCAATTTCAAGATTCATGTTTGCAATTTGTTTGAATGTGTATATCCCTAATGCATTTAATTTTTCTTCTATGAATGGACCAACTCCTTTAATATCTTGAAGATTATCTCTCTCAATAATTATAGCACCTAATGGTGGTATTTTTGTTATACCACTCACGCCGATTAATGTATTTTCTTCTTTCCCCTCCCATTCTAGTAAAATATTCCCGCTTGGATCGTAAATATATGCATTACCACTATCAGGGAATGCAGAAGCATCAGTCAAAGTTATACTAGTGGAATCAGTTGTAATCTCTGAAACAATTTCTGATGTCGCTGCAATACCAATTGTAGCAAAATCAATATTTTCAGCCTTTTCTGCCACTCTAGCTAGTAATTTACGTTTCTTCTCCTCAGCAGCAGCAGCCTTGACAGCAACTGCTCTTTCTTTTTCATTCATTTCTGCTAGTGCTCTCTCTGCTTCTTCTTTTGCAGTCCTCTCTATTTCTTCTTGACTAGCCCTGAGTCTTGTTATCATAGCAGCAGCCTTTGCAGCAGCTTCTTCTTCAGCAGCAGCCTTTGCAGCAGCTTCTTCTTCAGCAGCAGCCTTTGCAGCAGCTTCTTCTTCAGCAGCAGCCTTTGCAGC
>Ga0315320_10003824_pt1 | contig 12322 bp, 5 predicted proteins | sample M140m21515metaG_FD_203458 | JGI IMG/M metagenome (GOLD analysis project Ga0315320, IMG submission 203458) | Ammonia-oxidizing marine archaeal communities from Monterey Bay, California, United States - M1 40m 21515 | ecosystem: Environmental > Aquatic > Marine > Coastal | place: USA: California...
AGAATCATCTTATTAAATCATTAGAGAAAATGGGTTATAGAACTGACTCAAATGTAGTTCAATCGAAAGATTATGGGGTCCCACAACTTAGAAAAAGATTTGTTGCTATTGGAGTACATCGAGATTTTCTCAATGGGGAAGATGTTGCTCTTCCTAAAGCAACCTGGTCAAAAAAAGAATTAGAAAAACATTTGACAGCCTCAAAAGTTCTTGATGACTTAGATTCATACCATCTGAAAGGAGGATATGGATCAGGAGAAATTGATGGGCCGGATAAATATCTGAAACCAGCAAAAAGTAAATTTCAAAGAGAAATGAGAAAAAAAACAGGATATAATTCATCTGATGAAACATGGAATACTAGAATCCCTAATCATACAAATATTGTTCAAAGAAGGATGAGGAAGATACAAAGTGGAGCCACATTAGACTCACTAAAAGGAAGCGATTTAGAAACCGCAAAACATAGTCATAGAGTCATTCATAAAGAAAGAACACCGAATATAACCGTTGTTTCAATACCTGATGATTATATTCACTATAATACAGATTTACCAAGAACTCTTTCTGTTAGGGAATGTGCACGATTACAAACATTTCCAGATCATTTCAGATTTCTTGGAAAAAGAACAACAGGAGGGAAAAGAAGAAGGTTTGAAGTACCTCAATATACTCAAGTTGCTAATGCCATACCTCCAAGGTTAGCAAGAATAATTGGAGAACATTTACTCACCTATCTCGATTAATATGTTTTAGTAGGTTCCTGAAGAAAATCATTTTTCTTACTTTCTGGAGGCTGTAAATTCTCTGGATATAATTTCTCTACTTTCTTGATTAACTCAAGTGTTCTATCTTTGATATCCACATACTTCCATTCGTTACCTGATATTTTCTGCATAGATTGGACAGTTTCATTTCTTCCATACTCGAGAAATTTTGGAATCCTAGTTTCAGGCGTATTTTCGGTATCTGTAATCAATTTTTGAGTACCATTACATAGAAAGAAGTTGCCAACTCTTGAAGAAAATAATCCATTATCTTCCACTTCATCTTTATGATATTTCCACCCATTTCGTTTGTGTTTTTTGTCATAAAAAGGCAGTAATGGATGACAATGAGGCTTATCTTTCTTGATTGCAAAAGAAAAACTTTTTTGGTCTAAAGCCATGGATAGGAAAACCTCAATTTTTTTGTTATTGACTTTGAAGGGAGTGAATCTTTTTTCTTCTATTGATTCTATACCCTGTTGATTTTTAGGCAATAATTTATCGATACAAACCTTCCTAATCTTTGATATTGTTGATTCCGCTTGACCAATGTCTGCCTGATGAATATAATTCGCGAATTCTGACCAATATTTGTTCATTTGTTTAGTAAGTACATCTTCACCATTACAGATCAACAGTCTCAATATAAGACACTCAAATATCCACATTAGGTGTGCTTTTTCGGATTCAGTCCAATATTTCTTCTCCATCATTACGTATATAGGATAAAATTGAGTGATGCCTAAGTATTCAATTCTTGAATAAGAAATGTATCTAGGGCTGAATATATGGTTATCTATCATATGCTTTTCTTTCGGAAGCAGATAATACAATGAATACTGGAAAACAAACTTCGTAATTTCTTCTAAATCTTCGAAATTATTGCAATTTTCAACTCTATGTTGTAAATATCTAGAGACATTTCCTCCCGAAATAGTTTTACCGTGCATTATACTTATCGACTCCTTCATAATCTTATTCACTAATGCACTAAATCCTGATTGATTAGTCTTGGTTTCGGCTGCAAGGAATCCCCTATGATATCCCGCAGTAGCTTCCAACGAGTGCGTTAGTTTTTTTATTTGAGTCTCGGAGATATTTAATTCATAGCTACGGGCAATAACTAGACCTCTAAAAATATCAAAATGACTGAGATCTTTACCACGAGTATTTGCTGTGACAAACATTCGATAGGCCAAACCTATGTCATTTGTAATAGTACGATTTAAAACTACTCGCTGACGTAGTGTTTCAACAAATTGTAATAGTTTAGAAACTAAATGGTCAGATTCTATACTGTCTTCAAGTCTAAAGTGTTCCATTAGAACATCATGATAAAGTACGGACGTCAAATAAAGATGATTTCCCTTAATACCAAGGCGACTGCTTCTAGGTCCATCTCCTTGAGTTAGATAATTCCTTATATCATGATGCCCCCCAATTTTTGATAACTCTGTAAGAGTTATTTGTGTTGCTTTTTGCTTAGGTAAAAGAGAAGTGCGGCCCTTTTTATCAACGAGGAAATCGTTCTTGATTTGTTTAGCAAAGTAGGTTGAGTCCCCCACTTCTGAACCGTCTTCATTTTTCAATTCTAATTTTTTACATTTAGATTTCAGAATTATATACCTTATTGTTGAAAATAATGCAATTAAAGAGGTCATTCTTTGTTGACCATCCATGATCTGAAGTCTGTTATTTTTTTTCTTATTCATATTGAAGAGAATGAGTGTACCTAGAAAGTAGTTATCATTTTTTTTAACATCACGGTCATGGAAATCCAATAGGTCTCTAATTAGTCTATAAGAATCGTCCGATTTACTTGCATCACCTTCTTTACCTATTTCCCAAGAATAGTCTCTTTGTATTTCGGGAATCTCAAAACCAAAAAAATCATTATCATCTAATTCATAGCCAAAGATATCCCATATCCTCATTGCTTCGGTCTCGATTTTCATCTACTCTTCTTCTCCTAACAGGTCACGGTGCACCAATCTTGCCTTATCTGAAAGCAATATAATTGCTTCGGCGCCGTTGGGCCAATCCTGTGGTTCATCGAAATCAAGTGATTTATTATAAATTTGAAAATTACAAATATATTTGCCTTTAATATCAAAAAGAGAAAAATTTGAATCATGATACTCAATTTCTCCTTGGATATTCTCTTCGTGTTCTTTACGATGAAGTATGCCATCATATTCTTTATTTTGTATAATTCCATCCAGTTCCCTATTATCCATTTGTTCAATACTCTTAGAAATTTTCACTGTATCTTTTTTACGAATTATAGAAATATTTTTCGAGTCACTCCATATAAAACCACTTTCTAAAAGACTACCAAATCCAATTTTCTCTCTACAATTATTACATGGCATTACAACTTTGTTAGTATCTTCTTGAGATAACTCATAGCAAGTATCTGAATCATCTCTTTTCATGCCAATTGCTGGAGCAAATTCTTTTCGGATACAAGAATTTGGATTATCAGAAGGTCCGGGTAAAGTAATATTTTTCAGAAAAAGTTGCATTTCTTCCATACCCATATCATGACGTTTTTTCAATTCCCTATGGCCTTCTTCAACTAATTTAACTATATCCGAATGACCAACTATAGTTGTTCTAAATCTGATTACAGCCATACGTTTCTGACCCCCTGGAGTGTACCAATCACCTTTCCTAGTTATAGAATTCATGAGACCACTATATCCTTCATTTTCAAGTATATCAACTAATTTAATCTCCGATTTATCTTTCTTATTTCGTTTTATTATCTTAGGATGAAGTCCTAAAAATTCAACTCTACCTGTTCTCTGGAGGCAGGTAATTGTCCACATATTAAAGTTAAATAATGCACTCTTTCTTTTTAATAAGCTGAGATTCCTGTTCCTTTCCTCCTTTTTAAGCTCAGTAAAATTATTAAGAGCCTGCTCGAGATTCCAAGAAATATCCATTTTATCTTCTTCATCTAATATCTTATCTTCAGAGTCTTTTTTCTTTGAACGATTAAGGGGGCTCCAAGATGCTTTCTGGTTTAGAAATGGTATAGCTGGTAAGATAACATAGCCATTATTAGTGAAAATTGTATCTTCAGAAAAATATAACATCGCCCATAATCTTTCCAATGTTTTTTTAATTCCAAGTTCTGGCTTAAAACTCCTAGGTGGACGATTTGGAATTACAGCTAGACAATTACCGCTACGCCACATATTTTCAGATTCATCAAATCTTGAGTTACGGGCGGCTCTACCAAATCCTTGGTACAGTCCCTTCAAAGTGAAGGGCATACCTAAATATGCTATTGACCATACATCTTCTTTATCGATCCCCATTCCAAAAGCGCTAGTAGCGACTAAAACTTTAACTTCGTCATTCAGAAATTTACGTCTTATTCGGTCTCTTGATTGTGGATTTGTCTCACCCGTATACTTAGCTAGTAATTTTTTATTATCATCGCATATTATCTCGATACAATCTTTTGCTAATTGGTTTTCAGCAAAATCTCGTGTTGGCGTATATATTAGCAATGGAGGCTTCCCAAACTGAGAAACTCTATCCGCTTGCTCTCTAAACCAGCGTGCAGGAATCTTTGTTCTTTCTTTAGAAAGAAATTTTAACCATTTCTTGGAAAATATTGCTTCATGTGAGTCTTTATTCTCTATAACAATGTTAAATGAAATATCTTCTCTCAATTTATCTTCCCTAATTGTCTCATTAAGTCTTAAGCCGCGCATAAATAGTCGTAATAATTCTTGTTCTTCGTTCTCAGTGATTGTTGCAGATTGAAGAATTACTCTTATATCTGGATTCTTTTGAAGAAGACGATCTTTGACCCAGCCTAAAAGCTGGAATTCAGGTCTTATCGAAGAACCCCAATCACCTATAGTATGAGCTTCATCGATTATTATAGTACTAAATGGATTTTTCATTTGCATAAATACTTCAATCCAATGATTTTCACTAACTGGAGCTAATAGAGTATCTGGCGAACAACAAAGAATATCTATATTATCTTTTAATAAATTACTCTTAATCTGAAGGAAAGGTGTTTTCTCTACTGATGTTAAAAACATATTATTCATCGGAAAAAAATTATGTTTTTCTAATTGTTTATTGAATTTATTAAATTGCGCTCTCTGATCATCCATTAAAGCGATTAAAGGTGATATCAAAAGTGTGGGGCCTCTCTTTTTCTCTTTACGATTTAACCATGTAATGAATTGTCCAATTCTAGTCTTACCATAACCTGTTGGTAATGCAATGGTAGTTAATGACCCTGGGTTTTCCATAACTGTTGTTATGGCTAATTTTTGCTTAACTCTAAGATTACCTAGTAGAACTCCAGCTAGAGTATTTGTATCTAACTTCTCTTGGTCAGAGTAAATATCTTTACTTTCTGGATTATAAGAGGGGGTTTCTTCATTATTTTCATTTATCATTATTGTTTTATATCCTCTACTATCTTGTAAACGAAAAATTAGTGACTCATCTGCTAAAATTACCCCATCATCGTATAGCCTCTCTATTTCTAACCCAAATTTCAATAACAGTTTTTCTAACTTTTTATATTTTTCAGAGTTTGCTCTAGGCGTTTTAGGAAGAAAAGTGAGTAAATCATTTAATCTGACTATCTTAGGTTTTTTCCTAATCTCCCTGTAGAACTCAGATTCTCCAGTCACAGAACAAAATATTTTCCCTGTTTCTGAATTTAAATCAGGTAACCAACTTAATTCACCTTCATTATTTCCACTAAACCAAACAAATTTTTCACACTTATCACACCTATATATTTGACCATAAATTAATTTCTTTTTAGGGTTAATCTGACATTGACAATTATCTTTATCCATAATATCTCCCTATTAAGATAATTTCTTTAGCTTACCTTCAGCTTTCAAGTGATCGAGATATTTGTATAATCTGAAGCAGAGTTCTTTACTTTCAGTTAGTACCCCTAATTCAGCAGAATATTTCATTGCGTTTTTACTTAAGTTAGCTGATCCAAGATATATTTTACCAACATGTTTTCTATCAACGATAATTGATTTAATATGAAAAAGGCCTCTGGAATTCTTATCCCAGTACCAACCTTCTACATCCGAATTAGAAAGTTTATATCTCGTAAATAGTTTATTTACTTGAAGTTGTTCTTCACCAAAAATCTTTAATTTAACACCTTTTTTAATTCTATCTTTAATTCTCTCTTCTAAGAAAAAGTCGTCCGAAAATGAAGAAATACTGTAACTAACCAATATAATCTCATGATTAGCCTCTGAAATCATATCTTTCAGAGCCTGTTCAAGAGTACAGAGATTGTCAGAGAAAGTTTTTGTAGGATCTGTAAAATACATATTTATTTTTTCAATGTCCATTAATCACACCAATTCCTATCAAGAGAAAAGTTCCTTAATTCACAGCATGTTTCAGGCAATAACACACACGTATGGCAAGCGGCTCCATTTCTTTCTTCACCTACCGGAATATGACCCATACAAATTGGATCATTAGAGCAGTTATCTTTGGAATGAAGAGCTCGTTTCACTGCTTCTTCAATGCTCTTTCGTGAAGATTGAGATACTAATCCACCAAGAGTTCCATCTGAAGAAGGGCCTGAAGTATATAGTAAAATTCCTGCTGTTTTAACCAAACCATCATCATCTAAATCTAGATACAGCCTCTCTCTTATAGAACCTAGCGAATATCCACTAATCATACATAGTTCTTTGATGATTAAATGAGAAAAAGTATGTAATACTGTTAAGGCATTCGAACCATTCTTTTTGTTTATACTGGGTATTTGTTTTAGTATATTCGGAAGGAATTTTAGTGCAGAAAGGGTCATAGATGCATGTCGCTCAGAAAGATGAGTGTTTCTTCTGTCAACAATATCCTGTATCCATTCATTTTTAATTTCCAAATAAATTCCTTCACCATGATTATATTTAGCAATACCATATTTTCTACGACTATCTTGTTTAAAGTAAAGAGGCTGCTCTTTGCGTGGAATTTTTTGACCATTATCATCTAATAATAATTGAGGAGGTATCTCTTCATCTTCTTCATATTCTGAAGTACTGATTCTCTTAATTCCTGTAATATATGCTAATTCAGTCATTCTATCTAATCTTGAAACAAATTGAATTGGCCAACTTTCCTCTCTCCATTCGATTGGAAGTTCGATCTCATTACCTAAAATTGGTCTACAGTCAAATCTCCTTTTATCTTCTAAATCACCTTCAATTGAGTATTTTAGAGCCTTATGCTCTCTATAACGTAAATTCTCAACTAATAATGGCTCGTTAGAGTTATGTAAACTTTCAAATTCATGTACTGTCTCAAAAAATTTACGAGTAAAATCCCCATTCTCAAGATATGATGTGCCCCTTAATTTGTGTTTTAATTCATTCATTTGTTGTTCTAAGAACTTATGTTTACTAGCTTCTTTCATTTCATCAACTGGTAGTGACCTGAGAGTCCTGACAGCCTGATTATTAGCATAAGACCAACTCACTCCCAATGGAAGTAACATTACACTGGAACGGTCCGTATATGTCAAGGCAACACTACCTGTTTGATGGTGTGTAAGTCTTTTCTGACATTCCTCATTTGCTTCTATTCCTAACCAAGGCCGATCCCCTCCCTTTTTTCCTGATCTACACCGTTGACCTTTGTTGTAAGATTCTTCATTATTCCTTACATGATTAACATCACCCATATTATGCGACTGTTCACACTCTTGGCATTCAACTATCCATCCAGAAAGATGATATGATGCATCTGGAGTTTTTATCAAATTAATATCACTTGAATACGAGCATGTGATTCTATCATTAGAATTTTTATGAGCCCACAACCAATAATCAAAATGGTGTAAATGACCATCTTGACAGGCACTAACCCATCGTGTTGGATACGCTTTTCTAGGTCTTCCTTGTTCTTCTTCATCGATACATCCTTCTCTTGTACATCTCCAGAAGCCATCTTCATCGGGGCTTGAAATTGATGAAAGATGTCCAGAACTACACCTAAAACCATATTTGTATGGGAAACGTTGGTAACTTACTATACCATGATGTTTGGACGTCTTCCTAGGGAGTTCACGGAGAGAAATATTCTGATCTTCAAGTAAAGTAACTAAGGTTTCTTCATTAATTTCTAAACCTCCGTCGCCAGACGGTTTAAGAGCTAAATTTTGATCATTTCTAGGCCCATTTACCCATTTATTAATCCCCATGGTTAAGAAAGTTTGTCCATCTTTATCCCATAAACCACCGGGTACCGCTTGTTGGAAAAAATGGCTTTCTGGTAAGCTTCGAATATTTTTTTCTTGAATCTTATCAGGATCATTAATTTTCCAATACTCGTCTGCTCTGATCTCTTCCGCTACGTCTCTAAGACTTGAAATTCCTGACCATTGTCCACTAATATCAGGATTATTAATAATATTGGATTTAAGCCAACCACGAACATCATACTTCTTAATTTCTGATTCATTCCAAGTTTTCCACCATGCTTTAAGATTTTTATCGGTGCCAATTAGAACATTAGGGTCTTCACTAAAGTCCATTAGTTCCCCCCAAGTTCTTTCTAGCGAACTAATTGATTCATCGACTATGGGTTGAGGATTATCCGTGACTTTTTGTCTATCTTTAAGTTGTTTTCTAAATGCGAGATATAACTTAACAGCTCTACTCTCAAAGTAACTTAATTGATGGAGTTCTTTTCTTCCTGAAACTTCGGGGATTCCCATTCTAATTAAAATTGTTAATGCGGTACTAAGTGCTCTATCAAGAGCCCTTACAGAGAACGGTGTTGTACTAGTAATATCTACATGTTTGTACATTTCTTGGTGAAATAATCTAAAATTTTCAAAATGCGACTGATCTCTGGGGTATTTAGATCTAAGAAGAGATATTACTAACCCAGGATGTTTACGCCCTACTCTTCCACTAGATTGAATATACTCAGAATTACTTTTTGGTTGTCCATTAATTGTCATTAAACCGAGTCTAGGAATGTCTATCCCTACTTGAAACATATTTGTAGTGACTACAGTATCTACAGAGCCTAGTTCTCCTATTTCTTTGTTCAATGCAGCCTTCTGATCTTTTAATTCTGATGCGGTCCTCCTACTAGTTAACTCAGGAGTATTGTTAAGTTGCCTTTGGCTGCTAATTCCAGTTTGTGAAAATCTCTCAGTAAACTCAGGAATTCTTGAGGAAAGAGATGATTGAGCAGAGCCTAATTCTCTAAGACTGTTGAAATAAGCTACTAGAGTCCAATATGGGTCTATCATCTCTAATTTATCCGGGTTATTATGTCTAATTTCATAGACCCGTTGCAATAATGACGCAGTAGGTTGAGCGAATAATGTCTGATCTTTTCCAGGTGGAGAAAGTATTCCTAAATGCATTCTTCCTTTACCAGACGTATAATTAGCCTTAGCGAAAAAGTTATCATTCGCATCCTCTACTGGAGGCGGAAACACATTTAAATCCCTTCCATACATTAATTTTGCATCTCTTTCAGCACCCCTAATAGTTGCTGTAGCTGCCACATACTTCACCTTATGATCAAAAGATCTCCAAGAAACGTCTAATGTTGTTTCTATTAGTCCTGCAAGCGTTCCTAAAGGGCCGGTAAGTAAATGAAGCTCATCTTGGATTATTAGGTCAGGAGCTCTACTAGTGCCTCTTTCTGAATCAAAACCGAGCATAGATCTAGCATCAAAATACTTAGTTTGAGGGTCGTCTTCATTGATGTGCTTTGGGAATGGATTATTCGATAATTGAACAAATTTATCTGCAGTAGCTAATAATATACTTGGAGGATTGAGATATAAATCGTCATCAACACATGTAAAAGGCACCCATTTATCCATCTCACAGTTGGTCATATGGTTTTCTCTATGAATTAATGATGCCCCCGATAGAAGATTATTTTTAGAATCGACTTCATCATCGATTATTCCGGAATTTATCTCATCCTCAATAATATCCCTTTTAGAAGATTGACATATCTCACATTCAGGATCGCTGATATTACATCTTCCGTGAAGCGTGGGGCGAGAATTTAACAATCTCCCCCATTGATTATCATGCTCTTCCTTAACTACTTCCCAGTTTTCTGCATTCTTAATCCCAAATTCATGATCATTCCCACACCAAGGGCATGTTTCAAATTGGATTACTGAGCCATCTCCAGTTTCTTCGTCACCACTTTTAAGCTTGATTAATGCATCCTCTGCGTTATCATTCTCTGAATATTTATTTGATGAAGAGGAGAGTAAAAAGTTGGGACTTACTTTCTTACCTACCCACATACCAACTCGAAAAGGAGGGAATTCTTGGCCTTGATATTCTTTAACTGATAATTTTGCACCCATCGTGTTCGCTACATGATTCATCCCAACTACTAATCTTACAAGTCTATCGGCTTGATCACTTGTCAATAATCTCAGAGTATAACGCATTATTACATGCACAGAAGGTGATAATTCTTTCTCGGGATACCGTAATCTCCTGTAAAAACCAATAATCGAAATTAATCCTAGATAAGCTTCTGTTTTACCACCACCAGTAGGGAACCAAGCCAGATCTATAATGTCTCTTTCATCTCGTCCAACATCATTCTCATCAAGTGCACAAAGACCTCGGATGTTCAAAAGTTGGAAGGATATTTGGAAAGGATACCATTTGAAGGGAATGAAATTGCCATTCTCATCAAGTCTATTTCTAACTTCTGAAATCATAGGTCTATCTTGAGAATATTTAATTGACGCATTAGCTAATCTAAAAGCATCTCTGGCCATATCATTTCCCTGAAGAAAAAATATTCCTTCACGCATTCTTGAAGAGTTTACTCTTGCCTGACTAATATGCTGAACTATTCTCTCTCTAATTTCTGGAACTTGGAGATTTTCACTAATACTGGGAGATAACAATCTATTCTCAGCTTCAGAAATCCATGAATCATAAGTATTAACTAAATTCAATAGTTGATTTAAACCTGTATTGATTTTATCTTCATCAATAAGAAAATTCATTTCAGGAATGTGATCGGATAATTTCGAGTTTTTCTCCATCTTAGGGACTTCGTATCGAGGAAGGAAAGTGGTCCAGATTTCGTTTGATTCTACAGACCAATTAACACCTATATTATGCCCCTTTGCAGGTATTATTGAATGATGATAAAGTATCGTCATAGTTTCATCTTTAAAAATTTCTTCTTTTTTACGTACATCTAAAAGAGAATTCTTTTGTTTGATTTTGATTGTAGGTTGGAAAATTGTCACCTCTGATGATCTCTGCTTTTTATGCTTTACGAGCTTATTTACAATTCTAATAGTCAAAGTCGGATATGATTCATATCCTTTTTTAAGGTAAAGAATATTTCCATCTTCATCGATGGAAATTTCTTTTTCCTCACCATATTCTAAAGAGTCTAAAGATATTTGATTAATGTAATTACATTCCCTCCGATTCCATAAATCTTCATTCCTAGAATAACGCCCCCAATCAACTTCTACTTCTATTATCTTACTACTAGGTAAAAAAGTCAAACCCATAGTGGAAAGAGACAGAAAGGTCATTTCTCCTGACGCTGCATCCATTAATTCATCAATCTTAGATTCTAATTGCATATTCTTTGTTTCTTCAGTTAATTGTACCTCATCATCAGGAGGGATATCATCCAGAGACGACATAGATCTAATTGAGTTGTCTGTGACCTCTTTCATAGGAGAAAGATATCCAGTCAGATAGTATCTATTAGGTTCACCTTTTTCTCCTAAATCTAGAATCTCTTCTAAATTTTTTTCAGTTGTACCCGATTTCCAAGAGGGGCCAATAATGTCTCTTTCTAGAGATAATTCTAAGAAATTACGTATATCTTTCATATCACCAAAGGGCGGAATAAACTGTTTATTATTTGACATCATCAACCCTCAGTTAGGTAGTAAGAATGATTGTTTAAATAATATCCCACATGACTTTGTGAAGTAAAAGAACTATTATTCCCTTTGTTTGAAATAGGGGAGGTGGGTCGGGCAAATCATGACAGACATGCAAACAACCTACATTATGATTAAACCCGACGGTGTACAAAGAGGACTTGTGGGTGAAATAATTAATAGATTTGAACGTAAAGGACTACGAATGGTCGGCCTTCGTCAGCTAACTCCTTCAATGGAATTAGCTGAAGCTCATTATGCAGTTCACTCAGAACGTCCGTTCTACTCTGGACTTATCGAGTTCATTACTTCAGGGCCTGTTGTAGCTATGGCTTGGACTGGCGTAGATGCAATTTCAGTTGCACGTAACATCATCGGCCCTACAAATGGAAGAGATGCCGCACCTGGGACTATCCGTGGAGACTGGGCTATGGATATTGGCCACAACATCATTCACGGAAGTGATGGAGAAGATACTGCATCATTCGAACTTGGACTATGGTTCCCAGATGGACTATGCGACTGGGTACTTGACGCTGAGTCACAAATATACGAATAAAACAATTAAACTAATTGAGGAAGGAACATGAGGTGGTCACGATGGAAAACC
>Ga0315320_10003829_pt1 | contig 12317 bp, 9 predicted proteins | sample M140m21515metaG_FD_203458 | JGI IMG/M metagenome (GOLD analysis project Ga0315320, IMG submission 203458) | Ammonia-oxidizing marine archaeal communities from Monterey Bay, California, United States - M1 40m 21515 | ecosystem: Environmental > Aquatic > Marine > Coastal | place: USA: California...
GGAAGACAGCCTGATCTCCCGTTGCTGGAGTGTACGCAGAAGCAACCACTAAAACCCTGATCACATCGACGTAAACGGAGTACGGTCGCGTACAATCAAACCAAACGCCTTTTTCAATTCGTGTGATTCACTGCACGCACAAGAAGTTCATGCCGCAGCCGCATGAAGTCGCTCGTGGATCTGCTCGATATCAGCAACCTCGATGGGCCGTTCGGCATGCCCCCCGCCAACAAGTCGAACAATACCAATGAGGCGAAAAATATCTTTTGCAATGCCTGCTGTTACTTCATGAATAAGTTCCGGTACTCTTTCCGAACACATCAACCCATTACCGTTTAATTGCGACTGCACGAAAGCCAAAGTCTCGGGGAGTGAAAACGGATGTAGAACCGACCGCAATAAAGCCTTGTCTAACAAACCACGATCTCGTGCAAGAAGCGTCAGCAACCGCCCCCGACCTCCAAGAACAACAGACGCGTTTGGTGATTGCTGCCATATAGCCTCGGCAACTGTGCCTAACATGCCATCTGACACAAGGTGGCAATTATCGATCACGAAAACAATCGCATCACACTTCGAATACGACGCGCATGGCGGAACTGCTGTGAGTGTACTCAAGTCAAGCCGAACAACGTGTGCCACGCGGTGAAGATCTGAGGAAAGGGCGGTCAAAACAGTCGACACACCGGAACCACCTGGACCACATAGAATCACAAGACTTGCTTTCTGAGTAACGGCATACTGCAAACGTGCAACTGCGGCTCGCTGAGAGTGGAACAAGTTGACATCCTGATGCCGACTCGCTGATTGGCTCATACCGCCTCCGACAGTCCTCTCTGTTCGCAACAGTTCCATTTTCCGAACTTCATCTCCTGGCGATTCACAAGAACCAAATGACTTTTTCCAGACCATTACAGTGCCCTCCGGATTAAGCACCACAGGAGGATTTCAGCACCTCCCGCGAAGAAGGACCACATTCTTTATCACCAGAGAAGGTTACAACTTCTCCAATTGGAAAAACGCCGAGACTCAATAGTAATTGCTGACGACTAGGGCAGGGGGCCACATCGGCGTGACGAACCAACAACACGGCATCACAACCAAAAACACGCGACGCTATATCTTGCGTCCGAAATGGGCCGGGTGAAAACCAGACACCTGAATCTACGAGAGTAATATCTTCTTTTCCATGCGACTTTCCACCCCCCTGCACGTCCTGCCGCTGCTGCCACCTCCCAGAGTCCGCGGTCAACTCGCGCCAAAGCTCTTGTGAAGACCTCAGGCAACGCACCTGCCAGCCATGTGACCGCAAGACTTCGGCAATACCCTGCACAATGGTTGTCCGCCCCTCCTGGGCATGATGGCCAGCGATAGCAATTATGCGATTCCCTTTATTCCGTGCATCAACAACTCGATTTGCAAGCGATTTCCACTGCTCTGGCACTGCTGTCAGGAGCATCGCAAGTACGTCGTCAAGAACACCACCCTCACACATCTCCAGTTGTGATGAAGCCTCCTGTTGCTCTTTTTTTAAACCAGTGTTTCCAAGAACTCCCCCAACGCTTGGACCTTCAACAGTAGTAGGACTGTCGCCAGGATCACCAGCCACTGCGTGCAATCCACCCTGCCGATTCAGGAGTGTTGCGTGATTCAAAAAGATTTGATCGAGCCGATCGAATTGCATCTACTGCCTACTCTTTTCTTTCTCATAGGGTGAGGGAATTGTTTCCGCAAAACGGACAGCACTTATTCCCTGAACTTGCTCATGTTGAATTGGTTGCCGCTCAACAATGAAGACACCAAGCCAGATGACTGCCGCAACAAACGACAGGACCCACAACGTCAGCGATGGCAGATACAACGCCGCGAGGCGAATATTTCCTCGAGACTTGTCTGCGACTCGTCGATCACCAACGTGTCTTTTTTCCATTTTCACAGCAGATCCCAACTCCTTCACGCGCCGTCTGCTGTTCTGGACTGTCACCGGGTCGAGCAGAGGTTTTTGTCGAGTCTTCCTGGTGCTGGAACGAATCGTGCGTTCGTGATGACACACTTCCAAGAAACCCGATGCCTTGCTGGCATTGGATTCTGCTTGAAAGCCAGCCAGCCAAGCCGCATCGTATTGTTTTAGCAACTCATTTTCTTTTTTTGACGACAAACTCCGCTGTGTCACTGATTCAGTTGTGACCAGCGATTCTGGGGCACACTCAGGCTCAAGACAACTGTCTTCGGACAGAAGACAGCGTTTCGTATGCCGTACACGTGGAAAAATTGCAATCAGATCCATACTTCCCCTGATCAGTTTCTCGTCTCAAATGAGCCAAATCCTTTAAAGACCAACGAGTCCTTCGGTAGAGTTTGACCCAACAGAACTGGTGGTCATTTTCTGAGAAATCTTTTTCCGCCACTACATCCAAGGCCATCAGCCCAAATTCTCAGATGCAGGCGTATTTCATGAGCACCGGGCAATCCCCGCAAAGAATGCATCGCAGTATCCCAAGATCACGAACTGGCCTATAATTCAAGCAGGATTCGACGGATTTTGGTGAAAACACCGGTCTTCTGATCCTGTTCCCTAATTAACCCCACGACCGACCAGAAAGCGCGATGGAGACTTCCACCAACCGTTCGAAAGATTTTCTCAACGTTCTCAATGAACGAATTGCCATTTTAGATGGTGCTATGGGCACAATGGTTCATGCTCTCGGCCTGGATGAACAGGGTTTTCGAGGCGAACCTTTCCGAGACAATGAGCGTGATCTCAAAAACTGTATCGATGCGTTAACGCTTTCCCAGCCAGATGCCATAAAGCAGATTCATGCCTCGTTCCTAGAGGCTGGTGCCGACATTGTTGAAACCAACACGTTTGGTGCAACACCTGTGGCCCTGGCAGACTTTGGACTCCAAGACCATACCCGAGAATTGAATCTTGCTGCCTGCAGGATCGCACGGGAAGCCGCTGACGCGGCAACACTGAAAACCCCTGACAAGCCACGTTTTGTTGCAGGCTCAATAGGGCCAACGAACAAGCAGCTCTCAATTGCTGGAAACGTAGCTGATCCAGGACATCGTGATGTCACCTTTGATGAAATGGTTGCATGCTACAGAGCGCAGATAGAAGCGCTTCTCGAGGGAGGTGTCGACCTCCTTCTTGCAGAAACAGCGTTTGACACCCTTGTACTGAAAGCGGCCCTGCTGGCTATTGAAGAATCCTTCCGGTCGACAGGCATAGTAGTACCAATCATGGCATCGTTTACTGTCTTCGAAGGCGGACGGACGCTTTCTGCTCAGACCGTCGATGCATGCTATCAGAGCATCTCTCATGCCAACTTACTGAGCGCTGGAATTAACTGCGCTCTCGGCCCTGAAAAGCTTCGCCCTTATCTCGCAGACCTCTCTCGTATTTGTCCTCGTATGGTGAGTTGCTACCCCAATGCAGGGTTGCCAAATGCTCTCGGGGGCTTTGATGAGACTCCAGAAATGATGGCGTCCGTCATCGGTGAATTTGCCCGTGATGGTTTTCTCAACATCGTTGGTGGATGTTGCGGAACAACTCCAGACCATATTCGTGCTATTGCTGACGAAGTCTCTCTTCACCCACCACGACGATCACCAGATCAACCGCGATTGAGCCGTTATTCTGGCCTTGAACTTCTCGAAGTCCGTCCTGAGAGCAGTTTTACGATCATTGGTGAACGCACAAACATCACAGGATCACGAGCGTTCGCCCGGCTTATCAAAGAAGAAAATTATGAGGCTGCTCTGAGTGTCGCCCGACAACAGGTTGAAAATGGGGCCAACATTATTGATGTCAATGTTGACGAAGGCATGCTCGACGGACCAGCTGTCATGACGAAATTCCTGACGCTCCTCTCGAGTGAACCTGATGTCTCTCGTGTCCCCATCATGATTGACTCTTCTCGATGGGGAGTCCTTGAGGCCGGCCTAAAATGCATCCAAGGAAAAGGCATTGTCAATTCAATCAGCCTGAAGGAGGGCGAGGATGTATTCCTCAAACAGGCTCGAATTATTCGTGATTATGGAGCCGCTGTCGTTGTTATGGCGTTTGACGAGCATGGCCAGGCAACCGACATAGGTAATAAAGTTGCAATATGTGCTCGAGCCTACCAACTTCTTACGGAAAAGGCTGACTTCCCTCCCGAGGATATTATTTTTGATCCCAATATTCTCACGGTAGCCACTGGGATGGAGGAGCATAATCGCTATGCGATAAACTTCATTGAGGCGACACGACAAATCAAAGAAAAAATGCCGCTCGCAAAAATTTCAGGCGGCGTGAGCAATATCTCCTTCTCGTTCCGAGGAAACAACCTTGTTCGTGAGGCGATGCATGCTGCTTTTCTTTATCACGCCATCAAAGCCGGCATGGACATGGGGATCGTGAATGCAGGCCAGCTTGCGCTCTATGAAGACATCGACCCCAAACTCCTCGAGAAAATTGAAGATGTCTTGTTTGACCGCCGGGAAGATGCGACGGACAGGTTGATTGATTTTGCAGAAACCGTGAAAGGTGATGGCGAAAGCGGCTCTAAGAAAGTTGATGAGTGGCGGGAGCTTGATATCGACGATCGGCTCGCACACGCACTACTTAAAGGGCTTACTGATCACGTCGAGGACGATATCGAAGAGGCCAGAACCAAGTACGACACAGGCCTTCAGATCATTGAAGGGCCGCTGATGAGTGGCATGCAGACAGTCGGCGATCTTTTCGGTGAAGGCAAGATGTTTCTTCCTCAGGTGGTAAAAAGTGCACGTGTCATGAAGAAGGCCGTTGCACATCTCTTGCCTTACATGGAAGAGGAGAAAAAAGCACAAGGTGAGGAGGAAACAAAGCGTGGCCGTATTCTCCTAGCAACAGTCAAGGGTGATGTGCATGATATTGGAAAAAACATTGTTGGTGTTGTTTTAGGCTGCAACGGGTACGAAATAATTGATATCGGCGTGATGGTTCCGTGCGCCACGATCATCGACAAAGCTCGTGAGGAGAATGTGGATATTGTTGGTCTTTCTGGCCTCATCACTCCGAGTCTTGATGAAATGGTTCAGGTTGCCAAAGAGTTTCAACATGAAAAGTTCGAGGTCCCTATTTTGATTGGTGGCGCGACGACGTCAACGCGTCACACTGCGGTGAAAATTGCCCCCCAATACACCGGAAACGTCGTTCACGTAACAGACGCCTCTCGAGCCGCTGGTGTTGTCGAGAAACTACTGAACCCAGCCTCTAAAGAGGCGTTTGCGGAAGCAAACCGCCAGGCTCAGGCCAGAGACCTTGAAAATTTCCAGAATCGCCAACAGGTAAAACTCGTACCGTATAAATCTGCCATAGAAAAACGATGGACGACCGACTGGTCACTCGCGGAGATTGGAACACCGGAGTTTCTTGGCCTTCGGCAACTTCCAAAAGTTTCACTTGAGGAACTCGTTCCCTTCATCGACTGGTCACCATTTTTTATGGCCTGGGAACTAAAAGGAAAATACCCCACTATTTTTGATGATGTGACAGTCGGAAATGAAGCCAAAAAACTTTTCGATGATGCACAGAGACTCTTAGATGACATTGTCGCCACAGAGAAACTTGAAGCTCGTGGTGTCTACGGCTTCTTCCCTGCAAATAGTGATGGAGATGACATCATTCTTTTTGATGATGAAAACCGCCAAAATGAAACCGGTCGGATCCACACTCTCAGACAACAATGGGAACGACGTGGACAAGAAACCTTCTACGCGTTAGCCGACTTTGTCGCACCTGTGTCATGTGGACGCAAAGACTATGTTGGGGCCTTTGCATGTACCGCCGGCCATGGCTGCAATGAATTTGCCGAACAGTTTGATAAAGATCATGATGACTACAATTCAATCATGGTTAAAGCACTTGCTGATCGGCTCGCTGAGGCGTTCGCAGAATGGCTTCATCAAAGAGCCCGGCAAGACTGGGGGTTTGGAAAGCAAGAAAAGCTCGGTGCAGATGATCTTATTGCGGAAAAATACCGCGGCATTCGTCCTGCTCCCGGTTATCCGGCCTGTCCTGATCACACAGAAAAACCGGCCTTATTCCAACTACTTGATGCAGAAAAAGTCGCTGGCATGAGTCTCACAGAAAACTTTGCAATGACGCCAGCGGCGAGTGTGTGCGGACTCTACTTTGGTCACCCTGAAAGCCGATACTTTGCTGTAGACAGAATCACCCGTGAACAAGTGCAATCGTACGCTATCCGAAAAGGCATGCCAGAAAAGGAAATCGAGCGTTGGCTCGCTCCGAACCTGGGATACGATCCTTGATTTGTGGAGTTGATTTGAGGAATTTTTGTCCACTCAGATACATCAACTCCATGGGAAAAAAGAAACCAGCCACGAGTCTGAAGAAGCAGAAAAAACCTGCATCTCGTTCGCGACTTCGTAAGATTGCTTTTGAAGGTTCACAAAGCAAGCCTCTTTCGACGATCCGTATAGATGAACTGATCGAGCGATTTCTTGCCTTCATCCGTCATGAAAGAGGCCTCGCGGAGAACACCCAGTCGGCATACCAGCGCGACCTTCAATCATTCGGAGCGTGGCTCAGTGGCCGCTCACCCCTGACAACAACGATTCAAGAACTTGGAGATTACCTTGGCTGGCTCTCCGATCAGAAACAATCTCGGGCCACAATTGCTCGAAAAGCAGCGACACTTCGGTGCTTTTATTCCTTCCTTCAACTTGAAGGGGTCATGACTGAAAACCCCGCTGAACAGCTTGTCTTGGCTCGCCCCGATGACACGATCCCCGCTGTCCTCTCATCCCGTCAAGTTGACTTATTACTTGACAGCCCCTCTCGATTTACTGCTACTGGATCACGGGACCGTGCTCTCTTGGAACTGCTGTATGCCACTGGCTGCCGTGCGTCAGAAGTGTCTTCACTTAAAATAGACGACCTTCATCTCGATGAACAATTTTGCACATGTCACGGCAAAGGGAATAAGGAACGAGTCGTGCCTCTGGGGAAGCAGGCTCATGCTGCAATCTCACAGTGGACTCTTGATCATCGATCTCAGTTTGTATCGCGATCGAGTGATCAGAATTACGTCATTGTCTCCACGAGAGGCAATAGACTCTCCCGAATGCGAATCTGGGAAATTGTCCGCGAACACGCCGCCTCTGCTGGCCTTGCCAATGACATTTCACCCCATACTCTTCGACATAGCTTTGCCACCCATCTTGTTGCTGGTGGAGTTGACCTCAGGCACGTACAGGAAATGCTAGGGCACGCTAGCATTGCTACAACACAGCGATACACTCACGTCGATTCCGGACGACTGAGAAGTGTCCACCTGCAATACCATCCAAGAAGTTGAGTGACTCAGCCCGGGCAAACTACGGCTGTCGTTCAAGTGGAACAAAGCTGATTTTTTTCACCATTTCAATGAGCTGTCCATTTTCTATCCTGCCGGATACTGCAGTAATTGCATCAATAATATTGATATAATTAAGTTCGTAGTCGCAATCAATTTCTAATTCAACATCTTCAAGTGAGGCTCCGCTCTCCAGAGCAACGTCCACAAAGCCGGCGACTCTTTGTCGTAGATCACCAAAATCTTGAACGGGCTCACCGTTCATCGAAATCCCAGCAAGTGTGCCGTCAGTATCTGATGCTAAACGAACTTGGATTGGTGGCAACTGGAGGTCATCAAGAGGCTCTGCAGATGACTTCCCAAGCGGCATACGAACATCAAAATCGCCTTCCGGGGCAATAATATTAAATGTCAGCATAAAGAAAATCATCAGCTGGAATACAACGTCGATCATGGGGGTCATATTGACCGCCACTTTTTCAAGCCGTCGACGGGGAAGGGGAGGGGGCATCATTCAGTCCGGCTTGTAAAGGGCGCGGAGCGCGAATTGTTGAAATCCAAGCTCCTGGCAAATCTGAATAACTCGCTGTACGTCACCAGCATTTGCCCGACCATCTGCTCGAACAATAACCGTTGCACGTTTTGGATCTTTATCAGATGCAACAATAATATCTCGCTCGCGTTGTAACGAGCCTCCAATTTCATCAACTGGAATGATCTCACCAGCGTATAAGACTCCGCCATTCGCCATGAGTTGCATGGTTATAGGCGCCTCAACAACCCCCTCGGCAGGCTTTGCTAATTGACTCGATGGAAGCTGAATACGTTCATCCTGTTCTGCCTCACTGAAATTCAGTACAAACATAAAAAAGGTTATCAATTGGAACGTGACATCAATCATGGGCGTCATGTCATTCTCAACTATGGCTGGCCCATTACTTCTCCGTATCACTGCGAAAATTCCTGTAGATTCGATTGGCCGTTGTCACCGCGACACTACTTTTGAGTCAGCGGCACCTTGGAAATAAGACGCACTGCTTCAGTATCCACATCACTATTGAGTTGCTCAAGCCAATTACGAAACAGGCTAAAACACGCAACAGCAGGAATCGCTATCCAAAGCCCAATGAGGGTCGTCACAAGTGCTTGTGATATTCCACTTGCCAACTCATGATGTTTGGGCTGTGTTGCAGACTGAGCAATAACAGTGAAAGCGCTCACCATACCACTAACTGTTCCAAGCAATCCAAACATTGGTGACAATGCACCGATAAGAGACACATAACTGATCTTATGCTCGAGCTGCATTGCTTCCTCAGCCTGGGTTTCGCGCATTGCATCAAACGACTGCTGCCGACCCACCTGTAACTTGACAAGGCCGACAGCAAGGACACGACCAAGATAGGAATCATCCACTTTTGCAAGTTCGTAGGCCTGCTGGAACTCTTTCTTGTCCAGATGGTTTTCGAATTCTTCAATAAGCCCGGGGGGCATAAGAACCGTACGGCGTAATTGCAGAAAACACATTACAAGTAACGCCACGAGTGCGAACGAAAGTGCAACAAAAACAATCACAAAAGTCGCACCAAGCGCTTTTATATAATAGACAAGTAAATTATCCGGTGCGCCCGGGACCACGTCATTACCACCTCTATCTGAATTTGCTTCAGGCATTGCTGGCTCAACCGCTGCAGGATCGGTCACTGCTCCAATCACCGCTCCAGCCTCTGGAGGGGCAGGCTGATTCTCGTCAGCGACCTGGCCCACTACAACAGCCGACCACAGAAGAACCATTCCTATTACAAAAATCTGACACTGAGGCCGTAGATGATTCCTGAAAAACTGCATCTGTAAACATCCCTGCTTTCTGGCATATAAGCCCTGATTAATCACTCATCCTAAAGTGCCATTTAAATCAGAAAAACTTCCTGAGGACTGCTAAAAGTTCACTGGTTGTACTCCATGACCATCAAACATGCTACGTCGATTTACTTGGTAGACGGATCAAACTCAGCAGCCCACGTACTTTGCGGATAGGTCTCTATTAACCTTTGACGAACTTCAGCCGAACGACGAGGATAGCCTCCCGTGTCCCACAAATGAAACAACCTAAAAAGTGCTTCGGCGTGCGTGTCAGGGGTATCACCATACACTAGATCCACCGTTAAATATGCAATCAAAGCATCTTGATCCTGCTTCATTTCCAGGAGCGATTGGCCGAGCAAACTATACGCCTTTCCAAGCAACATATTGGTTGCAATAACAGGCACTCCCTCAGGGTACGTTTCCGCAAGCATCGAACCAATAAGAGAGACTGCTTCATCAAAACGGCTTAAAGAAATAAGGCTCTCTGCCTGCCCAAGACATGCCATTATCTTTTCCTGCTCAATAAAACTCCCATCGAGATCAGCTGATTGCACTTTTTCAAATTCTGCAATTGCCTCTACGTGACGACCCTCTGCGGCCAGGACAGTCCCTTGAAGTCTTTCTGCACGGACCACCATGGGCGGGGGACCCCGTGAAATTCTCTTATATAGCGCCGTGGCTTTATCGTATCGTCCGAGAGCTCGCTCGAGATCACCAGCAGTCTCGAGCAAGTCATAATAATGAATTGAACGAGTAAATTGGTCGAGCACATTTTCAATGGAACTTAGAGATGGAGCCAACTCTCTAGTAGTACCCATAGCAACATGACCAGCGGCTACCGCTCGAGCATATGCATATTCACCACGCACCGCCACCGAGGCACTCTGAATTTCATCTTCATTGACTTGCTCAAGGGATTCGAGGGCACCGCTAAAGTCATTCTTTATGAGTCGCTTTTTTGCCTCGATCAAATTTTTCGGCTCATCAGAAAATTGAATCATCACAACATCTGTCACGCCTATTTCTCGAATAGCATTCGTAGAGCCGTGAGGAAGCAACCGAACCGCCTCAGTCGACACAGACTCTATTTTCCCAAATACCGTTTCCTTACTGGTAATTACCTGATCCGCTGCGACAACGCGTGCTTCATTTTGACATGCGGCATAGACACAACAGATCAGAAGCGAGCGAAGAACTAGCTCAACAAATCCCGAGATACTTCTTGGTATGATTTCTAGATATTTGTATTTCATAGTCTTCATTTAGTCCTCGGAATTGTCACAAACTCCTGCTGAATTGCGTCCAGCAATGTCTCAAATTTTTCTCTCGACGCATCGCTGCCCAGGCCGGGATGCAGTTGGGCCTCAATTTTTATGTCGGCTTCAGCCTCTTTGAGCAAACGTGTCTTGATAGACGTATCGACCTCCTTCCGCGCCCATGCCAGTCGGCAGGCAGCAAGCCGATAGCGCGCCTCGAAATAAACATTCTGCATCTTGTCGGCGACACCACCACGCGAGCCAAATGCAGCCTTTGAAACTCGACTCGCAAGTGAGCCCCAGCCCCAAACAATGCTTTCGCCAACGTCTACCGTGACACGACTACCGACAATCGCCGCACGAAAATACTCTCGTGCCTGTTCAAGACTCTGTGAATCCTGAGCTGCCTCCTGGAACAACTCCGCTGCATACTGCTGGAGTATTGGCGATCGATTATTCTGTTGATCCACCAATATGACTCTCATCTGCTCCAGAGCCTCATCCCACTGACCAAGATTTGACCTGGCCACCACCAGCTCGCGTCGCCAAGAAGTCTTTGCCGACTGAGGAAGCGCGGCGTGCGACAGAATTTCCTCTATTGTCACAGCAGCCTGAGCGAGAAAAGATTTTCTTTTTTCGTTGGGAATAATTGGACCGAGACCATCACCTGGAAGCCCAAGTCTACCTGAGGTAAACGCCACCCATGACAGTACCTCTACTTGATCTGTGGCAGCTTTTGTGAAGTCCAGCAATTGCTTAATAAATTTAAGTTCGTCTTCCGAAAATCCATTTTGTTCAGTTGTCGTGCTGTCTTGCTCTATACCTTCTTCTAGTCCTTCAAAAAGTTTATTACCAACTGAGATAGCCGTTCTGACAAGCCGAAGCCTTGCTTCTTTGTTCGAAGAAACATTTGCTACCAAACATTTCATTGCCTGCATTGCTAGGTCATATCGCTGCACCTTCGCAAAACCCCGAATGCACACATGCAAACCAGCCTCATAAATTGAAAGTGGAAACTCTGTTGAGGATTCTCGAAGAACCTGCCACGGCCCGTATCTAGCATGAGTAAGAAGTGTAAAAAGATCGAGGGAGTCATTGTTGCCGGAGTACAGAGAAATTTCACAACGCGCAATAGCCCCAGCCACTGCAATTTCTAAGGTCTTGCCTCGCAATACTTTTTTTTCATCAATGACTGCCAACCCCTCATCAAGAACGCGGCTGGCGTCTTGAAGGCATTCCGTCCTCAGCACGCCCGATGTGCTGTTCCGCCCGTTCCCAGGATGTTGACAGAGATGCCATAGCGCGACTCCACCACGCAAAAGCACCTCTGGCCGTCCAATCACATTCTCATCAAGACTCTGCAACACGCTCTCGATAGCTGCACTATTCCCATTTCGCAAGGCAAGGGTAATGCTCACTTCTGCGGCATCGGCAGAACATCGATCACGAGGCCATCGGCCCATGATCACCGATGCCATTTCACCCATTTGGGCCGTAGCACTCTCGCCCCAATCCATATTTTGCTGTGCCACTAAAGCCTGCCAACTGGCGAACGAAAGAATGGCAGCTTTTTGGGCAATAGGATCATACGGCGAACGCTTCACGAGAAAGTCGCTCAGCGAAACCGCCTCGTGGTATCGTTCATCCTCGTAAAAAAGGAGTGCTACTTGATACCACAAAAGTGACAATTGCTCTTTTTTTAGCTCTTGATCTTCGGCTGGCTGGCTTGGCGCACTCTTCAGCACCTCTTGAAGCCCTGCGAGAGCTACTGACCGCTGTGTTCCTGATGGATTCGTGCGGTACTGCTCTAAGATTTTTTCAGCATGACGAAAGGATGCCGCAAAGCTAC
>Ga0315320_10003834_pt1 | contig 12307 bp, 10 predicted proteins | sample M140m21515metaG_FD_203458 | JGI IMG/M metagenome (GOLD analysis project Ga0315320, IMG submission 203458) | Ammonia-oxidizing marine archaeal communities from Monterey Bay, California, United States - M1 40m 21515 | ecosystem: Environmental > Aquatic > Marine > Coastal | place: USA: California...
TATCTCGAAACCCTCTCCATCTTTGAAGGAAGTCGTAGTGTACTTCTGGTATGCATTCACAATGTTTGGATTTTCTTTCCTGCATGGGCCACACCAACTTGCCCAAAAATCAATAAGAACCATCTTTCCTCTTAAGTTAGATAGTTTCATTTTTTTACCTTTAGGGTTGTTATATGCTAATTCGGGTGCAATATCTCCTATTTTCAAACCTATTACTTGTCCAAATGAAAGTTGGATAATTAGGCAGTTAATCGCTATGAGTGTTATTATTTTCTTCATAATGTATTAGTTTATTCTTGTAATTTGCGCTCCAATAGCATTTAGTCTAGTATCAATATCTTGGTATCCTCTATCAATCTGCTCAACATTTTCAATTGTGCTTTCCCCATCAGCTGCTAGTGCAGCTAGAAGTAAAGAAACACCCGCTCTGATATCAGGAGAACTCATTTTTGTTGGTTTAAACTTGAATTGATGATTTAAGCCAATGACAGTTGCTCTATGTGGGTCGCATAAAATAATTTGCGCCCCCATATCAATTAGTTTATCTACAAAGAAAAGACGAGATTCAAACATTTTTTGATGGATAAGAACACTTCCCTTTGCTTGCGAAGCCACCACTAAGATAATACTTAGTAAGTCAGGAGTAAAACCTGGCCAGGGGGCGTCGGATATTGTTAATATAGACCCATCAATGAATGATTCTATTTCATAGCTTTCTTGTGATGGAATAAAAATATCATCCCCTTTTTGTTCCATTTTGATTCCTAGTTTTCCAAAAACAGATGGGATAATGCCTAGTTTACTATAAGCTACATTTTTAATGGTGATTTCTGATTTCGTTATTGCTGCCAGACCAATGAAGGAGCCAATTTCAATCATATCAGGTAAAATACTATGATTACAGCCGCCTAAATAGTTAACACCAGTGATAGTTATTAAATTTGACCCAATGCCAGTTATTTGGGCTCCCATTGCATTAAGCATATTGCATAATTGCTGCACATAAGGCTCACAAGCAGCATTATATATAGTTGTATTTCCTTCTGCCATGACTGCTGTCATAATTATATTAGCAGTTCCCGTAACTGAAGCTTCATCAAGCAGCATGTGGGATCCCCTTAATTGTTTAGTATGAACTCTGTAGAATTCTTCTTTGCTGTCATAAATAAATTTAGCTCCTAATTTCTCAAATCCTCTGAAGTGAGTGTCTACTCTTCTTCTTCCGATTTTATCTCCGCCAGGTCTTGGTATATATCCCTTACCATAACGAGCTAAAAGAGGACCTACGATCATGATGGACCCTCTAATGCGACTGCTTTTTGCTTTATATGCATCAGATGATAGATACTCAATATTTATATCTTCAGCTTTAAACTTATAAGTAGTTTTGGCTATTTTACTTACACTAACATCTAAATCACGTAAAAGATCAATTAGGATATTTACATCACTTATGTCAGGAATGTTTTCTATAATTATTTCTTCAGGAGTTAGTAGCACAGCGCACAGTACTTGTAAAGCTTCATTCTTCGCACCCTGTGGATTTAGCTCTCCTTTTAGTCTCTTTCCCCCTCGTACTTTAAATGAGGTCATCTAATTTGATTTTTTGTAGTTTTTTTTAAAAGATTTCTTCTTTCCATTATTTCTTTTATTGTTAGAGTTTGTCTGCCTCACAGAAGCTGAACGAATGAATTCAAAATCTTCAGCAAGTTTTAAATTACCATTTGACATTTGTTTTAAGTGTAATTTTATTATATTATTATCTACGGAACTTTCATTAAATAAGATATAAGATTTTTTCATTTGATTTGCAATCATCCCTGTCATGATTTCTTGCTCTTTACCTTTAAGACTTAGTGCAGTTTCAATCATATTTGGGATTGTACTGCCATAATATGAGAATTTTATTTTGCTTCCAGGGTATTTCATTGGAATGGGCTTCTCCGTTAATTTGTCTATTTCAGGCTTTGGATATGGAGAGTCTACATTTAGTTGAAAATCTGACATGATATGTAAATGATCCCAAAGTTTATGAGTAAATTCTTTTACATCACGTAAATGCGGATTCATTTGCCCCATAAAAGCAATAATAGAATCAACACATTCCTGCTGTTTTTTTTTATCATGTATACTAATAGCATGATTAATCATGTTTTGTATATGCCTGCCATATTCTGGAATGTTTAGATGAGCTTTTGCTGTATTGTATTGCATGAATACTTTAATTTATTTACAAAAGTAATAAAAGGATACCTAACCAACCGAATTTTAAGTGACTATTTCAGTGAATTTAAAATCCAAATGTGACTGCTAATAGATAGTTTTGTTTAGCTTGGGGGAAGTATCCGGCCATATTATACCCTCTTTCACTATCCTTAGTGACATAAGGATCACCTTCTCTTGGGTCCCAGTTATCAGATATAAAACGGTATATCCATGCATTACTTACATATTCATTGTCTAGCAGATTATTTATTTGTAAAGTAAGCCTAGAAGTTTTGAAAATTCTGCTTTTCCAATCATACGATATGCGGATATGATTTACCAGATAATCATCAAGCATTCTATTTTTTGAGGAAGTATTGTCAATAAATTGCTCTCCAATGTACTTGCTTATAAAGTCGATACTAGTATTAGTGCTTAATTTGTAATTGAGTATTGACGCCCAAATTATATTTGGAGAAAATGCTAAATCTGTATTCTCATATTCAATTGATTCTTGCCCCCAAGTATCCCAATTATCAATAAATTCACTGTAGCGAATAATTTTGTTTTTTGCAAGGCTCATGCTACCTGACCAAGTTATTTTAGGCGTTAAATTATAATAAGCCTCAAGTTCAATGCCTTTTCTATACGATTCGTCAATATTTGCTCTTCTATAAGCTCCTACATCATTGATTTCTCCAGTAAGTACTAACTGGTTCTTATATTGCATGTTGTAAAGGGTCACGCCTATTGATAATTTATCTCCTATGTGTTTGTATCCAATTTCAGTATCATAGAGGGTTTCGTGCGATGGATACTCATCTGATTTGTTGTCTACATAATCATTTCTATTTGGTTCTTTATTTGCCACTCCAAATGAAACATAAACAGATTGTTTGTGGTTTAGATCATGGAAAAGTCCTAATTTAGGATTAAAGAATGCATGCGTCACTTCTTGTTTAGTATTCTCACCATTTTCATCATATCCATCAAAGATATAGTCTACCCTTCTTCGTTGTAAATCAAAATAAAGATTAGTAGCATCAGAATATTGGTAGTTAGCTTTAGCATAAAAGTTATTGTCTATTTTTTCTGCTTTTTCCCAGTAATATTGATGATTTATTGCTCCATTACTTGCATACTCAGCCCAAATAATATTTCCGTAATGTTGCCCAGTGTAACTATTATTAGCCCCTCCAAAAATTAAATTCAGGTCACCCATTTTATGTTTTAATGAATAAGTAACTCCTGCAAAATCATTATTCAGCCATTTTCTTCTAATTAGGTCTGTTGTAAAAATTGTATCACTTGATATGATTACGTTGTTTAGACCGTAATTCGAAAAGTTTTCTTCTATTTTCTTTTGTTCATAGTAGCCTTCCCCGTGTGTGTAGTGAAATGCAGCATTAAAGATAGTTGCAGAGCTTATGTTTTTGATGTAGTGGAATTGATAATGAGTTTGCTCGTAATTATCGACTTCATTTTCATAAGTGTAAGAATTAAATGTCCTATTATTTTCTAGGTATTTTAGAGGTACGCCATTCCATGCTTGGTAAGTACGCTCATGGCCAGTAAATATTAGTGCTTTTAAAATAGAACCTTTTCCAAGATAAGTTCCTTGTAAATAAAGTGATTTTAAGTTTGAATTTGCTCTATCTATATAGCCATCAGAGCTAATTCTTGATAAACGACCATCAAAAGTAAATTTATTATTAAGAATTCCTGTTCCAAATTCTATGTTATTTTTGATTGTAGCGAAACTACCTATAGTATTATTTGTTGTGAAGTATGGTTTTTTTTGCAATCTATCTGTTTGTAGATTTACTGAGGCTCCAAAGGCGCTTCCTCCATTTGTAGATGTTCCTACACCTCTTTGGATTTGGATATTTTCAATTGAGGACGTAAGATCAGGCATATTTACCCACCATACCCCTTGGCTTTCTGAATCATTTACAGGGATACCATTAACTGTTACATTAATTCTTGTTGGATCAGATCCTCTGATTCGGAAACCTGTATAGCCAATTCCAGCTCCAGCATCAGAAGTTGTAACTACTGATGGAGTTAGAGAAATAATGTAAGGAAGATCCTGTCCTAGATTCCTTTTTTCAATTTCTGAGTTACTTAAATTTGTATAAGCAACGGGGGTTTTGTTTTCAGCTCTTAAGGAATTAATATGTACTTCTTTTAAGGTTTTTCTAATTCTTATTGAATCCGTTTGTACTTGTGCATAATTGAAAAATGGAATTACTAATAATAGAACAACGCATGTTATTTTCTTTAGCATTTTTAATTTGTTAGTTAACAATAACAAGCAGGATGGGGTTGATGCTTGCGTGTATTCAATGTTGACTCATTTCCCTATTCTGAATTACCAGATCAGGTTCAATGGGTATACTCTCAGCCTGTAGGCACCCCTTTTAAGATTCAACAAAAATATAAATAGATTTTATATTATGGAATTTTGAGTTAATATTTTTGATATCGCATCCCTAACTCTGTTCTCTCCTTCTACTATATGGTATTTATGATTTAGCTTTTCAATTTCCTTTTTGTAGAGTCTAAAAATAGTTGTTCTATTTTTAGGGTTTTCCCTTAATGGATCTTTTTCCCATAGTATATCAGGTTTGCATAAAAGATAAAAACGGTCTTCAGATTTTTGTTTTTGAATTTGCTCCAATATCCATTCGTCACAATTACCATATTTATAAATACTCCAAATTTTAATAGTGATTAAATCAGTATCTAAAAGTGTAGAGCCTTGTTCAGAGGTTAATTGTTGATGTGCTATTTTAAGTAAATCTTCTTGAACATAATTTGCACCTATTTTTTTAAGATATTCTCGTGCATATTCTTTTGAATATGAAATCTTAAAATACTCAGAAATATTTTTGCATAAAGTTGTTTTTCCACTGCTTTCAGGTCCTGTTGCAATAATTTTAAGCATCTATTTTCATTTTTTTTAGCCAAGAAAAATATCCAAAAACGGCAAGAATACTATAGAGTATAAATAGTAAAGAGGTAAGGTGTAAATCTCTACTGTAATATAGATACATTGAAATTATATCAATTACTATCCAATAGAGCCAATTTTCTAAAACTTTTTTTACAATCATGTAGGTTGCTATTATAGAAAAGACAGTTGTAAAAGAATCTACTATTGGCATTTTTGCGTTCGTGTAGGTGGCAAAATAAAAGCCTATTAAAAAAGTAGAAATAGCACCAAATAGTATTAGTATTAGATGCTTTGCAGTACTCCATTGGATAATTTCTAATTTTCCTTTTGATTTATTCCAATTGGAATATCCGTAGCCGGCCATAAAAAGATAAAAAGCTTGTAATCCAGTTTCAACAAAGAGCTGAGAAATAAAACAAATATAAATGTAAAGGATTACACTAATTGAAGCAAAAGCCCAGCACCAAATATTTTGTTTTGCAGCCAATAATACATAGATAATTGAAAAAAGTACGGCTGTACTTTCAATAATACTCCAGTTGAAATCTAGATTGGTTAAAAGAAGATTTAGTTCACTCATAGATCATCTTTCAGCATTGTTAATCTATATATAATGACATCCTATATTTTTACTAATTGAAAATAATAAAGCAAGCAAAGTAATATAAGTAGTTTGTGCATTATTTATTAGTATTTGTGTACCGCATCAGCAATTTCCATAATTAGATTTTCATTTTTTTCAATGGCATTTCCCACAACTATAATATCTGCTCCTGCTTTGCAATTTGCAATTGCTTTTTCACCAGAGCTAATGCCACCACCAATAATCAATGGAACATTAACAGATTTTCTAACTGTTTTAATCATTTTTTCAGAGATGGGTTTTTTAGCACCACTTCCTCCATCCATAAATATTAGTTGCAGACCTAACATTTCTCCAGCCATTGCTGTACATGCCGCTACAGTTTCTTTGTCAGATGGAATAGGAGTGGTATTACTCATATAAGATACGGTAGTTGGTTTTCCACTATTAATAAGAATATAGCCAGTTGGTAAAATTTCTAAAGCGGATTGTTTTAAAATTGGTGCTGTAATAACTTGCTTTCCTATAAGCATATCTGCATTTCTTCCAGATATTAAAGACAAAAAAAGTATGCCATCTGCCTTATTGTTTACTTGCATTGCGTTACCAGGAAAAAGGATGGTAGGGATAGTCGAGTTCTCTTTAATAGTTCTTAGGCAAAGGTCTAAACTGTCGTTTGTTAGTAAACTCCCACCAACAAAGAAGTAATCTGTATTTGCTTTTTTTGCTTTTTCAATAATCGATAGAAGCTGTTTTTTGTCTTGCTTGTCAGGATCAATTAAAAGAGCGAAAGATTTTTTATTTGTATCTTGATTAGCTACTATTTTATTGTAAATGTTCATATTAATCTTTTCATTTGCAAACATACACTAAAAAACAGTCATTTATTCTTTTATAGTATAATGTCAGTTGTTGTTGCTTAAATTCGGCAATTAATTCATCTTCATTTTTAATGATGAATGGATTGATTTTGATGTCATTAATAAAATTAACTTTTCCTTTTTGGTGCCACTTATACACAGCTTCTTTACAAGTCCAAATTAATGTTGCTTTCTCTGGAGAGAGAGATTTGTGACTATTTTTTGCAATAAATTTCGAGGATACTTTAATTAGTTTTCTACTAATTTTTTCAATATCTATACCGACTTTTTTTCGGCTGACAATAATTACAGCAAGATTTTTTGAATGCGAGATTGATATAAATTTCTCAGAATTAATCTCTGGAGCACCATGTTTGTTGTAAGAAATTGTTGTGTTAGGCAAAATTTTTTTCAGTAATAATCTACTGGCTAGTATTTCTTTTTTCCTTCTCTCTGTTTTAAATTTGGAAACATCTATTTTACAAGATAATTTAACGAGTTCATCTAATGATTTATTTATGTCCAAAATAGCAATTTGGCAGTCGTTTTCAGTAATTTTTTGGATGAAGGCCATGTCTTAAAATATCAAATGCTAAAGTAATAATTATGCGTATATTTGCAATCTTAAAAATTAATTATGGAATTAGACAAGATGAATTGTAAGGTGAAAGATATCTCATTAGCAGAATGGGGAAGGAAAGAAATCACATTGGCAGAAGCAGAGATGCCAGGATTGATGTCTCTACGTGAGGAATTTGGAGATAGTAAGCCACTATTAGGAGCGAGAATTGCAGGATGTTTGCATATGACAATACAGACGGCTGTTTTGATAGAGACTTTGGTTAATTTAGGTGCTGAAGTCTCATGGTCTTCATGTAATATATTTTCTACACAGGATCAGGCAGCTGCTGCAATTGCAGCAATGGGAGTTCCTGTTTTTGCATGGAAAGGAATGAATGAAGAGGAATTCGATTGGTGTATATTACAAACACTTACGGCTTTTAAAGGCGGAAAATCATTAAACATGATTTTAGATGATGGGGGAGATTTGACAAATATGGTATTAGATAGATTTCCTGAAATGATAGGGGATATTAAAGGTATTTCGGAAGAAACTACTACAGGAGTCCATAGATTGTACGAAAGAATGGAGAAAGGTACTCTTGCTCTTCCTGCTATAAATATTAATGATTCAGTGACTAAGTCAAAGTTTGATAATAAGTATGGTTGTAAAGAATCATTAGTTGACGCAATCAGAAGAGCAACAGATGTGATGATTGCTGGCAAAGTTGCTGTTGTTGCTGGCTATGGAGATGTTGGAAAGGGATCAGCCGCTTCGCTTAGAGGCGCGGGAGCTAGAGTTATTGTTACAGAAATTGATCCTATTTGCGCTTTGCAGGCTGCAATGGACGGATTTGCTGTAAAGAGAATGGATGACGCTTCTAAAAATGCAGATATTATAGTTACAACCACAGGAAATAAAGATATTATTCAAGGGCGTCATTTTGAGAATATGAAAGATAAAACCATTGTTTGTAATATTGGTCATTTTGATAATGAGATTGATGTCGCTTGGTTAAATAGTAAGTGGGGTCATACAAAAAATACAATTAAGCCTCAAGTAGACATGTATACTATCGATGGGAATGATATTATTTTACTTGCTGAAGGCCGATTAGTTAATTTAGGTTGCGCAACTGGACACCCGTCTTTTGTTATGTCTAATTCCTTTACAAATCAAGTGCTAGCTCAATTAGAGCTTTGGAATAATACAGCGGCTTATAAAAATGAAGTGTACATGCTTCCTAAGCATCTAGACGAGAAAGTTGCTCGTTTGCATTTAGAAAAGATTGGTGTAGACTTAGAAACTTTAAGGTTGGATCAAGCAGAATATATTGGTGTCAAAGTTGAAGGTCCTTATAAGCCAGAGTATTATAGATATTAAGCTAGATTAGTCATAAGTTGTAATATTTGTTATTAGCAATTTTCTTGCTGTGTTATTTTTCAGTAATTATGTTAATTTGTTTCTTTCGTTAAAATCATGTAATATTGTGGTTTTATAAAACGAATGATTATGAACCGCTTATTGCTTATCTTTTTCGCTTTTTTTACTGTGCTTTTTGTTTCGGGACAATGTACAATAGACTATACTTATTATCCAGTTGCGGCCAATTATGGTTTAGACCCTGATTCTTTACCTGATGGATATGTCGGGCAATTATATGATGAGGATATGACATTTTTTTTACCCTTAGACACGGTTGATGCGGGTGTAACAGTTACTTTTGAAGACTTTCATATTACTTCTATATCACTGCCTTTAGGATTGACATGGGAGTGTAATAATTCATTTAATAGTTGTCATTACGACCCTACTGTAACTCAATATGGATGTGTTAAGGTTTCAGGAACTGCTTTAATACCAGGAAATTATAATGTACAGGTTGATTTAGTTGCTACTCATAGTCTATCAGCTTTGGTTGGCCCTGAAAATATTTCATTTATATTGCCATTAAGGATATTGCCAGATACTTCTACTGCTTCTAACGCTGGTTTCGCAATGACTAATCCTTCAGGATGTCTTCCTGTTACAGTAAGTTTTACAAATAATAATTCAGGGATGCTGTCATATTATTGGGATTTTGGGAATGGAAATACAAGTGCCTTGCAATCTCCTACACCCCAAATATATAATGATACAGGTATGTATGTTGTTCAGTATTCGGCAATGCAAACAGCACCTAGCTATTTTTTAGAGAGTATTGAAGTGGTTAATGGAACCTGTACGGATAATATTTTAATAGGTGATGTGGATCTTTTTTATACGATTACTACACCTGGCGGTGTTTTACAACAGGTTACAAATTATATGACTCAGCCATTCCCGTTATGGATAAATATATCTAATCAATTGCTATTAACAGGGCAAAATGTTACTATTGAAGTATGGGATGATGATTCCTTTTGGCCTATCACTAGCATAGAGGATTGTGGATCGTTTTCTTTTGTACCAGTACAGCAGGCTGGAACCTTTTCCGCCAATGGAGGAGGGTTGTCTATAAACTACACTGTCATGGAAGTTCCGGCTTCTACAGTTTTATCGTCAGATACAATTTATGTTTATGATTATCCAGTTATCCCTAATTTGGTTTATGACACTTTAAATAATATTATTTACACTTCAGGCACTGATTTGGAAATGCAATGGTATTATTATAATAGTCCAATTCCTGGAGCAACGGATACTTTTATTGAACCAGAATCTTCAGGTTTGTATTCTTTAGTAGTAGTAAATGAGTATGGCTGCACAGCTTATTCTTTAGAAGTTTTGGTGGTGATATGTGATGCTGACTACCAACCAACACTAGATGATAATGGATTAACAGCTTGGATGTTAGATTCTGCTCTTTATTCGAATTTACAATGGTATGACTCTAGTGGGGTTATTAATGGAGCTAACGCCCCATTCTTTCCTGCTTCAGTTAGTGGGTATTATTACATAGTTGCTACTGATTCATTTGGCTGTTCTTATTACTCTGAATCTGTATTTTTAGGCAATTCTAGTGCAGTTCCAATACATTCTTCTGCAATCTTGAAATTGGGCCCAAATCCTATTTCCAACGGATATCCATTAACAATGTATTTAGAGAATGTTGACGTTTCTGAAGTTACAATTGTTCTAATAGATTTGTCTGGAAGAGAAATTATCCGCAGAGTTACTAGTTCAAGATCTTTTCCTTTTCAGCTTACTTCTGAAGAGATAGGAAGACTGTCAAATGGTTTGTACTATTTAGATGTTTCATTAGAAGGGCGCACAATAAGAAAGAAAATCGTCAAGTCTGATTATTAATTAAATATCCTCAAATTATTATTTTGATCTAAACTCCAATTGTATTGTTTTAGAGGTAATAGAGCGGGAGCATTTATTGGATCTCCAGAGTTGTTAATATCAAATACTGAAGGGCAGCATCCACACCAGGCTATTCCTGAATTTACTGAATCAATACGTGAGCAAGCTAATGATGGTTCGTAACTGCAATTTCTGTCATAAACCTTATAGTTTTGACCTATTGCATGATAGATTATAATCCCTTCGACACCTCCTTCTATAAATAAAGAATTCCCAGGTGTTAAAAGCGCATTATACTCAGGAAGATTCAATGATATTGTTTCATTTACATAAACATTTTGTATGAATTCATCTTTACTGTTACAACTGAGAATAAAGATGCTAATTATTAGTGTATAGTTAAGCTTTTTCATGCTTGCAATTTTAGATAAAATAAATCATGTTTTGGTAATTAGAATTTGAAAAGATTCATATCTTTACGAACTTATAAAATATTTAAACGAAACAGTATGATGTTGAGAAAAATTTATTTGATGGTAGCATTCGCATTAATTACAACTTTTGCATATGCACAAACAGGAACCCTGAAAGGTGTAGTTACTGATGTGATGAGTGGAGAGTCTATTCCTTTTGCAAATGTTATTGCTGAGAGAAATGGTAATCAAATTGGTGGTACGACGAGTGATTTTGACGGAAATTTCACCATTAAGCCTTTAGAGCCCGGTAATTATACTGTAAAAGCAACTTTTGTTGGATATGGGACAGTTGAAATCACAGGAGTTATTATTTCTGCAAATAAAATTACTAGTCAGAATATAAAGTTGCAAGAGGGCGTTGCAATAGGTGAGGTTAAGATTATTGAATACAAGAAACCTTTATTAGATAAAGACAATCTCTCCGGAGAGACAAAAACTGCCGAAGAAATTGTTGCCTTGCCAACAAGAAGTGTTGCTTCTGTAGCAGCTACTACTGCTGGAATTTATCAAAGAGATGAGGGCGACGGAGTAAATGTAAGAGGATCTAGAGGTGATGCAACTGAGTATTATATTGATGGTATAAAGGTGAGAGGAGCTTTAGGAGTTCCTACTTCAGGAATAGAGCAGATTACTGTGATTACTGGTGGTGTGCCAGCAAAATATGGGGATGCAACAGGAGGAATTATTTCTGTAACAACCAAGGGGCCTTCTAGTAAGTTTTTTGGAGGTTTAGAATATGAAAATTCTTCATTGTTTGATACGTACAACTATCATCTTTTAGGTTTTGCTCTTTCAGGGCCTATTTTGAAAAAGAGAAATACTGATGGCACAAAAGGGAATTCAATTATTGGTTATTTTTTATCAGGAGAGTTGCGTAGTGTTGATGATAGTGATCCCTCGGCGATTGGCAGATGGAAGGTTAAAGATGCTGTTTTAAATAATCTAAGAGATAATCCATTTGTTATAGCACCAAATTCAGCAGCTGGTTTCTTGAGCTCTTCAGAGTTTTTGAAACCAAAAGATTTTGAGTTAGTGGACGCAAGGATCAATGCAAAGGAACAGCGATTTAACGTTTCGGGTAAAATGGATTTTAAGCCTTCAAAAAACACTTTTTTATCAATAGGAGCTTCTTTGTATGCGAGTAAAAATCGTGATTTTTCGGGTTGGAGGTCTATGATGTCTTGGGATCAGAATGCAAAATCTACACAGACAACCTATCGTTTATTTGGAAAATTAACTCAAAAATTTGGTTCTGAAGAATCTAATTCTGAGGAGAGTGCTTCGACGATTAAAAATGCATTTTTCACTATTCAGGGAGATTATACAAATAACAAGTATACTAGAGGTGATGCAAATCATTTAGATAACCTATTTCAT
>Ga0315320_10003835_pt1 | contig 12305 bp, 8 predicted proteins | sample M140m21515metaG_FD_203458 | JGI IMG/M metagenome (GOLD analysis project Ga0315320, IMG submission 203458) | Ammonia-oxidizing marine archaeal communities from Monterey Bay, California, United States - M1 40m 21515 | ecosystem: Environmental > Aquatic > Marine > Coastal | place: USA: California...
TGACGACGAAAAGTGGAGAGAAGTAGAAGAAACCGCCATAAACTGCTTAATTTCTAGAAGCAAGTTGTGGGATGGGATTTTGGCTAAAATAAACTAGGCTCAACTCTCATACGTTTTAACAGATTTTTCTATTAGCTGTTTTATTGTATTTAATTCTAATTCTGAAAAGTTCCTGTAAACACCCAAAGGAACGTCTAGATTAATATTCATAATTCGCACCCTTTTTAGCTTTTTAACCTTATAATCAAAATGCTCACACATTCTTCTAATTTGCCTGTTTAAACCCTGTGTTAAAATAATTTTAAATTTGTTTTTGTGTATTTGCTTTACATAGCATTTCTGAGTAAGTGTATCCAAAATAGGAACTCCATTTGCCATGTCTTCAATAAAGCGCTTGGTTATCGGTCTATCTACAGTAACCTCATACTCTTTTTCATGGTTATTCCTGGCTCTTAAAATTTTATTTACAATATCCCCGTCATTAGTGAGAAATATAAGGCCTTCTGAGGGTTTGTCTAATCGTCCAATTGGAAAAATCCTTGTAGGATAATTTATGTAATCAATAATATTATTCTTTTCTCTTATCTGGTCTGTAGTGCATACTATCCCTCTTGGCTTATTAAAAGCTAAATAAATATATTTTTTCTTCTGTGCCCTATGAATGACTTTCCCGTTGATATTTACCTCATCTGCATCTGAAACTTTAGTTCCCATCATCGGTATTTTCCCGTTAATCTTCACTCTACCCTGCTCAATAAGTTTATCTGCCTCTCTTCTAGAACAATACCCTATCTCAGATAAGAATTTATTTATTCGGATAAGGCCTTTGTTCTCCATAATTCGAACAAAAATACAGTAAAATATTGTTAATATCTATTTTTGAAAAATTGACACTGTTAAATTCTTTATAATTTGCCTTTTAACTACATTTGTAAAAAAAACTCATTACCATGACAAGAAAAATTTCATGCCTAATTATATTAATTCTTTTTTCGGTTCCGTCATTTTCAGATGAAGGAATGTGGCTGCCACAATTATTAAAAACACTAAATGAATCTGACATGCAAAGTAAAGGGTTAAAGCTTACTGCCGAAGATTTATACAATGTGAACAATTCTTCAATTAAAGATGCTATTGTCTCTCTAGGGGGCGGTTCGTGTACTGCTGAAATGATCTCTTCAGAAGGGTTAATGCTGACGAATCACCATTGTGCTTTTAGATCTATTCAAGATCATTCAAGTGTTGCAAACGACTATTTAAAAGATGGTTTTTGGGCTATGAATCAGGGTGAAGAATTACAAAACGAGGGACTTACAGCTTCTTTCTTAATAAGTATTGAAGATGTAACAGACAGGATTTTGGCTAATATTAACTCTGATATGAATGAAAAAGAGAGAGATGAAGAAATTGAAGAAGCTTCTAAAAATATTATTAATGAAAAAATAATAAACACCCATTTTGATGCGAAGGTAAAATCATTTTTTGGTGGTAATGATTTTTATCTGTTAACTTATGAAACATTTAAAGATGTCCGTTTAGTTGGGGCTCCGCCATCAGCAATTGGAAAGTTTGGTGGAGATACTGATAATTGGATGTGGCCAAGACATACGGGAGATTTTGCGCTATACAGAATTTATTGTTCTCCTAATGGAGACCCCGCTGATTATTCTATAGAAAATATTCCATATAAACCAAAACATCATTTGCCTATTCAACTAGATGGTGTTGAAAATGGAGATTATACAATGATTTTTGGATACCCAGGTAAAACAGATAGATATTTAACTTCTTTTGGGGTAGAACAAGCTTTAAATATTACTAATCCATCTATTGTTAATATTCGTGAGGAAAAATTAGCAATTATGAAGGCTGGAATGGATGCTTCTAAAAAAACTAAAATACAATATGCTTCAAAATATGCTAGTACTTCTAATTACTGGAAATACTATATCGGACAATCAAAAGGGTTGAAATCGATGAAAGTAATAGATAAAAAAATAGCTGTCGAAGAGAGTTTTAGAGAGTGGGTCGGAACTGGAGATTCTTTAAGGTTTTTACATTATGGGGAGGCTTTAGATTTAATTGAAAGTGCTTACCATACCAATAAAAACATTGAACTTAGTAGAATTTACTTAAATGAGGCTATCTTTAGGGGTGCAGAAATCATGTACTGGTCTTTTAGAATGAGTAGAGCGATTTCTAAATTGCCAAAAGAAGATAATGAAAGAAATGTGGCATTAAGAAAGCTTAAAAAAGAAGCAAATGAATTTTATAAAAATTATAATGCTTCAATTGATCAAGAGCTATTGGCTTCAATGCTGGAAATGTATTACTATAATGTCCCTCAAGATCAACATGCCCCAATATTTAAGAGAATTGAAAATCAATTATTTGGTTTTAAAAAGCTTGATTTTGATTGGTATGCTAAAAATTTATTCGTTAGATCAGTTTTTTCCTCAAAAGAAAAATTCTTCACATTTTTAAATAAGCCGTCTACATTAAAAATACAAACAGATCCTGCATACAAAACTATGATGTCTATTTATAATCAATATCTTAAACAAATTTCAGCTAAAAGAGCTGTTGTTAAGGCGCAATTAAAGAAAGGGAATAGATTGTTTATTGCTGGTCTTAGAGAGATGGACCCCGATAAAAATTATTACCCTGATGCTAACTCAACTATGAGGACTACTTATGGTAATGTGGGGGATTACAATCCCGGGGAGGCAATGCACTATCAATATTATACAACAATTGAAGGTATTATGCAAAAAGAAGATGAAACTAATGAAGAATTTCAAGTTCCAGATAGGTTAAAAGAATTATATGCGATTGGGGAATATGGGAAGTATGCTGACAAAGAAGGTGCGTTAAGGGTGAATTTTATATCAAACAATGATATTACAGGGGGCAATTCTGGTTCTCCAGTAATAAATGCTTGGGGCGAAATTGTTGGCACGGCTTTTGACGGAAATTGGGAAGCAATGAGTGGAGATATTGCATTTGAAAAAGAAATTCAAAGGACTATTTCTGTTGATATAAGATACACTATGTTTATCATTGATAAGTTTGCTGGAGCGACGCATTTAATTAATGAAATGACAATCGCCCCAACAAGACGTGCAGAAAAAATTATTTCCGATACAATTAGTATAGAAAAAATTGTATTGATGCCCAAAGAGACTGATAAAAGTTTACAAGAATTGGAAATGAAAGAATATCTAGGTGTTCTGTTGCCCGTATTTAATATGGAGACATTTGGTTCTGCATTTAAAATGGCCGCTAATCAATACGGATCAGCAAAAGAAAAAAGATTTTGGTGGAATGGAAAGGTTTATACTACTGAGAGAATGATATCACGAATTCCAAGTAATGGAAAATGGCTAAAAACTGGAAATTAGCATCTTTGATTACTCAGTTTTAATATGCTCTTTTATTATTCCCTTCAATATAATTAATAAACGCCTTATTCACGACTTTAACACCTCCAGGGGTAGGATAATTACCTGTAAAGTACCAATCCCCTTGATGATTGGGACAAGATTCGTGTAAATCAGAAATGGATTGATATATAATTTCTATAGCAGACCTTGTTCCTGCAGGAGTTAACAATTGGGAAATCTTAGCTGAAATTTCATCGACTGTAAATAAGCTATAAATATCTTTAACATAATTGACCATCTCTTCTTTTGGAGAATTCTCTTGATCCTTGCATTTATTATATGTATCTGTTAAAACGCCTAGATTATTTGTGTCTTTTAGTAAAGCAACTACTGCCTGAAAAGCAATAAAATCGCCCATTTTTGCCATATCAATTCCATAACAATCTGGGTATCTAATCTGTGGAGCAGAAGATACAACCACTATTTTCTTTGGATTTAATCTATCTAGAATTCTAATAATTGATTTTTTTAAAGTAGTTCCTCGTACTATACTATCATCAATCATAACTAAATTATCTGTTGGTTTAACTTGGCCATAAGTCACATCATAAACATGTGCTACTAAATCATCCCTGCCAATATCAGAAGTAATAAAAGTTCTAAGCTTTGCATCTTTAACAGCAATCTTCTCCGCTCTTGGAGATATTTCCATTATTCTTGAAATCTCATTATCCGAAGGGTAGTCTCCCAGCTCTTGTATCTTTTTTGTTTTTACTTGATTTAAATATGTATTGCAGCTTTTTAAAAGCCCGAAATAACTAACCTCTGCTGTATTTGGAATATATGAGAAAACTGTATTTTTCACATCATCAATAGCATCTAAAACTTTAGGAAAAACTCTTTTGCCTAACTCCAGCCTTTCATTATAAATATCCCTATCATTTCCCCTGCTAAAATAGATTCTTTCAAAGGAACAAGCTGTTCGCTCTAAAGGTTTTAGGATTTGTTTTTCTTCTACTATGCCATTTTTTTTAATAATTAACGCATGTCCTCTTTTTATCTCATGAATTTCATCTACTTTAACATTAAATGCTGTTTGTATTACAGGCCTTTCAGATGTAACAACAACTATTTCTTCATCTTTATAATAATATGCTGGTCGTATCGCATTTGGATCTCGAAGTGCAAAAGAATCTCCATGCCCCAAAAGGCCACATATTACATATCCTCCATCCCAATTTTTTGCTGATTGTACTAATATTTCTTTTATATCAATTTCATCTTCAATTACTTGTGTAATCTCTTTTTTACTTAAATTATCTTTATTTTTATAATAAATGCTTTCATTTTCTTCATCTAAAAAATGACCTATCTTTTCCAAAATTGTTACTGTATCAGACATTTCTTTGGGATGCTGTCCAAGATCCACTAAATGTTGGAAAAGCTCATCAACATTGGTCATATTAAAGTTTCCTGCTAGAGCTAAATTTCTAGTTTTCCAATTGTTTTGACGCAAAAAAGGGTGGCATTGTTCTATTGTATTTCCACCAAAAGTTCCATATCTTAAATGACCGAGAAATAACTCACCCGTAAAAGGTAAGTTTTCCTTCATCCATTTAGAGTTTTTTAACTTATCCGGATCATTTTTTTCTAACTCAATAAATCGTTGATTTACTTGCTGAAACATATCTTGCAAGGGATTGGTTGCAACTGATCTTTTTCTACTTATATATCTTCTTCCCACTTCAACATCTAGCTTCACATTAGCAAGCCCTACCCCATCTTGACCTCTATTGTGTTGTTTTTCCATTAAAAGATACATCTTGTTTAACCCATAAAGAGATGTGCCGTATTTCTTTTGATAAAAATCTAATGGTTTTAATAGTCGTAATAGTGCTATGCCACATTCGTGCTTAATTGAGTCGCTCATTTAATAGATTTTTGATGTGCAAAAATAGTTTTTATTGTGTGATGATTTTCATTAATCCATTAATTCCTGGATTTCTATATATCTGCCCATCAATATCGAATGTTGGGATAATTCTTTTTCCATTATTTACCTTCTCTAAAAAATCAACAGCATCATTATTCTCAGTAATAATTATATATTCAAAAATCACTCCTTTTGAATTTAAAAAGTTTTTTGCTGTAATACAATCTGAACACCAATCAGCGCCATACATTTTAACCGTCATTTTGCTGAAATTTAAATTTTTGTTGATTTTGGATTATTGTGCACTGTTTGCAGTGTGAAATGTAAGTAAATTCATATTTAGAATTGATATCGAAAGTATTTGGTTCTGGCTCAAAAAGATTTGAGCATTCTATCTTTCCTTCTATAGAAAACCTTTCTATTCTATACATATCTTTTTCTGCTACTATAGTAAACCATGAGCTAGCTCCTATTCCTATAATTAATTGGGCATTTTGGGGGATGTTTTTAGGGATTTTCATTGGTTTTCAATGCTAGTGAAATAGGATTTTAATTTGCTTTTTTTTACTTCCATACATTTGTTTTTTTCTACCACATAATAATGATTATTTGAAATAGATACGTTTCTTTTTGGAGAGGGAGAAATGCAAAACGGAAATCTTAACCTTAGCTTTTTTATAAAAGTAGGATTTGAAGATTTAATTAATGAGGCAACAAATCTGGAGCAATTTGTCCCCTTTCTTGTAAAGGGACCATAAGCTAACATTCCTTTTTTCTGTAAGATTTTAGCGGCAGAAAATGCATTGTCAAAATTCACTTCAGTTATCAAAGATGCGTACATTTTACCCTCTCCATATGTTGATTTCATTATAGATAATTGGATTAAAATATCCTTAAGATTCAATAGATTCCCATGCCTAATTTCTGCATCAATTAATGATAAGTCTTCATCTGTTTCTGCGTCCCTTACTCTCCCATATCCTTTGGGTGTATGGTATCTTCCAAAATCAAAATAGTGTGATTTTTGTGTTTTTGCATTAATTAGCACAATGGCAGAATGTCCAACCCTATACTTTCCCTCATGTGATGCAATTTTATCATACCAAGATCCTGGAGCGGCAACCATCCCTTCAGGCCATGCTAAGGTAATAATAAAATCATTTTGCATAAAGTAAAAATATAAATTATTTTTTTATTACAATAAGGCATCTATAATCTTTGGGGTTTGTAAAATTTAGTAATATAAAATCTAATTACGGCGCTTTATCAAGTGTGAATTTTTATCAGAATAAGCCTCTAAAAGTTGAAAAAACTGTATCAAATCAGCAGCAGAATTCTCACAATTAACAACAACCAATCTTATAAAACTTTTATTTTTAAACCTCCCAAACCCAACCATTAAAGTATTACTCTTATACAATTTAGCACATAAATCTTCTGGATCAAAATCTTTATAGTTAAAACAAACAGAAAGTGACTCTCCGAAACTATATAATTTGTAATTTATGTTCTTATTTATATAAGTTCGGGCAAAATCAGCTAAGTAAAATTCATTTTCGATAATTTTAGCAATCCCATTTGTGCCTATTGACTTCCACATTGCCCATAATTTAAGTGCATTATTTCTTCTTCCACATTCAAAAGAAGTCTTTCCTAAATTAAAGTCTTCATCATGTGTTTGATACAAGTAGTCAGCGTTATTGTTAAATGAATTATATAAATCCTTCTTATCTTTAACCACTAATACAGATGTGCTTAAGGGAGCTCCTAGGGTTTTATGAGCATTAAAACAAAAAGAATTTGTTAAAGCTATTCCATCAACTAGATGTTTATACTTATCTGAAAAAATCACAGTCCCACCAAAAGCACCATCTAAATGAAGCCAAATATTATACTTTTCACAAATTGAAGCTAAATCTACTATATTATCGAACGCACATAAAACAGTAGTTCCTGCTGTTGCATTTAGGTAAAATGGGTGAAATCCATTTTTTAAATCATCTTGAATTTTTTTCTCAAATTCCACTACATTTATTTTTCCCTTTTCATCAGTTTTTATGTGCCTAACATTTGCTTTTCCTAAACCTGAAAAAGAAGCGTTTTTAGAAATAGAATAATGTGACTCTTCAGAAGTATAGCTTATTAACTTCTGAGAAATACCAATGTCTTTAACATGTTGATTATATTTATCTCTCGCCATAATTAATGACATAAAATTACTCATGCTCCCTCCTGTAGGGAAAGTCCCTCCAGAATTATTGTTATAGCCTATCAATTTACATACTTCTGATAAAATTTGTTGTTCAATCGCAACTTGGACTCCCGCAATCTTATAAGTAGCCATGCTATTGTTAAGTATTACTGCTAATAAATCACCTAAAACAGATTTACTATGCCTACCTCCAAATAATTGATTGAAAAACAATTTAGATGAAGATTTTGTGCTTTTTAATAATATGTTTTTTAAAACACGTTTAAATTCTTCATCTCCTAAACCTTCTTTTTCCAATCTAGTATCAACTACTTTTTTTAATTCTTTTGGATTTATATATTCTGTTACGGGATTTTGGATTTCATCTTCTAAAAAAACAGTAACAAGCTCATTAAAAAGGGCTAGATCTTCTTTAATATTATTGGACATTCCTATTGTAATTAGTAAAACACAAAAGTAGAAAAATAGTTTGCTTTATTATTTTGAAATTTCTATTTATATTACATATAGAGATAAAATGCTTTTATGTAACTTTAAATTTCTCCTGAATTTTGTATTTTTGTAATATGAAAAATTTGTTTTTTCTTATATTTATTAGTCTCGGATGTTTATTAGAAAATACGGCTCAAGTGTTTATTAATGAATATTCAGCGGCTAATTATGATACTTATACTGATAATTATGGAGAATATGAAGATTGGATAGAGTTGTATAATAATAGTAGTGCTCCTGTTGATATTTCTGGTTGGTATTTAACTGACAAGCCTGGAAATCCTACAAAATGGATGATTCCATCTTCTTTTATCATTCCCGCAAACGGAGTATCTATAATCTACTGCTCTGGTAGAAATGAAATAACTGGTGCAAATGCGCATTCTAATTTTAAAATAACCCAAACTAAAGGAAATGAAGTTTTAATGCTTTCAGATTTAGCAGGGGTTTTTCAAGACTCTATTAGAGTATTACCAAATCAAAATTCCCATACAAGAGGTAGAGAGGCGGATGGGGCTTCAAACTGGAGCGTTTTTACGACAGGTACACCAAACGCCTCAAATGTTGGAGCAATGCAAGAATACGCTACAACACCTTTTTTTTCTCAAGTAGGAGGATATAATACCGCGGCAGTTAATCTTAATTTAAGTTCTCCTGATCCAAATATCACAATCTATTATACAACAAATGGGGATGAGCCTAATAACGCGTCAACAGTATATAACGGGCCAATAAACATTACAACTACTACTGTAGTTAAGGCAATTGCTTATAGTTCAACATCAAATATTCCTGCTAGCTTTATTGATTATCATACTTTTTTTATTAATGACACGCATACTATTCCAATTCTATCAATATCTGGAAATAGTGGGCAGGGGGGGCTTCTTGATCTATTGGACGGCGGCTGGGGAAGTACGGGGCTAGAACCTGAAGGTACAATAGAATGGTTTGATGAAAATGGAATATTACTTGATAAAGGGACTGGAGAGTTTAATAAGCATGGTAATGATTCTTGGGCCTACGATCAAAGAGGTTTTGATTACGTTATGAGAGATCAGTTTGGTTATAATTATGCCTTACAAGATCAAGTATTTGCAACTAAAAGTAGAGATAAATTTCAAAGGGTTATTGTAAAAGCTGCTGCAAATGACAACTATCCTTTTTCTTATGGCGGTTCAGGAGCACATATTAGAGATGCTTATGTTCATCACCTTTCTCAAATTGGTGATTTAAGGCTAGACGAAAGGTCTACATCTTCTTGTATTGTATATTTAAACGGTAATTATTGGGGGGTTTATGAAATGAGGGAGAAAGTAGATGATCATGATTTCACTGATTATTATTACGATCAGGATAAGAACAACTTGCAATATTTAAAAACTTGGGGAGGGACTTGGACAGAATATGGAGCTCCTAATGCACAACCAGATTGGAATAATTTTGTAAATTTTGTTACTACAAATTCAATGGCTATACAGGCTAATTATAATCAAGCCAAAAGCGAATATAATACAGGTAGTTTAATTGATTATTTCCTTTTAAATGCATATGTAGTTTGTCAAGACTGGTTAAATTGGAATACAGCCTGGTGGAGAGGAATGGATCCTAATGGGGATAAAAAGAAGTGGAGGTACACGCTTTGGGATATGGATAATACATTTGACCACGGGACAAACTACACGGGAATACCTAGCTCTGATCCTGATGCATCACCATGTGATCCTAGCACTTTAGGAAATACTGGAGGGCAGGGACATGTTCCAATTTGGAATGAAATGCTAATTAATCAAGAGTTTCATGATGACTATCTTAATCGTTGGCAAGACTTAGCAAATGGACCTCTTTCTTGTGATTTTATGGTGCATATATTAGATAGTATGATCGCTGTAATTGATCCTGAGATGCCAAGACAAATTGCAACTTGGGGGGGGACATATGCTGGTTGGCAAAATAATGTAACTGATTTAAGAGATTTTATATTAGCAAGGTGTGACAGTATGAATTCTGGTTTTGTTGATTGTGATACTGCAATTACTGGAATATTTAATGTCACTGTAGAAATTATTGGTGTTGGAGAGGTGAAAATGAGTAATAACATCATTAATAACCTCAACACTCCTTTTACAGATCAAAGATTTGGAGGGATTGCTCTACCCTTTGAAGTGGTTAGTGGTGTATTTGATCATTGGGAGGTTGTTTCTAGCTCATTGTACACCTATGACCCTGATGTTGACACATTAGTGTTAGACCTACAAAGTGATGTTGTTATAAAAGCATTCTTTGGAGAAAATAGAACAATTGTATTTGATGTTGTTCCTTCTGGGACAAACACCTCAATTAGTATTGATGGGATCACAACAAATATTTTTCCTCATTTAGAATCATTATTGGTAGGACAAAATATTGCTTTAACACCAATCATTGATCCTTTATATGGTTTTGATTCCTGGAGTACAGATAGCAATATTTTATCCCCAAATACATTAACCGAAATAACTTCTTTTAATGTTGCCTATAGCGATACAATAAAGCTTCATTTATATCAAAAGCCTACAATTGTCTATAATGTAATTCCAACGGGAACAGCAACTTCCGTTAATATTAATGGAGTAAATGTCACTGGGTTCCCATATTCTGAAACCGTTTTTATTGATGATTTAAATATTTTAACTCCAAATATTGACCCCAACTATAGTACGGCTATTTGGAGTTCTAACTATAATACTTTGCTTAATGGGAATTATGTAAATAACTCCTTTTATGGTGTTTACAATGACACTCTAACACTTACTCTTTCTGCCGTATCGGCTTTTATTTCTGGCAACGACACAATTTGTGAAAATTCACAAACCGCAGCAAATATAAATATTGCTTTTACGGGGGTCGAGCCTTTTACATTTGTATATTCAATAAATGGATTGCCGCAGTCGCCAATAACAACCACTATAAATCCTCATATTATTGAAACAAAAGAAGGTGGTAATTATTCGTTAGTCTCTTATAATGATGCAAATGAAATTGGAACTGTTAATGGGCAGGCAATAGTAACTGTACTGATACCTCCAACTTCACAATTTGATGCGCAACCTGATAGTATGACTATTATTTATACTACAACACAGCTAATTGATAAGTCAGTCGGTAATGTTGTTAGTTGGGTTTGGGATTTTGGAGATAATAGCTCCAATATTTTTATTCAAAACCCCTATCATACTTATCAGGATTCTATAGGTATTTATCAAATAAGTTTAATTGTACATGACGACCAGGGTTGTATCGACACATCGCAAAAAATTATCACTATTACGGATGATTATTGGATATATATTCCAAATTCATTTACTCCTGATTTAGACGGTATAAATGATCTATTCTATATCTCATATAGTGGGGTTAGGCAAACTACTTTTGCTTTCAATGTTTTTGATAGGTTTAGCAACCTAGTATATGCCACTAATAATATTCATGATTTATCTTATGGAAATGGTTGGGATGGAAAACATTATATCACTGGAAAAGAACTGCCAATGGGAACTTATATCTATCAAATATACTACCAAGATTTTGAAGGTTGGAAGCATCAAGAAACCTCTAAAATAATCATTGTTCGATAAAAGAATGTTCCTCTCTTTTTAATCACCTTTTGTAATTGCCATATTAAATCCAAAAACTATATTTGTCGGCATATATTGAAAAAGCATGAATAAGTTTAGAGAATATAACCAATTGAATTTGTCTAATACTCACAAAGAGATATTAGAACAATGGAACAAGTCTAATCTTTTTAATCAAAGTGTTGAAACAAGAAAAGGAGGGCCTTTATTTACTTTTTATGAAGGGCCTCCTTCTGCAAATGGTATGCCTGGTATTCATCATGTAATTGCTCGTAGTATAAAAGATATTTTTTGCCGATACAAAACTCTTAAAGGATTTCAAGTAAATAGAAAGGCAGGATGGGATACCCATGGATTGCCCGTTGAGCTTGGTGTAGAAAAAGAAATGAACATTACCAAGGAGGATATTGGGACTACAATATCTATAAAAGATTACAATAACGCTTGTCGTAAAAATGTAATGAAGTATAAAGAGCAGTGGGAAAATATTACGAAGGAAATGGGGTATTGGGTGGATATAAAAAATCCTTATGTAACTTATGATAATAAGTATATTGAAAGTGTTTGGTGGCTTCTTAGTCAAATGCATAAAAAAGGACTACTTTATAAGGGGCATGCTATTCAGCCTTTTTCACCTAAAGCGGGGACGGGTTTAAGTACTCATGAGT
>Ga0315320_10003837_pt1 | contig 12301 bp, 9 predicted proteins | sample M140m21515metaG_FD_203458 | JGI IMG/M metagenome (GOLD analysis project Ga0315320, IMG submission 203458) | Ammonia-oxidizing marine archaeal communities from Monterey Bay, California, United States - M1 40m 21515 | ecosystem: Environmental > Aquatic > Marine > Coastal | place: USA: California...
CACTCCTTGTTTGCTGTCCTACCATTTCTACCATCCATCCAAGTTTGAATCCAAATTCCTCCTTCAGTATTATCTTGTCCAAAATTACCATCTATTTCCATCCTATCAAAGGTGTCGGCTTCATAACGCGTTTGTTCATTAACAACATTTGGATTTTGTGTCCACCATACACCATTATAAGGATACTGTGCATTATATTTCACTTTCACTCTTATATCTTTTATAGCATATAATAAACTACCATTCCAAGCAAGTTGACCGTTTTGCTTTCTAGGCATACTTACTATACCTCTTAAATCGCCATAATTATAATCATGGTAAAAACTTTGTGTTGTATCTGTTGCTCTTTTCATTGCTATAGATCCACAATTAATCCACCAAGGCCTTCCACTGACAATATAATTTGTATTTATTCCCCATTGGCTATGTCCCAACCAATGATGACTAAGAAACCTTCTACCAAAAGCTCCTTGATAATCTAATTTTTTAGGCCCTAAACCATTGCCATATTTTACAGATGATGCTACTAATGTCCACCCTAACTGTTTTCCAAATTTAAACTGTATTGGATTGTCTTCTGAACCATGATTTTCTCTCATAGCCATTTCCGCTGCAGCATCGGTATCGCGTGTTTGGACTTGTTGCAATGAATAATATTTCTGGCAAAAATTCCATTTTATTATAGCATCAGTATCTGCAGTTATATTCGTTTTATAAAAAAGTAAATGTCTCAACATATCATTATACCCTGTTTTTTTTATAAGAACATCACCCGGTTGAAATCTATAAATCGCTCCCCCCGAACCTCTAGTATAATTTGTAAAACCCTCCCATCTACCGTGTGCTGCTGCTGTTCGATTATTAGGACCAATATCCAAACCTAGTTTTTCTAAAACATAATTATCATTTGCCTTTCTACCACTTCCTGTTGCTGTTGAGGTCCAAACTCTAATTGTTCCTTTTCTTATTAATTTACCTTCTCTTCTTAATTCAACATCATTAAACGTATTGCTGTTCCAATAATCATATTTTAACCATCCATCCAACTGTCCACGAGCAAAATTAAAATATAAACCTGAATTTTCATTACCATTATCAACTCTAGGTAATCCATGACCAGATGGTAGTGCCGGATTATATGCGTTACTTGTTCCGGGATGATATACGTGTTGAATATTTATTCTAAATTTTCTCATTTGTTTAGGCCAAGCCGACCAAGAATGTTTTACTAAATACAATCCGTTGGCCCTAGTTCCTTGATATTTGACATCAAATGAATGCATATTGGATCTCCAAATATATGTGAGACTAACACGTGGAGCCTCTACCCAATAATATGTATTTGTATCTCTGGGATTTTGTATAAATTCTGCTCCTCTAGGAACAAGTTGGTAATTCTGCAGACCTTTGTAAATATAATAAAAGGGTTCCACCACCTTTAATCTTCTATATAGTTTCAAATCTAATTTTGAACCAGATAATAAATCTCTATGATCATAAGACGTTGGGTCAACCAAATTACCTTCGGGACATAAACACCTGGTTTCCCACCAATCCCTTTCACCACAAGAACCATAATTACGGCGTAAAAATGGGTTATATTGTCTCATACAAGCGGGGTCTTGAGTTTTTATAACTTCTTGATTATAATAAAATAGTGCTTCATTGTCTATTGCTGCGGGAACCCAACGTTCATCAAAGCCTACTCTTTTTTGGTCGTTTTTTCTTTGAAACGGACCTAATGAATTATTACTATTATCATTTTCTTTTATAAATATTTTTTCGTTTGGAACTGTCCCGTCTAATTCAGCACCTCTTTCTATAACTGTTTCATCTTCTTTAAAATAATCTGGATTTTCTTTTACAAATTTTTTTAAAGAATCATTTTCTTCTTTTTTTTCTTTATCTATTATACTTTGTTTTTTTTGCAACAATAAATTTAATTCTTCATTTTTTTTTACACCCTTACATTGCCAATTAATAGATTTAATCCCTTTATTTTCAAATAAATTATATTTTGTTAATAGATTATTCATATTTCCCAAACAATTTCCAAATTTTTTACTTATTTCATTATTCATTTTGTCTTTATATGGTAAATTTCCGATTTTTTCTGATTCATTTAATTTTTCTACTAATTGTAATTTATATTCATTTATTATATCCATTGGACTATTGATATCTATAGAATCCGATAATTCTAAAAATTCTTTTATTATTTTAAACCATCTCATTTGGTCTAATTCTAAATTCATTTTATTTAATAATATTTGATGTTTTTTCCAGTTTTCTTCATATATTTTAATATTTTTACCCCATTTTTCATTATCTCCAAATTTTAAAGATTGTTTATATATATTGTAGTATACTCCTCCACATATTTCTTTTTCTTTTTTTCCTTCACAAAACTCTGTTTTTACAAAACCACGAGGCCAAGTAGAATCCGCATTTTTATCAGGTAAATCCATATCCAATGAATATCCCCTACTATATTCCATCCAAACTTCAATTCTACAACCTGCTTTATCACTACGAAAACATACAATATCATCTTGTTTAAAATGATATGTATTCCATTTATTTTGTGCGGGATGTGTATTGATAACTTCCCAATCTGCTTGAACAGTAGATCCTTCAAATATACCATTAAATTCTTTTCCCCTTGCGTGATTCATGATTTTTTCATCTAATTTTTTTTTTCCACCTTTAAAAGTTCGTAAAGGATAATAAGAATCTACACACGCATTTAATCTATAATGCATTGTTACATCTTTTAATAAATGTAAAAAAGAAAGTTGATCCCTATATTGACTTATAACACCTATTTTATATGGACTAATTGAACCATTCATTCCGGTTGTATTAAAATTTGCTGTATATTTCCAATCCCAATTTTTTGAAATTTTATCCGCAGAAGTCCCAAATGATACAGAACGGTATCTTGTCCATCCATTTAATAAAAAAGGCAAATTTTCCGAAACTCTAAATGTTCTAAAAGTGGAAGGATTCATTAATTTTTCATTTTTATTAAATTTTTTTTCTATTAAAACCAAACGTTTATTTAATTTTACATTTAATTTATTATTATCAATTATCTCTCCAAAATGATTTAAATAACTATAATCCCAAGCAAATTCCCACAAACCATTTTTTATTTGGGTTTCCTTATCTGTTGCTAATGTAAAAAAAGTAGGCATATTTAATTCATCACTATTTTTATTTATATCTGTTATTATCATACCCTTATTACTATATTTTTCTATATATTGCGCACGAACATCGGGTTCCCAAATATATATTTTTATATTAATTAATTTTTTTGCCTTTTTTTCTATTAATGTATCTTTTAATTTGTTTAATTGATCATTGGGAATAGTTATAATTATTTGATTACTCATTTCATTATATTTAACTTTTGGTAATTTGGGTTCGTAATTTTCAATACTATTTAAAAAATTTATTGAATTGAATTTTAATAAATCAAATTCATTATTCCAAATTAGCGATGGTGTAAATAAAGGTTTTTTACCATTGAATTTGTGTGTTTTATCCACTATTTCATAAGTACAATAAAATTTAAATTTGTTAGCTATTTTAGATATATTTTTTATTTCAATAGTTCTATTTTTTGGAAATAAAATATTTTTATATAATGAAATTTGTCCTTTTATTCTATGGATAGCTTTATTTTCATTTTTTGCTCCAATAAATATATAAAAAATATAATTAATTGTAAATATTTCAGATTCCAAATTTGTAAGAGTATTTAAACAAGATTCTTTTAATTCACGTATATTATTTAAAGGAATAGATAATTCCAATTTATCTATTGCTTTATTGTAATTTATTTCTGGTTTATTAAATGAAATTATCATTCTCTGTAAAAAATCAATATTTATTTCATCTAAATCACTTTCAAGCATATTATATATACTTAAATATTAGATATTTAATTATATATTTCATTAATTAACATTTCCAACGATTTCCGCAATTAATACAGGTTACGAATGTTGTCATTGGTTCATCCGCAGACCTTGTTTGCAGTTGGTAATATGTACATTTCCTAGCAAAACACTTAAAACATTTAAATTCATCTGTAGCTGCTGCCATATCTACTTGCACACAATTTTTATCTCTTTTAATTTTTGCTTCAACCAAATGTTTCCATTTTTTTGGATTTAATTCTTGATGACTCATAAAAACTAAATCTTTGGGTTTTATTTTTTTTTTCATTAATTTATTCAATAATTTCTTATTATTTTTATCATACTTCGGATTTAAATTATTATATATTGTCCTTAAACGATCTTTATATATTTGAACAAAATGAACATTGTCCCATCTTTTTACTATTTTTTTCTTTGTTCCTTCCTTTATTGAATAATTAAATATTGCTTTTTCTAAATTTGTTGATAAAATTGGATCATTGATAAATGTTTCAATGTTTTTTACAATATTAGACCTAAAATCATTTGGTTTATTTATAGACATATATTTTATATTATATAATATATGTTTAAATCAATTTATTTATTCATCATCAGTTAAATAACTTTCTTCAGACAATTCATCTTCGCTATTTAACCCACTTTCTTCGCCTGAACTTATATATGACTCTTCACTTGCCAATGATATATTATCATCTTCATTGCTACTTCCATCAACTACGAAACCGTCTTTTAAATAACCATCTTTTGTTTTCATTTCTTCTGGAACATCTTCTAATTCATCTTCACTATCTTCTTCTTCGTCACCTAAACTTTCAAAACCGCCAAATGCTTTTTCATAGAATTTCTCCCATTCTTCTTTAGTAAAATCTAATATTTCATCATTTGCGGGAACTTCATTTTTATGTTTAAATAATAATACACTTCCATAATACATACATTCCGGTGCATCACAGGGAGGTGGATAATCATATTTATTTATATGATTATGTCTACCTTGATCTTTGGCGTATAAAGATACCCATTCATCTCCACATGCCCAAGTAACTTGGATTGAACAATCGTTATTATTAGAAAAATTACATCTTTTCCACATTGTTTCCAATTCCAAATTCTGAAATTTTTTTTCTTTCAATTCTCCAAATTTAGACACAATAACTGCTTTTACCATTATATATTAATAAATATATAAAATCAGTTTAAATAGTTTCATTTATATATTTATTAATGAAGCAATATTATATAAAAGAAATTGATTTAAATAACATACATATTAATAAAATTCATTTACCCTATAAAAAATATACACAAAAAATAATATTAACTAACTACGGTTATTTTTTATTTAAAAATAATAATTTAATCAAAAAAAAAATAATACCAAACGATTCATATAAAATAGATAATTTTATAAATAATTATACATTATGTTATAATGATATTAAACATCAGGTATTTAAATTTTCAGATCATATTAACAATGAAAATAAAATGATTGAAAAAACTATTTATGAATTCAAACAACATGAAACATCAAAAACGAAATTAATTATAGAACGAATCAATAATAATATTAATGATTTATATTTCATTTCCTCTTTTTCTACAGATGATTTGTTTTTAAAAGAAGATATAAAAATATTAGTTCAGTTGTTGAAATGTTAATATAAATTATATATATTATGAATCTATTATTAATAATACAATATACATTAGTTTCTATTATAATGATAGTAACATCCCATTATATTTGGAGTTTTTTAAAAACTAATTTAACTATTCCGAAAACAAAAGATTTAGTCAAAAAACCCACAGAACTATATAGAGATATTTATTCAACAATGAACAAAACAGATTCCAATGAAGATATGAAAAAAGAATTAAAAAATTATATAGGGGAATTAAAAAATAACAATAATAATACTAGTACTAGTACTAGTACTAGTAAAGAAGAAGAAATTAGTGCCGGGTTTCAAAATGATAATTTCTTTAATTGGAATAATGACACACAAAATAATGAAGATGAAGAATATACTATGGATCTTTCTGCTAGAATTAAGTAATTTAACATTGATTATATATTAAATCTAATTAAAGACTTGCTATCATTTTTTATTAAATGGAATTATCATTTAAAGAAATGGGTTATTTATTAAAACAGTTTCCGCGAATAGAACTATGTTATGAAAAAAAAATTTATAACACAGTTTTAAAAAATAAAAATAATTTTTATTTAACAATACCAAAAGGTATTAAACATTTTGTTTGGTTTAAAAATTTTAAAAATAGACCGTGTTGTTTTTTATTAAAAATTGGTAGAAATAGAAAATCCATAGCATCTATTTATATTTATAAATCTTCTTTTAATACTATTTTATCTGCCGGTAAAGGAACAATATTTTATGGAACATTATTTAAATCTCACAAAATTAATTTTTTTAATATTGAAGATATCTTTTATTTTAAAGGAGAGGCGTTACATTTATTTAACAAAACCCAAATTATTAATCAAATGTATTACATATTAGATAAATTTTTGAAACAAGATTATTTCACATTTGATCATATCATTTTTGGTATGCCAATTATTTCCGTTGATTATGATAAATTAAAAAATATTGTATCAAATTTATCATATGATATATATGCAATTCAAAGTAGAAATAATAAACAAAATATTGTTTACAATCATTGTATTAAAAATAATAAGGAAAAATTTAAAACATTTTTAGTTAAGGCCACTTTACAAACAGATATTTATGAATTATATATTCAAAATATTAATACGGTAGAAAAATATAGTAATGCTTTAATCCCTACATATAAACTTAGTATATTAATGAATTCATTATTTAGAAATATTAAAGAAAATAAAAATATTGATTTTATTGAAGAAAGTGATGATGAAGAAGATTTTGAAGATGTATCTTTAGATAAATATGTTGATTTAGAAAAAAGTTATAAAATGAAATGCGTTTATAATAATAAATATAAACTATGGATTCCCATTGAAATTTCAAATGAACCCGTAGTTCATAAAAAAAATTTATAGACATATTATATATATGTCAGTAAACTGTAAGAATCAACATATCGCAGCATTTAAATTAGCAGGTAAAGCAGGTAGAGCATCGCAAAAAGGCGGTGTTAGATACGGCGTTAATAATTCAACATTGTCAAAAACAGCTAATTTAGGGATGGGAAGAGGTTATCCTATGAGTAATACAACCTCTACTTGCGGCGGTAAAGCCAACCCTTCAAATTTAGGAGCTGCTATTATTAGAGGAGGCGGTAAACCTTATAGTGAATTTAATAATTTACGTTCTTCTGCTTATGGATTTACTTCAAAAGGTGCTGCTATGGCTAAAACATTTAGAGGAAGCTATGCTGCCCCTAGTGAAATTAGACGTTCACAATGTGGCGGTAAAAGAAGAAAATCTAGAAAAAGAAAATCTAGAAGAAGAAAATCTAGAAGAACTAAAAAAAGAAAATCTAGAAGAAAAAGAACTAGAAGAAGAAAATCTAGAAGAAGAAAATCTAAAAGAAGAAGAACTAAAAGAAGAAAATCTAGAAGAAAAAGACAAAGAGGAGGCAATAAATGGTCACAAGCAGGGAGTAATAAAGCATTATCATATAGATATTCTACACCAGCAAAAGTAAATATGCCATGGGCATTAGGACCACATAGCAGAACTGTAACACCCATTACCAACTAATTGATATTATTTCATACATTAATAATATTAATTCAAATTCATATTTACCATACATTTTCCCGTTTCCAATACATCTGTATTTACTTTTATAATTTTAGATTTTTTACTTTTTCTAAAAATATTATTTTTAATATCCAATATTGTCTCCCATTTATCATCATCATATCTAGAATTATCAGTTTTTATTACTTTAAATTTTTGTTTTTTGTAAAAAGTTTTTCTTTTAGACCAATGACGTTGAAATACGGGATGTTGATCAACAATATCTATAACCAAACTTTCTTTTCTTTTTTTTCTTAATATTCTTCCTATTGATTGGGTTACATCTACTTTAGGAGTAGCCATTAAAAGAGTTGTTAACGTTTTTATATCTAAACCTTCTTCGGCCATGGCATAAGTCGCTATTATTACTTTTTTACTTTCACTCATTTTTAAATCGTGTTCTTTCATACCACCTATATAATAACCTACAGTTGCTATATTTCTATGTTCTATGGCATCATACAAATATTGCAATAAACTCTTATTATGTGCCAATATCATTATTTGTTGTTCTTCATTGCCTTTTTTTAAAATATCTTTTAACACTTTTAAAATAAATTCACTACGTCTATTAAATTCACATAATTTTTTTATCATAGTTGAATAATTTGTATGACCTCTATAATTTAAAGCTACTTTAGAAAATTCTTCGTCACTATTGTAATATTCTATGGCTTTTACTAATACATTATCCTCGCCTTTTCTTTCTTTTTTAAATATTACATTGCCCAAAAACATTTTAAATATTTTTGATAAACCATCTTTACGTTTCATAGTGGCAGATAATCCCAAATTATATTTAGTTACTGTTTTAAATAACGCGTTACTAAATACTTCAGCTCCTATATGATGAACTTCGTCATATATTGTAAATCCAAATCCTTCAAAAATATTAATTGAATAATTTTTTTTACATAATGATTGTAACATACCTATTACTATATCTTTGCCTTCTACATCAACTACATTTGCCTGAATTTTACCAACTTTGGCTTCGGGTAAAAATTGTTCTATGCGTTCTATCCATTGTCTTAATAAAAACTCTTTATGAACAACTATTAACGTTTTTTTTTTTAATTTACTTAATATATTTAAACCTAATACTGTTTTTCCCGCACCCGTATGCAATTCTAATAATCCTCCTCCATCTTTTTTAGCAGATTTTATAAATTTTTCTACTATTGGTTTTTGAAAATCTCTCAATTCTCCATTAAAATTTATATTTATATTTGTTCCTTCATTTAAATTTATACTTTCGGGATCACCATATGCTTCTATACCATAATAACGTGGTACATATAACTTATTTTTAGATTCACGATATATTGCAAAACTACTAGGTTTTTGCAATGAAGTTTTAGGAACAAATGGTTTCATTGTTAATTCTTTTCTTATCAAATTTTGTTCTTGAACACTTAAAAATTCTTTTTTTATTGTATAACCTTTTTTTCCTAAGTAAGTTCCTATTTCATCACTTTCAATTGATTTAGGCATGATGATTATTATTATTATTATTTTTCTATATACTTTTATCAATTTATTAAGCAAGAAAAAATATACACTTATGATATATGGATATTATGAAACTTTTGGGTAATAAAACACAAAATCATGTATTAGCACTTTTACTTACATTATTTGTGGTATTTGATATTCAAATCCCTTTAACTATCGCAGAACTTATTGATAATATTTTAGGTAAAATCATCATTATTGCCATCGCATTATCTTTAATGAAATATGATAGATTAATAGGTATACTAGCCTTAGTTGCTTCTGTTGTTCTTATTGAAAGGGCTTCCAATGTTACTGGTTCAGGACCAATGAATAAATATTTATCTAATGAAATTAATAAACAAAAAGAAATGGTTAATATGAATCCAGAATTTCCAGTTACTCTTGAAGAAGAAGTTATACAGGATCAATTACCGTTTACTGATATTGACATTACACAACCAGAATATAAACCTAAACAAGAAGAATGTCACGATGCTCAAAGAGTATAATTTTTTTGGAGAGATAATTAAATATTTAATTAATTTAATTATCTTTTACGACTTTTACGTCTACGCCTACGACTTTTTCCACCGCCCCCCACCGCTGCTGCTGCTGCTTTTTTTGCCGATCTTGCCTCCAGCATCTTTTTCACAATTGGCCATCCCCATTTTGCAAAAGACGCACCAAGAACAATCGCAACTACAACGCCTATAATTGTTCCACGAATTGCTGGATTTAGTTTGTTCCATTTATCTACCAATGTATATGCTTTCCCAGCTGCTGCCGCTGATGCTGTTCCTGCTTGATTCGCGGCAGCATCTATGCCATCACCATCGATAGCCCCACCAGTATCATCAAAAATAGGAGTACATTGTATTGTTTGTTCTCCTTTTTTTAATTTACCAGGACCAAATGTTGTCCCAACTTTATTAAATGATACGTTTTTATCACCAAGAATTTCGGTCCAACTTGAAATACCAGGTTCATTTATAATTTTTCTTAATTTGGTTATTTGGGATGTGAGAACAGTTAATGGTTTTGTAAAAAATATATTTTTAGATTTTACGTCAGATACAAAAATATTTGCACCATCTTTAATAGCATAACTACATTGGGGTATTAAATTATTTAAACTAAAATTATTTATACTATATTCTTTTAATTGATTATTAGTAGGAGGAAGATCTATCCAATTAGTTATCCAACTAATTATTGTATTATTCGTACTAGTAGTAGATGTTATTGGTATACAAAAAACTACATTTGTCCCATTTCCATAAGCGTGTATTAATATTTCTGCTTCTTTTTGCACACCAACACCATTGCCATTATCATATTTATTTATAGATGGACTGTAAAGACGAATTTTTTTTACATTTAATTCCCCTACAGATTTAAATTCAAAATTTCCAGATATCGCACTAGAACCAGAACTTATTACTAAATGGTTTGGTGTATGTCTTATAAAACAGCGGTTACTTTTCCCAAAATTATAATATAATTCACATAAATTTGAACAAGGAACACCGTCTTTTTCAATATTTGCTATATTTTTTAAATTCCACGTTACACTCATTATTAATATAAGTTGATAATAAAAAAATATCAAATTATGTATATATAAGTTATGAGAATTACAAGAAAAAGATTAAAAAAAATAATTAAAAATAAAAATCAATCTAGAAGAAAATATAAGAAAAGAAAAAACAAAAGAAAAAGAAGAAGAAAAAAACGGAATACTTTAACAAAAAATAAAAAATTTAATTTGAAAAACAAATCATTAAAGAATTTTAAAGGAGGAGCAAAAATTAATTTACCTATATTATTATCAACAATAGATACTGATGGTAAAAAATCAACAACTCATTTTGCTTTTAAAATGTGCCAAATAGATAATACAATTCCTAAAATTGAAAAAATTTTTAAAGCAACCGAAAAAGGGATGGGTGTTATAAAGTCTACATTTTATAAACGAGTACCTTTATACAAGAACATTGAATTTAAAGCAAATTTATCTGACCCCTTTAAAAATGCCACTTTATTGGTTTATATTAATGATATATTCTTGTTTATTCATAATCTATTTGAAGGAGAAATGCATAAAGAAAGAACCGATGCCGGAATTGATTTATTAAAAAATCCACTAATACAAGAGTATATAGTATTTGATACAATCTTGGGGGTATTCGAAGATTTAGATAAAAAGGAGTTGCAAAAACGTATATCACAAATTAGACAATTATTTAGTTTCTTTAATGAAAAATACAAATGGAAAAAAATATTTGATATTACAGATAAAAAGAATCCCAAAATTAAGTATGAATGGTTGGGTTGTAAAGATAAACGTTTTTGTGGTGAAGGCGTTAATGAGTTGTTATTGGAATACAAGGAAGATGGTAAATATCAATATGCTCCTTGGATTATTGAACCAATTATTGAAGGTGGAAAAAAAGAAAATGTCCAGATCTTGGACAAAGATAAAAAGAAATATGATGCCCAATTAGATAAAAATAAGCAAGAAAAGAAGCTACTGGAAGAGGCAGAAAAAAAAAGATTAGCTGATATAGAAAAAGAAAAAGCTGCAGTTGCCGCAAAATTACTAGAAGAACAAGCTGCCGCAAAATTACTAGAAGAACAAGCTGCCGCAAAATTACTAGAAGAACAAGCTGCCGCAAAATTACTAGAAGAACAAGCTGCCGCAAAATTACTAGAAGAACAATCTGCCGCAAAATTAAAGGAAGAACAAGCTAAAGCTGAACTAGCAAAACAACAAGAACAACCACAACAACAAGAAACAAGGGCGACAGATGATAAAGACCGAATAGGAAGTGATGTTTTAGCTAATCAGGAACCTATTTTAGCTGGTCCAGGAACAGGCGATGTATCTGATGACGATGGTCTCTCTGATGATGAATCTGGTGATGAGGATGAGGATGCCACGCCCATTGATGCCCGTAAAGAAATAGCAAAGATCAATGAGGAAGGCAAAAAAATAGAGGCAGAGAGAAAATTAAAAGAATACAATGAAGCAAAACAATTAAAAATAAAAAAATTTAATTCTATGTGTAGAGATGTAAGATTAGATGGTAAACTTAC
>Ga0315320_10003844_pt1 | contig 12295 bp, 7 predicted proteins | sample M140m21515metaG_FD_203458 | JGI IMG/M metagenome (GOLD analysis project Ga0315320, IMG submission 203458) | Ammonia-oxidizing marine archaeal communities from Monterey Bay, California, United States - M1 40m 21515 | ecosystem: Environmental > Aquatic > Marine > Coastal | place: USA: California...
TTGACAAGCCTGTAGACGCCGTCAATACATGCGCCAACCAGTGCACCCGCTGGATGATCTCTCGAGGGCTGCATCGATGCAAGCGCTTCTCGAAGGCCCGCTGCATCATCGAGTGGTTGGTATTCAAAGGGTGGTGCGTCCAAGCCTCGCTTGAATGCTTGTCTGGCTTCTCGTGCATTGTAGGGATTCAGATGGCGAGAAAAGGCCACACGCTGTAGCAGTGTGTACAGAGCCTCATCGGCCTCGAGAACTGGCGCTGGAATTTCCACGCCCCGAAGGTAGCACTCATGGAGCACAAAGGGATGACTGAGATATCGCTTGATGGTTTCGCAGCGCTTGAGCCTTCAGAGATTCGTGCAATTTTGCCCACATGGCTGGGTTCTTTTGTGGCTGGTGGCGATGAAATCTCTGGTCGGTCGACCAAGCTGGTGGGTGATGCTGTTGCGCAACTCACCGATGAGCAGCTGGCCCACGCGATGGTGCGACTGTGCTCGACTGGGGAAGACTACAGCTTCTACACAGCAGATCCGGGGGCGAGAGCCATCACCCGTGCGTACATGGAGTCCTTCGCTGGTGACTCGGCTGTTGTGGGAATCGAGAAGCTGCAGGCCGCGGCAGCAGCTGGACCCGTGCTCTTGGTCTGCAATCACCTGGCTTACTGTGACACCGTGCTCAAGGACATGGTGATTGCGCGCTGCGATGAGACGGGCTTGGCGGATCAGTTGATCGCTGTGGCAGGACCCAAGGTCTACGAGACGCCCTTTCGACGCATGGCTTCTCTCGCGATCGGAACGATCAAGACAGCTCAGTCTGCTCAGATTGCGCACAGCAGCGGCCTGCTGAGTCCACGTCAGGTTGCTGAGATTGCCGTCAAGACAGTTCGGACGGCACAAGAACAGATGAAGCAGGGCGGTCTCGTTGTTCTGTACGGTGAGGGCTCCCGCAGTAGAGACCAGCGCCTGGGCCCGTTCATCAAGGCGATTCGAAAGTACGCTAAATTTGATGGCTGCCAGGTGGTGCCCTTGGCGCTGAGCGGCACGGATACCTTGATGCCGATAGGCCAGCTCAGCATGCACTCAGGAGCGGCTGTAGTGCAGGTGGGTGAGGCCATCGCAGTCGATGATGTTGGACCGATGTCCGCAATTGAGTCCGCTTGGCATCAGATCGCGCAGATGCTGCCTGATGGGTACAAGCCCGCTGCTGACGTTCAGCCCTGGGCTTAGTGTCGACTGTGACGACGGTAGCTTGAGGTCAGTACGTTTTGGTGCTCAGCCGCGGAGCTCAGCGAGGGCTCGGGCAGTGAAGATAGATGCCATTGAGCGTCGCCAGTCTGCATCACCTGTCACAGATTTTTGAGGGCGAGTCTGTCGCTCTACCAGCTGTGCGATCTGATCAATTGTCTCTTCATTCAAGGGGCGTCCGATGAATGACTCGAGCTTACGGACAGGCTTTGGCTGTGGGTTGACTGCGCCCACTACGATCTCGAGGCTCTGTAGGCACTCGCCATCAAAGCTGGCACATACAGCGACCCCCAGCTGCGGAAAGTCGATGCTGTCGCGACGACGCAGCTTCTTGTAGGTCCCGCGAAAGCTTCCACTGGGCTTCGGCACACTGATGTGTGTCAGGAGCTCACCCTTGCTGATGGTCAGGTGATCCATGCCATTGAACTTGTACAGGTCTCTCAGGCTCAGGGTCCGCTCACCTTCAGGTCCGAGCAGTGTGATGGAGGCGTTCATTGCGAGCAAGACTGGGACGGTGTCGCTCGACTGTGCAGCAACACAGGTCTTGGGACCATTGATGACATGGCACCAGTCACCGTCCGCTTTCAGGCAGTAGCCGAGGCTCTTGCGCCAGAATTCGGTCTGGTTGTAGTACAGGCAGCGCGTATCGAGCAGTACGTTGCCCCCGATGGTGCCCATGTTGCGAATCTGTGGGCCGGCTACGAGACCAGCGGCCTCAGACAGCGGAGCTATTCGACCATCCTCAGCCAAGGCCGAGAGGCGCATGCCGCCGCCAATAATCCATGCAGCGTCGGTCTCCTGAATACTGTCATCGAGCACGCCAGAGAGGCCGATCAAGTTCTTTGGCCGGACAATTCTGTGCTTGAGGTTTGGCAAGAGGTCAGTGCCGCCGGCAATGTACATGGGCTCTGTCAGCTGTGCATAGAGCTGAACAGCGTCGGCGGCGGTCTTCGCCGCATGAAACTCGAATCCGTCCATTCTCAGCATGAGCTGTTGTCCTCCCCGAGACCAGAAGCTTGCTCGGCAAGACCCGCGAGGACGCGCTCTGGGGTGAAGGGGATGCGACGAAGCCGGATGCCGACAGCATCATGAATGGCATTCGCTATGGCGGGTATGATCGGGTGCAGCGGTCCTTCCCCTGCTTCCTTGGCGCCGTAGGGCCCACCTGGATCATGAGCTTCGACGATGTCGGCGAAGATCTCTGGGGTCTCGACTGAGGTCGGGATGGCGTAGTCCAAGAGGTTTGGTCCCGTGTGGAGTCCACGCTCATCGAAGAGCTGGGCCTCCATGATGGCCTCGGCATATCCCATGTAGACCGAGCCCTCGATCTGTCCCTCTACAAGGGTGGGGTTGATGGCCTTGCCGCAGTCATGGGCCACCCAGACTTTCTCGCAGCGCACGATGCCGGTTGTGGGGTCTACAGCGACCTCAGCGATGTGGGCTGTTGTGGAGTATGCCGGTGAGGCGCCAATCGTGCCGCCCCTGTAGTCTCCACCGACCTTTCGGGTTCGGTATCCACCGGTTGTGCCGAGCGGTCTACCGCGAGCGGACTCGGCGAGCTGGAGTACCTCGGCGACGCCAAGCTGGCGTCCTGAGTCGGCCTTGTCATAGTAGAAGCCGAGCGCGACGCCGACCTGGCTGGGCTCAACTGTCCAGTGTGCCGCAACCGCAGCGACCAGTTCAGCACGCATCAGGCGTGCAGCCTCTTGGCATGCAGTTCCGCACATGAAGGTGACACGAGATGAATAGGCGCCGAGATCGACTGGCGTGAGTTCGGTGTCTGAGGACACAACGAAGATGTCATCTGGAGGTACACCAGTCTCTTCAGCGACGATGTAGGTCAGCATGCCATCCGAGCCCTGGCCGATGTCGCTCGCTCCACAGAAGATGGTGATCTTACCGGACCGGTCAGCCTGAAGCTGGACGCCGGACTGCGGCATGTCGTTCGGGTAGACCGGGTAGGCTGTTCCTGAGATGTACATCGAGATCGCGATGCCCAGTCCTCGACCGTGGGGCAGCTGACCCCTGCGTTCCTTCCAGCCGCTGGCTTGCTCGACGCTGTCGAGGCACTCCAGGATGCCAGTGGAGGGGATTGTCTGACCGTTTACGGTCGTCTCACCACCCTTCATGGCGTTGATGCGCCGGATGTCGATCGGGTCGATCTTGAGGCGCTCTGCGACCTCGTCAAGCGCACACTCAAAACCGAATCTGGGTTGAACTGAGCCGTGCCCACGCTTGGGTCCGCAGCATGGCTTGTTTGTGTAGACTCGCCGTGCACGGAAGTGGTAGTTCGGGAAGTCGATAGGTCCTGGAAGCAATTGGCCAGCGTAGTAGCTGGTGATCATGCCGAAGGAGTGGTATCCGCCACCGTCGATCAGAATGTCGCTGTCGACTGCGGTGAGCTTCCCGTCACTCGAGGCACCGACCTTGAACTTCATGTCCATGGGGTGGCGCCCACGGTGTGAGTAGAAGACCTCTTCTCGTGTGTAGAGAATCTTGACGGGACGGCCAGCCTTCTTGGAGAGCAGTGCTACACAGAATTCGAGGTCAAAGGGCTCCGACTTTCCACCAAAGGCGCCGCCGAGTGCGGGCTGGATGACACGTACCTTCGCCTGAGGAATGTCCAGAATCTTGGCGAGCTCGCGGTGGAGGTAGTGGGGGACCTGTGTCGAGGACCAGACGGTGAGTTGGTCATCCGGACTCCAGCTGCCAACAGCGCAGTGTGGCTCGATGGGGGCGTGAGTATTTCCTTCGTAGAACCACTTGTTTTCCACGACTACATCTGCGGCCTCGAAGGCTGCATCTAGGTCTCCGAAGGTCAGGTCAACTGTCTTGCAGATGTTGTTCTTGCGGTCCCGCCCCTTCCAGTCTTTGTCGTGGACCAGCGGTGCGTCCTCAGCCAGGGCCTCTTCAGGATCGAAGACGGCTGGAAGAACCTCCCACTCAACCTTGATGAGATCGATGGCCCGAATGGCTGTCTCTTCATCGACTGCCGCAACAGCGGCGATCCCATCACCCACGTAGCGGGCTTTGTCGGTGGCAAGGGCTTGCTCATCTGGTGTCCACGGGATGACGCAGTATCGCTCTGGCATCTCTTCACCAGTGACCACTGCGAAGACGCCATCGAGTGCCTCAGCAGCACTCGTGTCAATCGACAGGATTCGTGCATGAGGAAAGGGTGACCTCAGGATGCGGCCGTGGGCCATGCGCGGAAGGTCGATGTCATCTGCATAGATTTCAGCGCCAACTGCCTTACGAATACTGTCTGCCTTGCGTCCGCGTGCCCCGAGAACCAGGTAGCCCTCTGATGGCTCGCCGTAGCGCATGGGTACCGGTCTGTTCGGCTCATCTCCGGCCATCCCATCGAGGTCCTTGGCTGCGAGCTTCACGGCCTCGAATATCTTGGTGTAGCCGGTACACCGGCAGAGATTGCCACCCAGCGCTTCTCGGATCTCTCCGTCGCTTGGGTCGGGTGTCTTCTCCAGCAAGGCCTTGGCTGAGCAGATCATTCCAGGCTGGCAGAAACCACACTGGAGCGCACCGCAGACATCGAAGGCTCTAGGGATGGTGAGGTCGAGGCCCTCGATGGTCTCGATTTCTTTGCCCTCTGCCATCGCTGAGAGTGTGCAGCAGCTGAGTACCGGCTCTCCATCTGCCAAGACCGTGCACGCGCCGCAATCGCCCTTGTCACAGCCTTGCTTTGTGCCCGTCAAGCGCAGCTTGTAGCGGAGGACCTCAAGGAGAGTCCAGTGTGCCGGAGCAAGAACCTCCAGGTCCTCGCCATTTACACGCAGTCGATGGACGCGATTCGCCATTGGGCCCCCTAAGACGGTCATCCTAACCCACGAGACTTATGATGCTACGCGAGCCTGATGACCTCGGCGACTGCAGCGTGGATTCCGAGGGCCACACGATCGATGGTGGCATCAAGCATATAGGCTGGAGCCGTCACGACCTTATTGGCTGTATCGACGTGCATTTCGGTGACATCACAGTCAGCGTGTTGACCTCCCATGGCACTCAGCGCTGCGGCAGTGTCGGGGTCATTACCGATGGTCACGGTCACATCACCCAGGGCGCGAATCAGAACTGCCGGAGAGATACAGATGGCGCCAATGGGCTTTGAGGCCGAATGGAATGCCTTCAGGATGCGCTCAACATCAGGGTCGATGCTGCAGTCAGGACCCTCGGTCGCGAATGTGCACAGGTTCTTGGCTGCACCGAATCCACCAGGGATAAAGACAGCGTCGTAGCCGCCGTGGTCTACCTCAGAGAGGTCGAGGATGTTTCCTCGAGAGATTCTGGCTGACTCGATCATCACGTTTCGACGCTCATCCATCACTTCTCCTGTGGCGTGATTGATGACGTGAAGCTGGTCTTTGTTGGGTGCTGCACAGCTGACGGCGACGCCTGCTTGCGCGAGCGCGAGCAGGGTGATGACTGCTTCATGAATTTCGGTCCCGTCAAAGACACCTGAGCCAGAGAGTACAACCAGGATCCGCTTTGACATTTTTCATTCCTCGGCACGATCTGTGCCCGTGGGGTGTTCTATATGTCAGTCATTAGCGGCGATGTCCCGACCAGGCAATCGGGTGTTACAGACCAGGCCTGGAGGAGCCCATGTCGTCCCAATCCACCGACTTCGCAGTCATCCTAGCCGCAGGACGCGGAACCCGGATGAAGTCGACACTCGCCAAGGTCCTGCATCCTATGCTTGGACGGCCCATGGTTGGCCATGTCGTGGCTGCAGCCAGGGCCGCCGGTTTGTCTCCCGTCCTCGTGGTGAACCACCAAGAGGAGCAGGTTCGCGCGGCCTTTGCCGGCACAGACACGGCCTTCGCGCGTCAGGTCCAGACGCGAGGTACCGGAGATGCGGTATCCAGTGCACTCTCCGCTCTGCCAGACTCGGGCACCGTCGTCGTCATGGCCGGAGACTCGCCGCTCATCAAGGAAGAGACCATTCGCTCGCTCGTGGCTGCTCATGGCGACGCCGCTGTGACAGTGTTGACCGCTGTTCTCGAGGATGGTGCTCACTATGGCCGGCTGGAGCGTACCGCCGAGTGTCAGCCATGGCGGATTGTTGAGGCCAAGGAGGCATCAGCAGAGCAGCTATCGATCTGCGAGATAAATACAGGACTGTATTGCTTCGATATTGCCTGGCTTCGTGCGGTTTTACCTAACCTCGAGCCACATGCCCACAAGGACGAGATCTATCTCACCGATACAGTCGAGCGCGCAGCGTCTGAGGGTCGGGCGAAGGTTGTGGTTCATGATGACTTCTCGGAGGTGCTCGGGGTGAACGATCGTCATGAGCTTGCTCTTGCGCGTCAGGCCCTCCAGGCGCGCATTGTAGAGAGCCATGGCCGGGCTGGTGTTGACTTCTTGTCCCCACACACAGTGGTGGTCGAGCACAGCGTGGCTATTGATGCTGATGTGACGATCGGTGCAGGAGTCGTGCTCGAGGGTCGCACCCGAATCGGCTCCGGGAGTACGATTGGTCACCACTGCCACATCACAGACACATCGATTGGAGCAGGTGTTCAGATTCACAGCCACTCGGTCTGCGAGTCCGCACGTGTTGATGATGGCGCGTCAATTGGGCCCTATGCACGGCTTCGGCCAGCCGCGCATGTCTGTGAGGGTGCGCGGGTAGGCAACTTTGTCGAGATGAAGAAGTCCAGGCTCGGCCCCGGAGCGAAGGTCAACCACCTGACTTACTTAGGAGATGCCACAGTGGGTGAAGGTGCGAACATTGGTGCTGGAACCATCACGTGTAACTACGATGGCTTCACCAAGAGCACGACAACAATCGGCGATGGTGCATTTATTGGTTCGAACTCAGCGCTCGTTGCACCCGTCTGTATCGGTGACGGCGCCATCATTGGCGCAGGCTCAGTCATCACCAAGGATGTGCCGGCGGATGCAGTGAGCATCGCACGTGGCACGCAGAGCAATCTCGAGGGCGCTGCGGAGCGCTTTCGCTCGAGGAAGAAGACCGATGATTAACGACGAGGCATGCCTCCAGGGACTCAACCCCGAGCAGAGGGCGGCGGTCGTTAAGATCGAGGGCCCACTTCTCATCCTCGCTGGTGCTGGATCGGGCAAGACAAGGGTTCTCACCTGCCGCGTAGCGCACATGCTCAACCAGGGTGTCAGGCCCTGGAATATTCTTGCAGTCACGTTCACCAACAAGGCCGCTGCGGAGATGCGAGAGCGGGTTCGAGGCATGGTCGGTGCAGACGCTGATCGCGTGCTTGTGAGTACATTCCACTCGGCCTGCGTGCGCTTTCTTCGTAGAGACATCGAGGCCATCGGCTACAAGCGGAATTTCACCATCTATGACATGGATGATCAGTCGCGGCTGCTGAAGAATATTGCGAAAGAGGCGAACATTGACATCAAGGCCTTTCCGGTGGCCAAGATGCGCTCGGCTCTCGACCAGGCCAAGATCAAGATGCAGAGTGCGGATGCCTATGCCGAGCAGCATCGTCACGACCCGATGACTCGTGTCTATCGCGCCTATGAGCAGCACCTTCTCGTCGCCAATGCGGTGGACTTCAATGATCTCCTGAACCTTACTGTTCGGATGTTTGAGGAGCACCCTGAGATTCTGGCTCGCTATCAAGAGCAGTTTCGCTACGTCATGGTTGACGAGTATCAGGACACAAATTTAGCGCAGTATAAGCTCGTCAAGCTGCTGGCCGGAGCGCACCGAAACCTGGCTGTTGTGGGTGATGATGATCAGAGTATCTACGCATTTCGTGGTGCAGACGTCTCGAACATCCTGGACTTTGAGCGAGACTTTCCCGACGCCGAGGTCATTCGTCTGGAGCGAAACTATCGATCCACATCCCCGATTCTGAAGGCAGCACACGCCGTCGTCAGCAACAATCGCGGACGCATGGAGAAGGAGCTGTGGACCGATCAAGAGGAAGGCGAGAAGGTCCATCGGATCATCGCACGGGATGACACAGAGGAGGCACACAGGGTTCTTCGCCAGATTCAGCGTCTGCGTGATCAGGGCTACAGCTACCGTGACTGCGCCATTATTTACCGGACCAACGCGGCCTCACGACCATTTGAGCAGGCCTTTGTGCGTGCCCGAATGCCGCACGTCTTGGTGGGTGCTCGGAAATTCTACGAGCGTCGAGAGATCCGCGACATGGTGGCTTACCTCAAGCTCATCTTGAACCCCACGGACAACATGGCCTTCAGTCGGGTCATCAACGTTCCCGCCCGCGGAATCGGAGCGGTTGCGCTGGCAGGAATCAAGTCTGTTGCAGACTCGGGCGGTGTGCCCATGCTTGCAGCGGCTGAGACCTGGGGTGAGGGCAAGGGCCGTGGGCGGAAGGGTGCCAAGAAGTTCTGTGCACTCATTGCTCAGGCGCGTGAGCATGCACGGACAGTGGCGCCCGGAGAGCTCGTGAGCTTTCTGGCTGAGCAGAGTGGGTATCTGGATGTGCTCCGGACGGAAGACACGCCTGAGGCTCAAGGCCGGCTCGAGAATATTGCTGAGCTGACACGAGCCATCGAGGATGAACTTGATGAGGAGATGAGTGATCACCCGATGGATAGGCTTCAGGCCTTCATCGATCGCGCCAGTCTCAGTGGTCAGTCTGATGAGCTCCCGGATGAGGACCGGGCAGAGGGCGCAGTGACTTTGCTCACCGCTCACCTGGCAAAAGGCCTCGAGTTTCCTGTGGTGTTCTGCGTGGGTATGGTTGAAGGAGGCTTCCCTCATCATCGTGCCCGTGAAAAGGAAGAAGACCTCGAGGAAGAGCGTCGTCTTGTCTACGTGGCGTTCACCCGAGCAATGAAGCGACTGTTCGTTACCCGATCACAGCGCCGGCTGGTGCTGGGAATGGGATTTCAGGCTGCTGAGGCTTCTCGGTTCTTGGATGAGATTCCTGAGGACCTGCTCACCGGGGACAAAGAGCCCGAGCGTCCATCCTGGGCGACAGGCCTGAGTAGCTCGTCTGGCTACAGCACTGCTCGTTTTCCGACGACGACTCGACGGGCAAGGGCACCGCAACCCGCGGAACGCCCCACGGACCTCCGCACCTTCACGCCGGAAGACCCCAGTGAGTTTCAGCCTGGAATAAGGGTGATTCACCCCACCTTTGGGATGGGAGAAATCAAGCGAGTTGAAGGAGTGCAGCAGAACCTAAAGCTGCACATACGCTTTGATCGGCACGGCGCCAAGTCTGTCTATGCCCGCTTTGCAAAGCTCGAGGTTGTCTTGGTTTGAAAGATCGCAGGCATGTGTGCGTTGCGGGCATACGAGAACCGGTGGTAGCTTGACACGTCATTTCCGAAGGCAAATAGACTCATCAAATGGTCGTCACTTGTGAACATTGCGGAGCGCGGTATCGCCTAGACCCAGGGCGCATAGAGGGCCGTGGTGCACGCATCACTTGTCCTCGGTGTCGCCATGTGTTCGTGGTCTACCAAGATGGCGCCAGTGAGACGGCGCCAGAGGCGGCAGCACCTGTTGTTGAGCGGCCGACGGATGTGCACAGCTTAGATTTCAAGTCGGTTGGGATTTCAACCTGGAAGGTCAAGACCGGTATTGGGCTCGTCTACGACTTCTCGGACTACAAGACCCTGCGCAAGTACCTCAAGGAAGGTCGGGTCTCGACTGAGGATACACTCAGTCACGATGGTGAAGACTGGACGGTCATCGGTGACATCAGCGACCTCGAGAGTCACTTTATCGATGCGTATGTGGCTGCCCACAGCGGCATGGCTAAAGCCGATGCTGAAGCCGCACTCGAGGCAGACTCTGAGCCAGCGCTCGAGGTTGATGCTGAGGGCATTGCGGATGAGATGCTCAATAGGTTGACTACAGCGGAGGAGCCCAAGGCTGCTGTACAAGAGAACTCTGCCGATGAAATTGGAGACCAGCTCCTCGCTGCAGTAGAGGCTGCAACCCAAGAGGATGCAGATGATGAGGGCGGGATCGAGCTCGATATGGACTCCTTACTCGAGGAAGCCTCCGCCTCCATGGAGCAGGAACGCAAGCCATCGTCTGCCCGTCGAGGTGCAGAACAGAAGGCAGTTGAGTCGGTAGCCAAGACGGGCAAGGATGACGAAAACCCACACCAGTTCGTCGACCCCTTTGAGGCGCTCAAGCAGTCCCGGCAGCAGCGTACGTCGACGCGAACCCGTCGAAAGAGCAAGAAGCAGGCTGCTGCGGAGGCTGAAGCCTCAACGAAGCAGCGCAAACAGTTGATCATGGCCGCTCTGTTGTTGTGTGCGGCTGGGGCGTACTTCGGCATCGACGCACTACCCGATGAAGGTCCTTCAGCGGCGCAGGTCCGAGCCACTCAGAAAAAGGCTGAGAGCGCTGAACAGGAAGAGGCCCAAAAGAAGCGCTCTGAGGAACTTCGAGCGCGAATGCAAGAGAACATCAACAAGACCCTCAAGGACGTCAAGGTTGAGGAGATCAATGCCTTCACGGTCGAAGAGGACCAGCTGATTGTGAAGGTGCCAGACGAGTTCAAGAAGGGGGGTAAGGCGACCAACCCGATGCTTCCGCCGCCGGGCTACGAGCCGCCGCCGACTGATCCTGTTGCATCTGGCGATGTGACTCAGCGTGCCTTGTCTACAGAGGATCACATTGCAATGGGCGAGGCTGCGATGCGCGCCAAGAAGTGGAGCAATGCATCGAGTGCGTTCAAGGCGGCCTTAGAGCTTCAGCCGTCGAATCACGGGCTCCGGGCGAGGCTCGGCTTCGTGCTGTTTAAGAAGGGAGATATGGACACTGCTGAGATGCAGCTGCGTCAGGCATCGGCTGCAGGCGCGGTCGCGGCGAGCAAGTATCTGGGTCACATGGCACGCGAGCAAGGAGATATCTCTGGCGCGAATTCCCACTACCAGGCCTATCTGCGCAGCAACCCTGCGGATGCTAAGGCCATAGAGATAATGATTCAGCAGATGACGCCCTGAGCGGGCGACCTCTTTTCTTTCTGACCCCGAGATAGACCGTGCAGATCGTCTGCCCAAAGTGCCAAGCTGAATACGAGCTGGATCCACCCGCCGCACCCTTTGCGCGTGATCAGGATCTGGTCTTTCGATGTTCTGCCTGTTCAGCCTCTATTCCCCTGCGTCGAGACGCTTCAGCTCAACCTGCAGTTGATGAAGAAAAGTCTGCTGAATCAGCACCTGCCGATTCGCCAGCAGCACCCGATGGGCCGGCTGGATTTGTGCTTCGCCAAGAAGGCAACACTTACCATGTGCGCGATGAGGCGATGCTCCAGCGTTGGATAGCTGAGCGTCGAATTTGGCCTGATGATGAAGTCTCCGAGAGCGGCGGTGCGTGGAAGCGCGTCGGTGATGTGGAGAGCTATCGTGTCTTCTTCAGCTTGGTAGATGAGGCAGAGCGTGGCGGTACACCGCAGTCTCAGCCGCAGCCAGCGAAGACACCCAGTCTCAGTGTTGCGGTCAAGCCAGGCTTGTTTGCGCGTCCCAGCGCTCTCGATGTGGTCGGGGCACCCAGTGACAGCGACCCTCCAGAGCCTGCTTCACCCACCCCAACCGCTCCAACCGCTCCAACCGCTCCAACCGCTCCAACCGCTCCAACGTCTCCAACCGCTCCATCTGAAGTAGAAGACTTCAGCACAGATGTTGTTGAGGTGGAGCCGGATGCTGCGCTGTTCGGAGAGATAGTCCCAGAAGAACAGTCGACGCGTCTCGCGGACTCTCTGATGGCTTCGCTCGATCCTGATGAGCCAACAATGGATATGGAGCTCGGCGAGGAGGACTTCTTCTCTGAGGAGCAGCATGCAGTGGCAGATCGTGCCACCTTCCAGGGTAGCTCACTGAGCGACATTGAGGGTGAAGATCTGGAGTGGGGTCAGCATCGCCGCCGGAGCATGGCCATGTGGTGGCTGATGTTCTTTGGTGCGCTGGGCGGAGTCGCATACCTGGCGCTCGATTTCTTAAACGATCGTGATGCTGCTAAGTCAAGCTCAGCGGCAGAGATGCCCGCTGAACAAGCTGAGCCAGTTCCGGTCGCACAGCCCGAGGTCAAGGAAGACACCGGTGCTGAGTCT
>Ga0315320_10003850_pt1 | contig 12282 bp, 9 predicted proteins | sample M140m21515metaG_FD_203458 | JGI IMG/M metagenome (GOLD analysis project Ga0315320, IMG submission 203458) | Ammonia-oxidizing marine archaeal communities from Monterey Bay, California, United States - M1 40m 21515 | ecosystem: Environmental > Aquatic > Marine > Coastal | place: USA: California...
GGCGGAGACGCCGATGTCGTGTCGACGCATGCCCTTGATGATCGCATCGCGGTCCTCGATCAGGAATCGCTCGTCGAGCCGGACCGGGAACGCGGTCCAGCTGGGCTGGACGCTCGAAGGTGGCGGTGAGATCAGGAGATCCGCCTCGCCGCCGAGTCGGGCGATGTATCGGGCGGCGACCTCGCGGCGGGCGGCGAGGGTTTCGGGCAGTCGTTCGAGGGCCCCGATGCCGATCGAGGCGCGAAGGACGTCCAGTCGGCCGTCGAGTCCGGCGCGGACGTGATCCCCGGCTTCGTGATCCTCGTCGACGTCGTCGGGATCGCCGGAAGCGGCGCGGCCCTCGGTCAGAATCACCTGACAGGTCGCCGCGATTCGTTCATCGTGGGTGACGATCAATCCGCCTCCGGCCGCCATCGCAGAGCTCTCACGCCCGAGGCCGAGCACCGACAGGACGCCGAATCGCCCGGCGGCATCCGACGACATCGTCGTTCCCAGACTTTCGATCGCGTCCTCGATGAGGGGGATCTCGTACTTCCGGCTCAGCGCCGCCAGGTCCTCGAGCACCGATGGTGCGGTCCACGGGGCGATCGAGGAGATCGCCCGGGTCCGGTCGGAGATCGCGGCTTCGACGGCGTCCGAGGGCATGCCGCCGGTCAGGGGGTCGACATCCACGAACCGAGGGATTCCTCCGGATCGGACGATCGCGGCGACGAGCCGGGCCGGTGCGAAGGCGGGGCAGATGACTTCGTCGCCCATGCGGAGTCCGACCGAGAGCATGGCGGCCTCGAGGGCCACGCCGGCGGTGGTCGCAGCCACCGCGTGGGGGCGGTCGGTCAGCTTCGCCGCGGCCGATTCGAGCTGCCGGATCGGTGAGACGTCGTCCTCGGCGAGCGCCTGCAGCGCTCCTTCAAGGGCGGCGAAGTCATGGGACCGGATATCGGGACGATTGAGCGGGATGAAGTTCATGGGATCTTCCTCGTTGATCGGTCGATCGGAGGCTCAGGGCTCGACGATTCGCGGAATCGAGGTCTCAAGATCGCCATTGGCTTCGAGATAGAGCCACGCTGCGAGGGGTCGGAGGTCGGGGGGAAGGCCACCGCCGCCCGCGGCGGCCCGGCCGAGGCGTCGTCGCTGGGGCTCGTCGAGGCCGCCTCCGCGGGCGAGCACGAGGAGGGCGAGCGACCGGGTCACTCGATCGGAGGACTCGAGGTAGGGGCGTGCTTCGGCGATGGAGTCCGGGCCGGGGGCGGCGAGCAACCCGCGGAAGAGAATCTCCAACTCCATCTTGTCGCCGGCGGTGTCGGTTCTGGCCTGGAGTCGGGTTCCGATCGCGGTCGGATCGATGGCGGCGAGGGCGCGTGCCGCGAGGAGTGCGAGTTCCTCGAGACCGGGACGGGTCGAGCGAAGCGATCGATCGAGCAGCGCCTCGAGCACCTGCTGGTCGAGGAGCGTCGTCTCGTTCGTGATCGCCCAGGCCATGGTCGGTCGATGACCCAGCTCGATCGCGGCGATCGCGACTTCGGGCCGACGCTCGGGCGTTGCCATGATCAGTTCGGTGATGGCGCCGGACATTCGATCCGCGGTCGGAAAACGATCCCGGGCTTCGGGCGGGGCCGCACGTCCGCCGTCGACCAGCAGCATCCCGATCGGGGGTGTCCGGAGGTCGTCCTCGCAGTCCGTCAGCAGGTCCAGCCAGGCCTCGACACCCGCCTCCGGAGCCAGTTCCAGAAGGGTCTCGACGACGGCGGCTCGCAGCGCGTCGTTGGCCGGTCGATCCGCGACGTCGGGGAGGATCACGAGGGCCGCCTCGGCGAGCGAGAGGATCTCGAGGAACGCCACGAGTTCGAACGTGGTCCGGTCTCGATCCGCGGACGGCTGGGTCTGCAGGCCCGACTGCCAGGCGGCCATCGCGGGGATCGAACGTTGTTCGAGCACCGCGGCGGCGAGGCCGCGGGTCAGCCAGGTCGCGTTCTCATCGGCGGCGATCCGCTCGAGCCGGGACGAGTCCTCGGCGCGGTCCGCGATCGCGAGCGTCGCGACCAGGGCGATGTCGTGGGCCGCGAGGCTCGGCAGCATGGAGATCGCGGTCGATCGGTCGATCAATCCCTCGCCGAGCGCTCCGATCACCGCGGCACCACGCGCGTCGGCCGAGTCGAGGCGGGAGATCAGAAGTTCGAGGGATTCGCCGCGCTGCGCGAGCTCCATCACCGCCCGGACCCGCATCTCCGTGGAACGTCCCGCCACGGCCGCGTGGAAGATGGCTTCGGTCCCCTCGAGGTTTCGATCCGCGAAGGCCGCGAGGTTCGTGGGATTTCCCTCGCCGCCGATGCTGCGTCGCAGCACCGAAATGCTCGCATCGCTCGAATCGACGGGGCCGTATCTGTCCGACTGGGCGAATCCGGAGGCGGGCAGGACGAGGGCGGTGACCAGGGCTGCGACGGTCGATGCACCGACGATGGTTCGAGGAGGGCGGATCATCGTGGAAGTGTACCCATGCCGCCGGTTGCGGCGTCCGCGCCCGACTCAGGCGCGACGCAGTGCCTGTCGGACCTCGTCGACCAGATCCCGAAGACGCACCGACTGTTCCGCCGGCCCGGGCACCGACTCGTCGGACTCGAGTTGGCGACGGATTCGGCGATCGGCGGTGTGGACCGTCGAGTGCGTGGTGCGGCCGAGGGCCGCGGCGATCTCGGGGAAGCATGCGTTGGTCAGTTCACGGGCGAGGTAGGCGCAGAGGCCCCGGGCGAGGACCACGCGTCGGTGCCGCCCGCTCGAGAGCAGTTCGTCCCGATCGACGCCGACTTCGTCGCAGACCACCTCGATGATTCGTGACAATCGGATCGGCTTCCCGCCGGTCGACGTCGACTCGTCGCCGAGGGCCCGCTGGATGGTGATCGATCCGATCTCGACCTGATCGCCGACGCCCGCGTCGAGACGGGCGAGGGCATCGACCCGGGTGAGGCCGCCGATGAGCTCCCGCACCGAGCCGACGCATCGGGACGCGAGGGTCTCGGTCGCGCCGTCGCCGAGTCGGATACCACGTTCCATCGCGAGGCGTCGGGCGAGCCGGACCCGGAGTTCCCGATCGGGTCGGTCGACCTGGACGACCATGCCGGAGAGGAAGCGACTGACCAGCGGGCCGCTGAATCGATTGATGGTGCGGGGATGATCGTCGGACACCACCGCCACGGCGCCACCGGACATCACGATCGCGTCGATGGTGTGCAGGAACTCGCTCTGGGTCGCGTTCTTGTTCGAGAGGAAGTGGACGTCGTCGATCGCGAGGAGATCGAGTCGGCGGAGCGTCTTCCTGAAACTGTCGAGCTCGCTGTTCCGCACCGCGTGGATGTACTCGTTGGTGAACTGCTCGCCGGTGAGGTAGCGGACCTTCGCGCGTCGGTCGTGACGCTTCCGCTTCTCGCAGATGCCGCGGAGCAGATGGGTCTTTCCGATTCCGCAGTCGCCGTGGACGAAGAGGACGCTGGTCGATCCTTCGAGATCGTCACCGAGTCGGCAGGCGGCGTCGTAGGCGAGCCGGTTCGAATCGCCGATCTCGAAGCCGTCGAGGCGCGGTCCGGCTTCGCGGCGTCCACGACCCGTGGATCGCGTGCGACGCCCGCGGGCCTTGGTCCGGTCCGGCGGCGGGGGAGGCGTCGAGGGATCGCTCTTGGGCTGCTCGGTGCCCGGTCGCGACCGGACATCGAGCTGCACCTCCGCGTCTTCACCCAGTTCGGCGCGGGCGGCGAGCTGGATCGCCTCGCGGAAGTGGCGTTCGATCCAGTCCGCGACGAACCGGCTGTCGGCTTCGACCTTGAGCCGGCCGTCTTCGACCACGAAGGCGGTCGAACGATCGAACCACATGTCCCACCGGCGGGGGCCGACGCGGCGGGCCACTTCACGCCCGATGCGCGACGTGCAGTCGCCGGCGGTGCGATCGGTGTCGGTCGTGGTCTGAAGGTCGTTCATCGATTCGTTCATCGCTGTGAGGCTCCGATCGGGGGTCATCCGCCCGGCGTCGCTCGCCGGATCTCGAACCACCCCCGGGAAGGGGGCACGACGATCGCGCTCCGGCTGATGCCGGATTCAAGGCGGACGTCGGTTTGAGTTGGAGTCCCTTCCCGCGGATCGAACCACGTCACCTCGTTCAAGGCGACGGGATCCTCACTCGCGACCCCCCGGGAGAAATCCGGGGAGCGAACTCGCCCGTCGCGGAAACGGCGGCCGGTCCGGGTCGGAATCCGAATCGAAAAAGTCCTCGATTCCGGATTTCACCCGCAGCGGCATTCTGCGACGAAGGAGCGGATCGCCCATCCATGGACGACTTTCGAAAGGTAACCGGACGGGCCTGGGTCGCCGAGCGTGAATTCGATCTCGACGCCTCCCGTTCGGTGGGATCCCTTGTTCCACCACGCTTCTCGGTCACGCGAAAAAAGTAATCCACCGTTCGCAGGCGCGATGGTTCCCGTCTTGTGGAAAACACGAGCGGGTCGGTTTCATCACGCGCGGAGCGGGCGAACCATCGCGGTTCGGCGAACCGAATGTCGGAAGCCTGCGCGGCGATACAGCCTTACTGCAGGCTGGTTTGCACGATCCACGGCGAGTACCACGGTGCGTGCCGAGTCACCGTCGAGTGCGGCGAGCCCGAATGTCAAGAGGGTTCTTCCAAGTCCTCGCCCCCGCGCCGCCGGCGCGAGGCCGAGGTAGACGAGTTCGATCGACTGGCGGTCGGAACCACGGTTGAAGAGGAGGACGCCGGACGGAACGCCGTCGATTCGAAGGACATGCCACCAGTTCGGCTCGCGGGTTCCGGATGCGAGGTGGCCGGCCAGAATGTCGGTCGTCTCGCGAAGCCCCGCGAGCCCGGGACAATCGAGCGTGTCCACGTAGGTCCGCTCGAGAAGTTCGACGAGTTCCGGCTTGTCGCCGTCCCAGGGGGCGATTCCGACGTCGGCAGGGAGTTCCGGGGAGGGAATGGTGCCGAAGCGGGGGACGGGCCGTTCGAGGTAGTCGAGCTGGGCGAGACGCCGGAAGCCTCCGGCGATGAACATGGCTTCCTCGAGCTCGTCGCTCGGATCGATCAACGCCTGTGCCAGGTCGATGCCTCGTTCCCGGCATCCGATCGCCACGGCGGCGAGGAGATCACCGGCGACACCGACATCGGCCTTCGATTCCGGTCTGGTTCCGAAGATCATCGCCGTCCGGCCCGCTGCGGGGGCGGCGAGGGCGGTGAACTCGATGTCGCCGTTTCGATTCCGGATCACCCAGGTCTGATCGAGGTCCAGGCGGGACGCCCGGGCGTAGTCGAGAAACCGTTTGGCGGCGGCACGATCGCCGCGGACGAGGACCCGGATGGCGGCCTCGATTTCGTCTTCGCGGACGCGCTCCGGTCTGCGGGGAACGGCTTCGGGGGCTGGATGGGGATCTGGCATTCTGGGGAAAACCTACCAGTCCCACGCAGGATGGGCGGATGAGGGGATCCGTCGGGAACCGTTCCTGATACACTTTCGAATCGTCCTCGAGGAGCACTTTCCATGGTTCAGATGCGTCAGACCGCGGTATCGCGGAACTTCTCCAGCCGAATCCTCGTCCTTCTGGCGGCCTTCTCGGCGCTGGCGACCGCGATGAGCTGGTCCACCGCGACCGCCGCGGCTCCGGCCGCTTCGGTGTCGAGTCAGGATTGGGAACTGGGCTTCGCGCCCGGTGATCTCCGGCTCTACGTCGACCCGGTCGATGGCCGTCGGTACTGGTACTTCACCTACACCGTCACCAATCTCACCGAGCGGGACCTCGTGTTCGCACCGAGGATCGAACTCTTCATGGACAGCGGCAAGATCCTTCGATCCGGCCGCGGCGTTCCGAGCCGAACCGTCGGGCAGCTTCGAAAGCTTCTCGGAAACCCGCTGCTCGAAGATCAGAACCGGATCATCGGCGATCTGCGGGTCGGCAAGGAGAACGCTCGCACCGGTATCGCGGTGTGGCCCGCCGAGAATCTCGACATCACCGAGCTGACGCTCTTCTTCCAGGGGCTCTCGAGCGATCGCAAGGTCGTCCAGCATCCCGGATCGGGAGACCCGGTCTCGCTGTATCGGACCCTCCGCCGTGAATACACCGTCCCCGGAGATCCGGAGAAGCGGGGCTCCCAGCCGCTTCCGCTCGATTCCCGGAAGAATCGCCGTGGACCGGCCTGCGAGTACGAGTTCCAGGCCGGGGGCAAGTCCGCCGGCTGCTGGATCTACCGCTGAATCATCCCCGCGGGGATTGGCGGGAGGCCGCTTTTTCGCTATGCTTTTCCATTCGGCCGGACGCGAGGCGCGTCCAGCCAGAGACACAACGAACGGGTGACCGGATTCGAACCGGAACTCCACCCGTGAAGAAGATCGAACGGAGCTGACCGTGGCACATAAGAAGGGACAGGGCTCGTCCAAGAACGGCCGTGACTCGAATCCCCAGTTCCGGGGCATCAAGCTCTACGGTGGTCAGGTCGCCAAGGCGGGCTCGATCATCGTCCGCCAGTGCGGAACCCGATTCAAGCCGGGGTATCTCGTCCAGCGATGCAAGGACGACACCCTGATGGCCCGCGTCGACGGCACCGTGCGGTTCCGTGGCCGGTTCATCGACATCGTTCCCGCCGACGCTTCGGTGCCGCGGTACGACGTCATCGATCGAGCGGTCGCCACCTCGAACTGAGTTGGTCGGACACTCGGCCGACATCGCCAACGATTTCACGCCCCGAGCCATCGTCGCTCGGGGCGTGTTCATTCCCACCCTCGGTCCGTCTCACGGAGGTCATTCACCATGCACATGATCGATGAAGCGAAGATCTTCGTTCGAAGTGGCAAGGGTGGAGATGGGTGCGTGAGTCTGCATCGGGAGAAGTTCGTCCCCAAGGGCGGCCCCGATGGTGGCAACGGCGGCAGGGGCGGGGATGTCGTCCTGGTCGCGGATCCGCATCTCGACACGCTGCTTCCGTTTCGGTACGCGCCACATTTCCGCGCCGAGAAAGGCGTGCAGGGCGCATCGACCAGTCGGCACGGCGCGGACGGTGCCGCGAAGATCGTCAAGGTTCCGGTGGGAACCATCGTTCGGGACGAGGAGACGGGCGAGGTGGTCGCGGATCTCGATCACCCCGGCCAGGAGGTCGTGGTGGCGAAGGGTGGGCGAGGTGGGTTCGGGAACGAGCACTTCAAGAGCGCCACCAATCAGACCCCGCGCGAGGCGACGCCCGGCGAGCCGGAGATCGAACTCACGCTCCTCCTGGAGCTGAAGCTCATCGCGGACGTGGGGCTGGTCGGGCTTCCCAATGCCGGCAAGTCGACGCTGCTCAGTGCGGTCAGCAAGGCTCGGCCGAAGATCGCGAACTATCCCTTCACCACTCTCACGCCGCAGCCGGGGATCGCGGAACTTCCCGGTGATCGTCGCCTGGTGATCGCCGACATTCCGGGGCTCATCGAGGGGGCCGCGGACGGTGCGGGTCTGGGGCACGACTTCCTCCGGCACGTCGAACGCACGAAGGTCATCGTTCATGTGATCGACCTGGTGCCGTTCGACGAGAGCGATCCGATCGTGAACCACGAGGTCATCCGACGGGAACTGCATGCGTTCAGCCCGGTGTTGGCCGAGAAGCCGGAGCTGGTGGTGTTCAACAAGATCGACCTGGTCGACTCCACGGAGCGCGACGCCACGATCCGGCGGGTCGCCCACGCGATCGGCCTCGACCCCACCGAGGTGGTGGTGAGCAGTGGCGCGACCGGTGAGAACGTGCGGGAGATCCTCGAGCGATCCTGGAAGATGTTGATCGAAGTCGAGGGCGAGCGTGAGAAGTGGCCGGGCCGTCCCGCGAACGCCTGACGCACGCACTTCCGCGCGCTGCTGTTCAGCGGCAGAGTTCCATGTAGACCTCGAAGAACTCGATCATCGGCTTCTCGAAGTCGACGCCGACGATCAGCCCGGCGATCTCGGGGACCAGGCGTTCGTCCCGGGCCAGATTCACGACCCGGCCACCACCGGCCGCCGCGATTTCGGGAAAGAACTCGATCGCATCGCGATTACGTCCCCAACGGCGACGGGACACGCCCTTGATTCCGTTCGGGCCGTCGGCCGCCGGCGTGTCGAGGTTCTCTTCGTCGTCCGCGCCGGGCTCGTCGTCGTCCTCGATCGTGGGATCGCATCCGACGACGTGCGTCGTCACGCCGCGAACCCTCGCCGCGGTCGCCATCTTCACGCAGGCCTCGCCGCGTCCGGGATGCGGCGGCGCATCACCCACGAGGACGAGCACCCCTCGATGGTGGGGGTTCCAGGAGAAGGACCCGTAGGCGAGGCCGAGTCCCTCGTTGACGAGTTCCGGTCGGTCACCGCCGCCTTCGGCGCTCAGTCGCCAGAGATTTCTCCGGGCGGCGTCGATCGAAGGGGTGAGGTCCCAGCCGATCTTCTCGAACTTCTCCCGACGATCTCGATAGCCCGCGATGCCGACCCGCACCCCGGCCGATACGTCGCCGACGAACCGCATGAGGTCGTCGATGCCGCCCTGCGCATCCGCGATCTCGCCGGACATGCTCGCCGTGCAGTCCATCACGATGGCGAGATCGATGGGCTCCAGGGCGAGGGCCTCGAGGTGATCGCTGAGATCGGTGAACTCCTCCAGCGGAAGTCGGGCGATCTCGCTGAGGTCGTCGGGATGCGAGGGTGTCGGTCGAGACGCCGCGACCGTTTCGTCGGCGCGAGGCGGCAGGAGCCTGGCGCCGTCCAGTGATCGAAGGCCGCGGTTCTTCTGGTACCAGAGTCGCCAGCGATAATCCCGCCGAAGATCGTCTCCCCCGGTGATCCGGGCCAGTCGCGGGCTGAGGGCGCCGCTCTCCTCCTTGCCCATCCGCAGGATGATGGTTCGAACGAGCTCGGTGGCGAGTTCCTCGAGTTCGTCGTCGTCGGCCAGGAGACCGAGTTCCGCGGCGAGCATCTTGTCTTCGAGTCGCGAACTTCGGGAGAGCGCCGTCACTCCGCGGGCGAGCCGTTCGGGGTCGATCCGGTAGCCGGCGCGGAGCGCCGTCCGAATGACCTCGGGGTCCGACTCCCGCTCGAACCAGTCCGCCGACTGCGGGACGTTCCGATGGGCGAGGACGAGCACCGCGAAGCACCGGACGGCCACCCGCGGATCGTGGAGGGCGTCGGCCACCATCGCGGCGGATTCCGGGCAGTCGAAACGCTGCAGTCGAAGGATCGAGATGACCCTGCGAGGCCAGGCGAGGCTTCCCAGCAGCCCCTCGATCGCCGTCCGCTCGCCGGCGGCGGCATTCAGATACGGGCGAACCGGTTCCGGGTCGGTCGTCACGATCGGAGCCTGTTCGGAGGCCGGGGGGCCGAACGGGCTTCCGGCTGCCCGGGGGGTGAGCCAGGCGGCCGAGAACAGGGGTATCAGGAGAAGAAGCACCGCCGAGCGTGACATGAAGCGAGTGTAGCCCGAGGGACCGCGAATTCGGAATCATCCGTCTTCGGGAAGTCGCCTTGACTCGCATACCATGCGACGCATAGTATAGAGCTCGATCAAGGAAACCCTCCCTGGAGTCATGTCATGCGAATCGAACGAGAACTGATGCGAGGCGCCGGTCCGGTGGCGATCCTGAAGCTGCTCTCCCACCGAGAGATGTACGGATACGAACTGGTCGAGACGCTGGCCTCGAAGACCGAGGGGGTCCTCGCGATGGGCCAGTCGACGGTCTATCCGCTTCTCTACAACCTCGAAGCCAAGGGACTCGTGCAGAGCGAGCGACGGCGTGCGGAGAACGGCCGGGAACGCAAGTACTACGGACTCACCGGTGCCGGCGAGCTTCGACTGAAGGCGGAAGTCGAACAGTGGCAGGCGGTGAACGACGCGATGCAGTCGCTCGGCGTCATTCGGGGGATGGAGACGTTCGCCGGCGTGTTCGCCTGATCGACGACGACTCATGGGGGATCACGACATGCAAGACGAGCACGGAACATCGGATGAACCCGGGACCGGAACTTCGAACCTGCGATCGTTGCGAACGACGCCGATGCGCGATCTCGTGCGTGGGCGCGTGACGGGGCGCCTCGACCTCCGGCAGCTGCTGGCGTCTTCAACGCTTCCGGAAACGCTTCGGCGGCTGGTCGCCGTCGTCGTGCGCCGGACCCGGCTTCGACGACTCGAGAGGATGGACGTCGCCCGGGAACTCGTCGAACACTTCGAAGACGGGATCGAGGCCGGTGCCTCGGCGGATGAACTCGCCGCGGATTTCGGCGACCCGCGGGTCGCGGCCACCCTCATCCGGCGGGGGATGAAGCGGAAGCGATCCTGGTTCGAACGGGCCGTGCGTCGGACGGCGCTCGTCGCAAGTCTGTTATTCGCGGGATTCGTGGCGATCTACCTGGTGTTCGCGGTCCGGCACTGGAACCAGCCGGTCCGGATCGATGTCGACTACGTCGCCAAGATCCGGGCGGAATCGGCCGGCGCATCGCCTGAGGAACGCGGCTGGCCGGAGATCCGCGCCGCGATGACCGAGCTGCGGGAACTGGCGGGGCCGGCGGACGGGCATCGGGATCAACCGATGTCCTCGCTGGTCGAAGTCGCGTTGACGGCGTCCGTTCCGCCCTGGTCCGCCGCGGTGATGCCGTCCAGTCCCGAGATCCCGGCGGACGACGCACCGACGAGGGAGGCGTGCGAGGCCTTCTTCGACCGGGCGACGCCCCTGATCGGCGGCCTTCGAGACGCGACGTCGAAGCCGGTGCTTGGGTTCGACATGGGGGTCGATGGCGGTGGCAACGAGGCCGATCGGATGTTCCTCGGGTTGGATCCACCGGCACCGGCCGCCGATCCCACGATCCTCGACGGATCCGTCATCGAACTGCAGTTCCCCTATTACGCGACGATCCGGCTCGCGACCCGGGTGCTGTCCGTGGACGCGCGACGTGCGGCCGAGCGGGGGGAGAGCGCGAGATTCGTCGACGACGTCGAAGCGATGTTCGGCCTCGGGCGGCAGGTTCGCACGCCGACGATCCTGATCGGCCAGCTCGTCGGCATGTCGATCGAACGGCTCGCCTTCGCGACGATCCTCGACGTCCTCGCGCACCGACCCGAGGCGTTCGACACCGTCGCGCTCGATCGACTCGCGGGGCTCGTCGCCGGACTCGACGACGACCGGCTCGGTATCCGCGTCGACGCCGAACGGTACTTCTTTCTCGACCTCGCCCAGCGGCTCTACACCGATGACGGCGAGGGCAACGGTCGATTGAAGTTCGTCTCCGCCGGGGCGGCGCAGGCGGGACTCATCCCCGACGCCGGTGATCCCGAGGACGGCGGTGGCGGCACCGCGGTCGACTTCCTGGTCGGTCCGTTGTTCGCGGGTGCCGCGATCGATCGGCGGGAGGCGACCGAACTCTGGAACCGGAATCTCGACCAGATCGAGGCCGGAAACACGATCGCGCCGTGGGAACGCGATGCGTCCGGCCCGCGGAGCGTGGATGAGGCGATCCGCGAGGAAGAGGACTCCTCGTGGTTCGCTCGATTCCGGCTCTTTCCGGTCTCGATGCTGCTCGTCGCGACGGACGGGGTCGAGAATCTCGCGGCCGCCTTGCGGCTCGAGCGGGATCTGGTGCGGACCGTGATCGGCATCGAGCGATTCCGCCGGGTGCACGGGGCCTGGCCGACGTCGCTCGACGAACTCGACTTCGTCGGTCGGGATCCCTTCGACGGCGAACCGCTTCGCTACGTGGTCCGGGACGACGCGCCGACGATCTACATCCTCGGGCCCGATCGCGTCGACGACGGCGGGACGTGGATCATGGGGCCGAACGGGCTCGATCGTGCGGCTCGGGAAGGACTGGCGGGGACGACGAGGTTCTGGGGACGTGTCCCGCGCGAGTCGGGCGATGGAATGGTCGGTGATGTCCCGGTCTGGATCGGTGGGGCGGCCACGGATGCTACCGGTGGGGAGTCCTGAAGGCTTCGAGTCGTTCCGCTCGCGGCGGTGAAAGGACCTTGGGGATCGTCCGCAGGTACGCCTCGTGGAGTTCCGGTTGGGCGTTCTGGAACGACTCTGGATCCACGAGCGTCCACTCGTCGTGCCCGGGACCGAAGGCGCGTTGCAGATCCCATTCCGAGGAGATCACCCAGTACGCGTATTCCTGCAGGAGCACGCGATCCGCCTCCTCCTCGTCGTCGAACTCGTCGAGGTAGTCCACGGCGTACCACGACCGGTCGAGGGCGGTCCGCATCGCCGCATGAAGGGTCGACGTCCGCGAAATGCCCCAGTCCTCGGGGAAGACGTCGTG
>Ga0315320_10003856_pt1 | contig 12272 bp, 11 predicted proteins | sample M140m21515metaG_FD_203458 | JGI IMG/M metagenome (GOLD analysis project Ga0315320, IMG submission 203458) | Ammonia-oxidizing marine archaeal communities from Monterey Bay, California, United States - M1 40m 21515 | ecosystem: Environmental > Aquatic > Marine > Coastal | place: USA: California...
AGACCATCTTCCCGACCTACGGCCGCTCCTACGAGCCCTTCAGTGCAACGTCCTGGACATGGACTGGCGAGCAACAGATCTGGTGCGATGATCTCGGCTCTATGGAAGAGAAATTGCTGTGGGCCTTGAGCGAGGGAATCCAGGGGATTGGCTTCTGGGAGGTTGGCTATGCCGCTGGTGATACCGAGCTGTGGACACTCGTCGACGACCTAACGATGACACCTGAGGAGGAACCAGATTCTGGTACTCCAGACACAGGCGCTACAGACACCGGCGCTACAGATACAGATTTTCCTGACACAGGCATGCCTATCGACACAGGCTCAGTGGCCGAGGCATCTACAGAGGAAGAGAAGGTCGCATCGGGCTGTAGCTGCAGCGCAGCACCCTTCACCCTCCGGAACATGGGCAGCAGCTTGGTGGTCGCTCTCTTTGCTGGGCTTGTCGCCAGAAGACGACGAGCCGACCACTGAGCTACCACTCCGCTGAGTCGATGCTCACCTGAAAACGCTCACAGTTGGTACCCGGCGCCACACTGACCTCAACGTGGCCAACCTGGCCGGGTCCGATGTCACGCATATCGGCATACCGAGTCTCATCGCACTGTATCGCTACCGTCAGCCGCTCAATCCAGCGCGCAGACGTGTTCTCTGCCTCTAAGATGATCTCGGTTCGCCCATCCGGCCAGCGTGTCGCCTCTGCATCGAGATCAACCCAGGGGCTGACATCAGAGCCCCGGTTTGTAGCACCGCTGCGTGGCGACAAGACCAGCTCCTCTCGGGCACCATCAACAGTCACCAGAAAGCGCTCGCTGACGTTGAGGCCCAGCAAGCCGACAGAGTCATCGTTTGCACAGGCATCACACACGGACACAGAGACACCCTCGACCTCAAAGCCACCCACCCAGATCTTTTCTACCAGCACAATCTGGGTCTCTCGCGGACCCGCAGCCGTGTGAACCTTCATCTTGGGCGCATCCGCCGGAACCCGTACTCCTATTCTCCGCAGGGTTGCCCTATCGAGCGTGGTGAGCGTCGCTCCAGTATCAAAGATCATGGTGATCTCTGCAGACTTCCGCTCTCCTTCTACGGTCACCGGAATTCGGAGTGAACCACGCCGACCCTCCGTGGGAAGTACGACCTCGTCGTGACCGCTGGGCTCGGTAGGTGCCGGCTTGGCTGCTGGCTGGGCCGGAGCCTTGACGACAGGTGGAGGCTTCGGTGTCGTCTTCTTGGCGGCCTCTTTTGGTGGTAAACGCGTACCGGAGACCGCAGGCAGCCACTCATCGATGGGCCCAGCCCAGTCCTTGTCGATGTGACCTTGCCCGAAGGGCTCGAGGGCCGCGAGACCGAGCGAAAGCGACGCCTTGCGCTCACCAGGGAAGTAGAGCGGGAAGACAACCAGAACCGCCAGAGACCAAAGTGCCATCGACATACCGGTGGCCATCACCGTCACACGTCCCTCTTTCTTGCCGCTGCTGGCGAGCGCACGCGCTGGAAGCATGACCAGCGCTACAGCCGCCAGGGCGACGAGCCAGACTGGGCCGTTCCGGAGCAATCCCGTGCCGACCAGCGCGGTCATGGCGAGCGCTGCGGCGGACAAGCCGCCGACAAATGCAATGGTTGAGATCAGAAAGCGCACCGTACACTTGCCTCCTACACTCTCAGCAATACAGGACTCTGCCCGTCCCGCCAAGCCCCGGAGAAGAGATGAGTCACCCTCGAGCCACCTGGTTCTGCATCGACATCGAAGCAAATGGTCCTGTTCCTGGCCTGTACGACATGGTCAGTCTCGGCGCGACAGTGGTTTTTGTGGATGAGCAAGGGAGCCTCCGCCTCGGTGACGACTTCTACATGGAGCTCAAACCCGTGGCCCCGCGCTTTGATGCCCGTGCCGCCGCCATCCACGGACTCGACCAAGCCAAGCTGAGCGAGGACGGCCTCAGCAGAGCTGATGCCGCCACCACACTCGCAGCGTGGGTCAAGCAGCAGACACGCTCTGGCACCGAGCCTGTATTCGTCGGTCACAACGCACCCTTTGATTGGTCTCACGTCAGCTACATCTATGCAGAAGCTGAGCAACCCAACCCCTTCGGCTACAAGGCACTCGACACCAAGGCCCTCTCAGCAGGCGTCTTGAAGCTGCACTGGCTGGATACCGGAAAAGAGATCCTGTTCGATCGCCTGGGGCTGCCGCCAGAGGACAAGTCTCAGAAGCACCGGGCTGACTACGATGCACGGGTTCAGGCTGAGCTGCTCATGGCCCTGCTCAATCGCCAGACTGAATCCTGAAGAAGATCCCCTTGTGGTCTGAGCCAGGAAGGCGAACGGTGCGAACGTCGTCCACATCGGCCTGACCCACCCAGAGATGATCGAGCTGCATCAGCGGCATGTTGATCCAGTCGCCGCCGGCGGGCCAGCTGGTGGCAAAGACGCCGTGGCCAGCCATTGGATCACTGAGTCCTCGCCCATCGAAGGGGCGGGTTGCCCAGCTTCCCGGCACTGCATTCATGTCACCTGCGACAATCACCGAATCACCTCGGCGACATGGGCCCCAGTCCTCAGCCATCTCTCCCGCATCGATGGTCGCAGCAATGCGCTCCATATAGGGCATCAGGCCAGCGATACTGAAGGGCACAGGCGGAGGGCCGTGAGTCCCCATCAGACAGACCTCGCCATCGATGCGGACGAGCGCTACCGGCATCACCATTCCCCCGGCACCAAACTCCTCAGTGATTGCAGCCTCACAGGAGACCTCAGGGTGACAGTAGATGGCGGTGTAGTGAGAAGGGCGAGACACCTGCGCATCAAAATTATCTGCCAAGCGAACCAGACCCGGGACAGCACGCGCTCGGGCCTCGACCTCGATCACAACTCGGGCACCGGTCGCAGCAAGGGCAGCCGACAGGTCCTCTCTGCCCGCTGTGTAGGCGTTTACATTCGCCACCAGGATGGGCTCACCGACCCCAGAGTCTGGTCCAAAAGGCATGCCTGCAAGCGGTGCTGAGGCCAGGGCCAGAAACATCGCCCAGGTCCATCGACCGGCGCGCCATCGGGCCCACAGCGCCCACAGCGGCGCAAAGGCACACAGCCAAGGCCAGGCGCTCAGCCCAATCGAGTGGCCCATATGTCCCCAGACCTCGTCAGCTGGAAACAGCTCACCCACAAGCCTGAGGACAGCCGCCAGAACAAGCGGTGCCACGACAAGGGTATTGATGCGTCTGATGGGTACCAGGGTGTCCTCCCTCAACTGAGTCCTATCACAGCCCAAGCCACCCCTGTGCGGGTAAGACTTGAGCGACAGAGAGATTGAGCCGTCAGCATCAACTAATAGTCAGTCAGCCGGAGCCTAATTGGCCGTAATTTCAGTACCTTCAACGAGATTGGAGAGGGCCTGCCAGGACTGCTTGTAGCCATTGCTCTCAGCAAAATCGATCCCATCGAAGAGACGGGCAAGCGGGCGCGTGAGCGTGACCTGAGCATGAGTCTTGTGGGAAGCGACGGGTGGAATATCAGCTATCAATGCCAGGCTGAAGTCGGTGTCGATCTCCAACACACCCGACTGTTCTCCTCGTGACCAGACACCGCTGAGCTTGAGACTCGTGCCTTCAGCTTCCGTGTCTCGATCGCCACGGGCAACAAGCCAATAGACCGAGCAATAAGTCTGCTCTGGAAATGCGAGTGGACCCAGCTTGAGCGAGCGGGGCCGATCGATATCCTCGATTGCGGATAGCTCCAGCAGCGATGGGTCCGAGAACGGCGCGTGATCAGCAATCGCTGGCGCACCAACAATCCAGGACAGCCAGGCGAGCATACCCGTGTCCGTGATCGCCTCTGTCTCACACGGCACCAGAGACAGCAGATAGCTAATCGACCACCCCTGTACGACCTCGATGCGGTATCCGAGGTCGTTGGTGGTCGCCCACCCTTCCGTCTCATCGGGTTCCAGCGGCGACTCATCCCACGTCAGCACCCACTCCACGCTGGTGAGCCTGGGTGTTGAGGTCTGTGCAGTCTCCGCACCACCCGTACCACCACACCCAAGCAAGGATGCGGCGATGAGTAGCGTCAAGGAGCGCCACCACCGCCACCGCCACCACCGCCACCGCCGCGCTCACCTTCACCACCGACACCATCTGCTGCTGTGCCGGTATAGCAGCCGAGGATGTAGGGGAAGGTCGCCGTAGCGTGGTAGCCGTAGGTGCCATCTGGCTGAACCCGACCATTGCACTGATCTAAGTACTGCGCCCCGGCCTTCTCGACATACTCGTGATTGTCCCAGGCATCAGTGGTGGGGTCTCCCGTCTGCTCCCAGCCAGACTCCAGTTCGATGACCTCAGTACAGTCAGCATCGGTGCACCCGTAAGGTCCGTAGATTGGAAAACCATCCATGGACCAGCCCAGTACCGGAGAGGGTTCAGACGAGTCAGGATCATCAAGTGTCCAGGGCTCCGCAACAACACCGGACTGCACCAAGCACTTCTGGACGAGCGCATGGTTGTGGTACTGCGCTGCAGTGTGCCCCATGCAGCCGTCCATGATGCCGTTGTAGACAGGGTCACCCCAAGGGTCAGGATGCGGACCCTCATTCGGACCGTAGATGGGTGTGCCAGCCACGGTGAAGCCTGCGAGACCGAGCAAGGGGATTTCCGTGGCCGCGTCAGCGATCTCAGGGTTGAGCGTGATGGACCAGGTCGTGTCACTGGCCTCCAGCGCGTTGGGAGTCATCGGAACAAAGGTATAGTGCGGAATCTGATTGCTGCTGACGATGAATGAGTCGTCATCGCAGCTACCGGAGAGACTCGGGGCCGGGTAGCCCTCACCTGGACCGGGGGCTGCAGAGAGGTCCAGGAGTGAGGCTGACTGAGGACAACCGTCAGCATCCGCGTCTGCATCTGCATCGGCGTCGGCATCCGCATCCGCATCCGCATCCGCATCCGCATCTGCAACGACATCTCCAGAGTCGACAGTCTCGTCATTTTTGGTGCCACAAGCAGTAAGGAACAAGAGCGGGAACCATAATTTTTTCATTGCTTTTCCTATGAATTGTAGACCAATAGATACCCAAGTGGTCGCCGTACGCACCCTTAACGAGAGGAATTTATGAATATTGCATCGCGGGTATAGGTTTCATAATACTCATCCTTCGCGGTCCCTCGTGCAGGTCTGTGCCTCGATGTCCGGTCAGGCGAGTTAAGGCGACGTCGCTATGAAAGAACAGCGCCCACTCATTGTCCGAGCCCTCTCCAACGAAGTCGTCGAGCGACCCCCTGTCTGGTTCATGAGACAAGCGGGTCGCTATCTTCCCGAATACCGGGCAGTCCGCGGTGACCACACCTTTCTGACCATGTGTCACAATCCTGAGCTGGCAGCCGAAGTCACATTGCAGCCTCTGCGGCGCTACCCCTTCGATGCGGGCATCGTCTTCAGTGACATCTTGCTGCCGCTCGAGAGCATGGGCGCCGATCTGACCTATGTCCCAGGAACAGGTCCGGTCATCAGAAACCCGGTCCGCACGGCGGCCGACGTGGCTGCACTCAAGGACTTCGATCCTGTGCGTGATCTCCCCTCACCCATGGAGACCATCCGCCTGTGTACAGAGGCGGCTGACGTCCCCATCTTGGGTTTTGCTGGCGCACCATTCACGATGGCCTGCTACCTCATCGAGGGTCAAGGCTCACGCAACTGGCCTGAGACCAAGCGAATGATGTTTGGCCAGCCCGCTCTCTTTCAGGACCTCCTCGATCGCATCGCTGATGCCGTCGGAGATCACCTTCAAGCTCAAATCGATGCGGGTGCAGCGGGCGTTCAGCTCTTTGATACGTGGGCCGGCGTGCTGAGCCCAGAAGACTTTAGACGCTGGGCGCTCCCGGCATCTCGCCGCGCACTCGCGCGGGTCAGCGGCGCACCCCGCCTCTTCTTCACCAAAGACTCGGCACCATTTCTACCTTGGCTTCGAGAGGTCGAGGCGGACGCGTATGCGCTTGACTGGCGCGTAGACATCGGTGCTGCGAGAGCCGTCCTCGGTGACGTGCCCGTCCAAGGCAATATGGACCCGCAGGCACTGCACGCACCCCACGAAGAAATTCGCCGCCGTGTACGCCGCGTCATCGAGAGCGCAGGTCCAAAGGGTCACATCTTCAACCTCGGCCACGGGCTCACGCCAGACATCGACCCAGCGGCGGTCGGTGCAGCAGTGGACGAGGTCCGCAACTGGTCCTGGAGCTAGCTTGTCACGTGTCGTGATAGTAGGCGGCGGCGTCTCTGGACTGGCAGCTGCCAACTGCCTCGACGGTGTCGATGTCACTGTGCTCGAGGCTGCGGCAACAGCAGGCGGCAACGTACAGACCGACCACATCGACGGGCGGATCATCGATCGTGCAGCAAATGGCTGGCTCGACTCCGAGCCTGCGATGGATCGCATGCTCACCCGTCTTGGACTCAGCGATGATGTCATCCGGGCGAACGATCGTGCCGCCATCCGATGGATCTACGCCGGCGGCGAGATGCACGCAGCGCCGCTCACCCCTCAGGCTTTTCTGAGTACTGGCCTGCTACCCTGGTGGGCGAAGCTCAGAGTCTTATTAGAGCCATTCATTCCACGCGGCAGTCAGGCCTCTGATGAGTCTGTAGCAGACTTCGTGAGCCGAAGACTCGGACGGATGTTCGTCGACCGCATGGTGGGCCCGATGGTTGCAGGAATCTATGCAGCCAAGCCTGAAGAGCTGTCGCTCGCCGCAGCCTTCCCAAAGATGGCCGCAATGGAGGACGAGTACAGGAGTCTATTTCTTGCCATGCTCGCGAAACGCCGCGGGGGTGCACCCACCGGCCACCTCCAGAGCTTGCCGGGTGGTGCTGGGCAGCTCACAGAAGTGATGAGCACGCGACTGGGAGACAGGCTGCAGTGTGAGTGCCCCGCTGAGGGACTGACTCAGACCAAGGATGGCTGGCGCGTTCACACCCCGAGTGGAGACATCGAGGCTGATGCTGTCATTCTCGCCGCCCCCGCCCACGCTCAGGCTCGCCTCGTCCGCGGCCTCGATAGTGGTGTCGCGGGCGCACTTGATGAGATTGCCTATGCGCCCGTCACCGTGGTCGTATCGGCCTGGCCTGCAGGCGCATTTGACCGCGCACCGACTGGCTTCGGCGTGCTGGTCGCTCGCGGTGAGCGCGTCGGCGTACTCGGCTCTCTGTTCACCTCCGAGGCCTACCCCCACCAGACCAAAGACGGCGAAATCCTGCTCCGCACAATTGTGGGCGGGGCGGTCAACCCAGCAGCAGCAAACCTCAACCACCAGGCACTGCTCGACAGGGTCTTTGCCTCTCATGAGCGCTTCTTCGGTGCACGACGGGCAGAGCCATCACTGGTGCGCGCATACCACCACCCCGCTGGCATTCCTCAGTATTCAATCGGCCACCCAGCACGTGTCGCCACTGTGGCTGCCGCCTCCGATCGCTACGGCGGCCTCTTCTTTGGAGGGAACCATCTCTCCGGAATTGGCGTCAAAGACTGCGTCGCCACCGGCGAGCGACTCGCCAACGACGTGCGCGGGTGGCTCGAGATTACGGCCCCAACCGAGACTATCTGATGACCACACTCGTCGACATCCTCAAGAAGACCGAGGCCTTCTTCCGCTCCCGAGATATCCCGAGCCCTCGTCTCGACGCAGAGCTCATCATCGGTCACAACCTCGGAATGGATCGTGTACAGCTCTATCTTGAGTTTGATCGCCCACTCAGCGAGGCAGAGCTTGCACCCATGCGGGCAATGGTGAAGCGTCGTGCAGAGAGAGAACCCGTTGCATGGATTATCGGATCCAAGGGTTTCTGGTCCCTCGACCTCAAGAGCCACAAGGATGTTCTTGTCCCGCGACCAGACTCAGAGACCCTGGTCGAGACGGCCCTGAAGCTCATCCCTGAGGACGAGCCATGCTTTGTCGCCGACATCGGTGCGGGCACCGGCGCCATCGGTCTGGCCATCGCCGTCGAGCGCCCTGAGGTTCGGCTGTTCTCGGTCGACATCTCTGACGCAGCACTGCACTGCACCAAAGAAAATGTCGCCAGCCTCGAGCTCCAAGGCCGTGTTGCAGTGCTCAAGGGCTCACTACTCGAGCCCATCCCAGAGGAGCGTCAGATCGACGTCGTGGTCTCAAATCCGCCCTACATTCCCTCAGCAGAGATCGATGGACTCTCCCCTGAGATATCGGAGCATGAGCCGAGACTGGCCCTCGATGGTGGTGCCGACGGACTCGACATCTATAGAGCGCTCATTCCAAGCGCTGCCCTTCGTGCAACGCGAGCTGTCGTGGTCGAACACGGTGACGACCAGCACGATGCAGTGGCCGCACTCATGACTGAGGCTGGCCTCATCGAGGTCAGCGGACATGCTGACCTCACCGGAACGACTCGCGTCACGAGCGGCCTCAAGGCCTGAGCTCAGCAGCTCAGACTGTCGCCCACTTTCCGATGCCGACGCTCGGTATCCGCTTGAGCAAGGTGCTCTTCACGATCTCACTGAGCACCGTGGCACCGCCCGCCATCTCCATCAACTCTGCGCGGCCCTCTGCCTTGCTGAGCTTGCGACGAATGAGGTCAGGTCGGAGATAGAACTTCATGTAGGCCTTGGTGCGATAAGCACGCAACTGCTCTGCAGTGAAGGTCTCCGTCTCAAGCTGTGGAATGTCGCCACCGCCATCAATGGTGTACTGACGCCAGAAGTCGCCATCGACATACCCACGCTCATTCGCGATTCGGTAGAGGTCTGTGGCAGGAAGTGCTGTGGCCACCGAGAAGCTGGCCCAGTCCAGTCCAAGACCGGCGGCAAACTTGATGGTGTCCTCGACATCTTCATGTGTCGTGTCGTAGTAGCCAATCATGAAGTAGCCGCGGGTATCCACGCCTTCCTCACGACAGATCCTGAAGGCGCGCTCAGTCTGTTCTCTGGAGATCTGCTTGTTCATGATCTTCAGGACCCGGTTGGTTCCGGCCTCGACGCCCATGTGAATAGAGCGCAGACCCGCCTTCTTGAGCTCACGGACGACCTCTCGATCTATCGTGTCGACGCGAGCGCGGATGTTGAATTTTACGGTCAGACCTCGACGCTGCACTTCAGCTGCAAACTTACGCATCCGGCGTTTACCGATGGTGAAGGTCTCATCAAAGAAGACGATCTCCTTCACCCCGTACTGTCGCTCAAGAAACTCCATCTCGTCGACCACATGCTCGATGCCTCTGAAGCGGAGCTTCTCCGAGTACACCTGACTGCAGTATCCGCAGTGCCAAGGACATCCGCGTGTGGTGACCATCGTGGCGAAGGGCTTCAGCAATGTCAGACAGTGGTAGTCCGCAACGGGCATCAGATCCCACGCCGTCATCGGATACTTGTCGATGTCCTTTGTGAGTTCCCGACCCTCGGTCCTGTGGAGCTCGCCAGCCTCATCTCTGTAGACAATCCCTTGAATCTCGTCCCAGCCGCCGCCACCTTGCTCGACGTGGTCACAGATCTCGAGGAATGTGTCCTCGCCATCACCCACAACGGCGATGTCGAAGCACTCCCAGGTCAAGCTCTCTTCGGCATAGATCGTCATGTGCGGTCCGCCGCACACGATCAGTGCATTCGGACAGGTCTCGCGAACCATCTGCGCGATCTCGATGACAGCTGGCCAGCCGAGTGTTTTTGAGGTGAGCGCCACGATCTGCGGGTCGAAATCTGCGACGCGTTTGGTCACATCGTTCGGGTAGTGGTTCTCGACGTGGAGGTCGATGTAGTCCACTGGGTAGTCGTGCTGTCTGATCCACGCTGCAAGTCCACCGAGCGCGAGGCTCGGAAAAATACCCAGCTTCTCAGCCGCTTTTTTGGACAGCGGCTGTTGGTCCGCGGCCTCGTGGTACTTGATGAACAGAACCTTGGTGTTCTTAGCTGCCATCGTTCTTCACCCCTATTGACTATAAATCTACCACTTAAATCAAGTGATGACACCATCAAAGCTAGGTTCTTGATCGATTGACTGGGTAGCGGGTGTGGCATACGGCTACGCGTCCCGCGCGCGCGGGGCAGTCACCCCTTAGACCGGATGAGCAATGCAACGGGGATTTTTGCGGGCCTTAATGGGCACCATTCTGCTGATTGGCTTCTTTGTTTTGACCGTCATCAATGTGTGGCAATCCAACCGCATTGAGAAGAACCAAATCGAGCTCCTGAACCGGATCGATGCCGTCGAGAAGACCATCGAGAACGGCGACTTCAGTGCTCAAGCCGGCGGTAGCCCACGTGGTGGAATCTTCGGCGCATCTGAGCCCAGCTACGTGACGGAAGCCCTCAGCGATCCCGAGAACACCTTCTCCAGGGACAATGCAAGCTGGCTTCCAGCCGAGGCCAAGCAAGGTGGAAACCTCAACCTGAAGATGGGTTCCGATCCCAAGGGCTTCAACTGGCTCGTCGAGAACGGCGCCGATGTGTCTGAGATTCAGGCCTATGTGCACGTCCAGCTGGGCAACTACCACCTCAAGGACGTCACCCGCTACAAGGGCGAACTCGCTTACCACTGGGAGATCTCCGAGGACAAGCGAACCCACACCCTGAAGCTCCGTAAGGACTTCTACTGGCACAAGCCCAATGTGGACTGGGCAAGCGGGCGCTACGACTGGCTCAAGGGTGAGCATCCCGTCACAGCACACGACCTTGTCTTCATGCTCGACCTGCTCACCAACGACCAAGTTGCAGGCGCCGCTCCACTCCGCTCGTACTTTGACGAGCTCGAGAGCTACGAAGCACTCGATGACCACACTTTCAAGATTCAGTTCAAGAAGCCCAAGTACATGCAGAAGGTAATTGTCATGGGCCTGTACCCGCTGCCTAAGTTCCTGTACGCCAACGATGAGGCTGGCGAGCCTTACGAGACTGAGGTCATCGGCAAGCGCTTCGAAGACCACTGGTACAACCCCATGGGCATCGGTGCAGGGCCGTACACCTTCTCGCGCTTCGAGCCGGGTGTCGCCATCGAGCTGGAGCGCAATCCGAAGTACCCACTCGGCGGCAACGCCATGGATAAGATTGTCTACTCAATCCTGAAAGACCAGAACCAGCCCCCAAGAAAGCTGCGAACAGGCGAGCTTCACCTCTCCGGACTGCAGCCTGCTCAGTACCGCGCAGAGGTCCTCGAGGGAGATGACGACTCGCCATTCAAGAATGGGCAACTCAAGGGCGGCGAGTTCTGGTCCTACAACTACTTCTACATTGCGTGGAATGCGGACCAGCCGTACTTCGCAGACAAGCAGTCTCGCCAGGCCATGAGCCATGCCTTCAACGCACAGCTTCTTATCGATGATGTCTTCTTGGGCCTCGGCGAGCGCTGCACTGGTCCCATGCCGACAGTCCAGCCATACTATGACCGCAGTCTCGACCCCTACCCCTTCGACCTCGAGCGTGCCCGGGCACTCTTAGATGAAGCAGGGTGGACCGACTCGGACGGTGATGGCATCCGCGACAAGATGATCGAGGGCACCCTGGTGCCGTTCGACTTCAAGCTCATCGTCTTTGGTTCCTCGAATGAATACAAGACCGTCGGAAACATCTTCAAGGAAGATCTCGCCAAGATCGGCATCAAGATGAACGTCGCTCCAATGGAGTGGGCCAACCTCCTCAAGAAGGTCGATGCACGCGAATTTGATGCGGTCACACTGGCCTGGGTATCTGGTCCACCAGTCGACTTCCGTCAGATCTGGCACAGCTCTCAAGCTGACCTACCCAAGGGCTCAAACCGCGTTGGATTCCGCAATGCAGAGGCCGACAAGATCATCGAAGAACTCGAGGTCGAGTTTGATGAAGGCCGCCGAAAGCAGCTCGCTCAGGACTTCCACAAGCTGCTCTATGAAGAGCAGCCATATACGTTCTTCTATACACGCAAGAGCACGGTCTTCTGGCAGAAAGAGCTGAAGAACGTCTGGTTCCAGCTCACGCGTCCTCACGTCAACCCGCGCCCCTTCTACCTCGAAGGCTAACCGGAGCATTCCGCCGTGCTGAACTACGTCATCAAGCGTCTCCTTCTGATGGTGCCGACCTTTGCGGCCATCAGCCTGGTGATCTTTGTCGTGCTCAACTTTGCACCAGGTACGCCTGGAGCACAGATGTCTACGGGCGAGGCGGGAGGTCAGGATGCATCTACCGCTGGCGAGCAGCGAGAGAGCTACCGCATCTTCAAAGAGCAGTTCAACCTCGACAAGCCCGTCTTGTTCAACACCCGCTACGACCTGGGCCAGCCCGAGATCGAGACC
>Ga0315320_10003857_pt1 | contig 12270 bp, 5 predicted proteins | sample M140m21515metaG_FD_203458 | JGI IMG/M metagenome (GOLD analysis project Ga0315320, IMG submission 203458) | Ammonia-oxidizing marine archaeal communities from Monterey Bay, California, United States - M1 40m 21515 | ecosystem: Environmental > Aquatic > Marine > Coastal | place: USA: California...
TACAATCCGGAATTCGAGCATTTTCCAAGGCAACCAGTGGCCCCGTGCCCTTCCTGAGAGCCGAGATGAACTCATCGATCTGCGTTGTATTAGCCCGGCAATGTTGCATCGCTCTCAGATAAATCTCGAAATGCGAAGCATATCCACCCTCGCCGTCCTCGTCGCTCTCCTCACACAGAACGATCTCGTTGATCAAACGACGAGCCTGTGCGTTGCCCGACGGCACCCAAACTGTCTCCACACATGTCAGGGCTTGCTGCAAAGACTTCAGGATGGTCATGAAGTCCCAAACCGCAAAAACGTGGTTCTCCATGAAGACCTGCACGTCCTCAACCGTTTTCATTGCGTTGTAAAGTGGATGCGAACACAAATTTTCGTTGAGCGGCGCAATGCTTTTATGGATATTCTTGATGTAGTTCATATTGAATGAATATTGTTGTGCTTGAACTGTCCTGACTCGTTTATCAAACGCAGTGTAAACACCGCTTCCGGGAGATTACTTGTCAGCCAAATTGGCTATCACCTCCACACCGATCCCGCTTGCTGGTTTGAGACGCAGCGCTCGTTCAACGAACTTCAGTATCTTAGTCTGCCTCGTTTTCTCGGAAAGGGCTCAAACCTCAAACCGAGACGCTCAAAAGACACATCCCTCGCCGCAGCCCACTGCAAGGCCGCCATTAAAGTCTGTGTGACCCGATTTTCACGAGGCTTCCTCGCGCAGTGAAAACGAATGTCGTCGCGCAACCCACACTGGCTCATTAGACGGACCGCAAACCTTGCCGCTGAACAACATTGTCAAGTCTTAGACGCTTCACCCGAAAACACCCCAATTGCTTGTGACTACTCGCCGCAGCCTCAGATACCAACAAAGCACCGGTATGCATAAAAATCCGACGCTTGCAGGAAAAAGGCAATCGCCCAGAGAATGACATGTGCAGAAATGAAGGGCAAAACCCAAGGCTGCGATCCCCAACGCAATACTGCTGCCCCTCGGACCATCACCGGAGATTCAAACCCGCGAGAAACGCAAACTCAGCTTCAATTCTGAATGGTCTATAATTTAGACCCTCAATCAACGATCACCGAAATCCTTCGCCACCCTCCTCTACAAACCAACATCCATCGAATGCCAACGTCCTTCACTTTACGTCCACCGGTTTTTGCTCTGACTTTGCTTTGCCTGTCATGTTTTTCAGGATTAACGGAAGTATTCTCAGCAACAGAAAACACAGCCGCGTCAACAATGACGTACGCCGATGCGATACCGCTGGAGTGCAACGGTGCATTGATCAAACTCGACAACCACTCCACTGTGCGTTGCTACGACTGGGATCAAGACGGCGATCTGGATCTACTTGCTGGTGATGGTGCTGGCAGAATCTGGCTGTTTAAAAACAATGGCAACCGACGCAACCCAATACTGGAAGCAAAAGAGCTACTGGTCGCTGGTAAGAAATCGCGTTGGGGAAACAGATACACCGGCGTAGCTCTAGCTCAATTGATTGGCAATGATTTACCAGACCTTGTTGTGGGACACTCCCGCCAACTCATTTCGATTCATGAAAACGTTGGCACGGATCAGCACCCAGCCTTTGCAGAACAGGGCATTACCATCAAGACCCAAGCGGGTTGTGATGGACGTTTTGACTTCGCTGATTGGGATCAGGACGGAAAACTGGATCTAGTCACTGGGTCCTTTGATGGGATTGTTCAATGGCATCGCAACACAAGCTCTCCCGACAAGCTGATGTTTTCTACAGGCGAACCGTTTTGCGACATCCGCATTGCATACAACTCTCACCCGCGAGTGCTCGACTTTGATGGTGACAACAAACTCGACCTCTTGCTTGGACTTAATTGGGGCAGCGTTACGCTTTATCGTCACGCTACTAAAGGATCGGGACCCGGCCTTGCCTCCGGACAACAACTTAAATCGAGCAATGGAAAAAACCTGAACATCCGAAGCCTAACCGGAGATGACACTACCCCAGAATTGTCTGACTGGGATGGAGACGGGGTTCTCGACTTGATCAGCGGTGGAAAAAACGGACAAATATTCTGGATGAAAGGAATCGGTTTTCCATCCCGTATCGCGACACTCAAAAAGCTGCTTGCTCAACATGACAAGAACTTGGGTAGAACACTAAAAGAAAACGACCAGACACGTCAGGAAATCTTCGGATGCTTGACAGCCCTTCAAGCAGACCTTCGCAGCGGGCTACTTTCATCAACAGCAAGACAAAAACTATTCGCATCACTGGCACCGTTGTCGAAGCAGTATCCAAACTATTTTTCACGGCAGCATTTTGACCTCGAACAGAACCCACACCTTCCCATTCTCGCCGCACAATACTGGGTCGTTTTGCTCGAAAGCCTTCCAGACTCGAAAGCTAATCGGGAAAGAGTTGCAGCAGCGCTCAGTTTCGAATCCAGCTACCGAACTCTGCTTGTCGACCTTGGCGTCATCTTCATCGACAACAACACCGCGTCAGAAGAACACCTTGATGCGATGATTCGACTGATGCGACAGATGCCACGCTCAACTTGGGATGTTGAGACAATCACCGTCGCGGGCTGGCTAGGCCCTGCAATCAAAACACAAAAGATACGCTCCCGGTCTGGGGTCAACATTTTCGACCTACCTCTCGGGCGTCCTGAAAACAGCTTTGCTGGCGATTCGCCGCGACCAGGAGTGACGGACGTGTACCTCATTTGCTTGGCACATGAAGTGGCGCATAACATGCTGGACACCGTCGGTCGCAAGAGCCGGCCTGATCTTTACGAACGTAAATTCACAGGTCTGGCACAAGCCGCAGGTCCACACGTCGTCTACCGATCACCTGCATCGAAAGGAATCGATATCGAAGCCACCAAGGAAAACTTTCGACGCATTGGTGCGTGGAACGGCAAAAAAGAAACTTGGCGTGATGCTTGGATCAGTTACTTTGCCGGGAAACCGGAATTCGACCGGGCCTACTCGCGAGGAAACGTCCAGTTCTTCCTTGATTCTCCCCAAGAGGCATTTGCAACGCTTGCCAATCAATACTATGCCGACAGCGGACTCATGCTGGAGTTCTGCAAAAAGCGATGGGACACAGGAAACCGCACCAACATCAACCAATTCCTGCTTATCGCTGAATATCTAAGTGAAAGAAAAAGCCGAGGTAAATTCTTTCAGTTACTGCCCGGCGGGAAAATGTCGGTGGAATCAGTGGAATTCAAACGAGACTCCTTGGAGCGTATCGAGCTTCTGGAATCGAGCAATTTGAGGGCCAAATTTAGCTACCAAGACAACGGTCTGGTGACGTCATTTGAATTGACGACAAACAACAAATAAAAGTGATAGCAAACTGCATGAATTGAATTCAGCCCGTGCGTGTTTCACGGAAGTCAGTGACGTCGCTTGCCGAGTTCTCAGAATCCTGCTAATCAAACCACATGTTTCGTTTAGCAATCTTGCCTTCATGGATCGTGCTCGTCGCCTGGCTACTCACGCTAGTGGGTTGCCAAACGCTGCAATCCAGTGATGGCCTTCTGGAACAGAAAAGCTCAAATGCAAAAGTTTCCTCACGACAACTGCGCATCGTGCTTGACGATCTCGTGCTTCAGTTCGCGAGCCAAGTAGAACTAGCAGCGGATCAAATCATTGCAGAGAGTAATGATCCGCAAGTCTGCAAGAATGCCCTGATGTGGAAAATGAACGGTATCGCCTCGTGTTTTCAGGCGACCTCGCGTCGGGATCCACTGGGCGCCTACTTTGACATCTGGATCCTGAACAAACAATCTCACAAACTATTCGAGACCCCAACCGATGCTCCCCTCTTCGGCGATTCACAAAACATTGCAGTTTCGGCAACACAACAAATCGAAACGATCATGGCAGAAGTTCTCGACCTAATCGGTGATGACCTGCCCGTCAACGAATCATTCGCAAATGCATTCGCAACCGAACACCCGATTAATGATCTTTACTTCCAACGAGCATCGATCACAGCAAACTACACCAAGTACATCGACAGCATCGAAATCAAGGGGCCTGAGTTACTCGGGGTTGTTGGCGACATTGACCAACAACTGGATCAAATCCAACGCCTATCTTCAATGTACGCTGAGTTTCTTCCCAAGCAGGCACGCTGGAATGGAGAACTGATGATCATGGAAACACTTCAAAGCAATGCGGTAATCACATCACTGCAGAACATGTCACTGGCAGCCAACGGAGTGGCCACGATCGCTGACACAACACAAGCGATCCCAGCTTTAATCGAACGGGAACGAAATCTTCTTCATGATGCAATCACCGAGGAACGGCTCGCTACGATGCAGGCCATTGATCAAATGCGGTCAGAAACACTGAGCAGCTTTCAAGACGAACGCATCGCAGTCATGGGACAAGTTGAATCAGAAAGAGAGACTGTGCTTCAAGCAATACAAGAGCAGAGAATTGCAGCAACCAAAGATCTAACGCAAATTGGCGAACAATCTCTGTTCAAAATGGATGAAGTCATTGACGCAAAGATTTCAGACATTGCGGTGCATGGAACCGATTTAATCGATCATGGATTCCGGCGTTTGGCACAACTTCTGGGCGTACTCGTTACCATCACATTACTGTTCATCGTAGCTTCCCTGCTAATCCGAAAACATCATCACCCGAACACCAAAGCAACCCAATTCAGCGAGTCTTCGATCAGGGTACACTCAGCGTCGAGGTCGCAAGCAGAAGCTACGGCGAGCACTGCCAATTACGCAGCCAGTGATCCAGAAACACAAAGCCCGAACCACCTGCGACATCGTACTCGCCGCGCTGCCTGAGCATCCACTGAGGCACCTCAACCGAGCCTCCACTCTGGCATGCCGAACGTCTCCAGACTGCAATCTGGTAAATTCTTGATGTAAGTATGGTGCTGCCGGCACAACCAGCGAACACAAACTTGGCTGCACCGATGCTTTGTGAGCGAAACCTGTCAGATCCGCGGTAAACTGGCAATCAAGTACGACGCGGCAAATCGCATCGCAGAAACCAGCACTCCCCCATCAGGAACCCTAACAATGCGTGCGACTCTTTACTGGGGCATGCCTTTTGCCTTGACCATATTTCTTCATGCTTTTGGAAACTCAATTAGTCTCGGTTGGGATGACAGCACCGCCGCAAAGAAATTGTCACCAAATCTGTACGCATTTCAAAATGGCCTTGGCTTCGGAACAGCGACTGAGGAAGCAAGTTTTCTGAAGCAAAATGGCTACGCCGGCGTCTGCCAGGTTTTTGACAAAGGAGACGAGCTGACCAAACGCATCGTCGCCTATGAAGAAGTGAACCTTCGTGTCGGGAGTGTTTATTTAAATGTTAACGACACGCCCATTTTGGAAGACACGGTCAAGCCACTCGCCAATCGCGATGCGATCATTGAACTTACAGTCCAAAAGATGTCGCCAAAAACCGTCGAAGCGGTACGCCAAACTGCAAGCATGGCAGAGAAACTTAATATCCGTGTAGCACTCTACCCACACCATGGCAATGCGATCGCCACCATGCCTCAAGCCATCGATTTAGTCCAGAGAGTGGGACACACCAATTTGGGCATCATGTTCAACCTGTGCCACTTTCTAAAAAACGAACAACCAGAAACGATGCAAGCAGTTCTTACACAGGCAGCTCCCCACCTATTTTCGATCAGCACCGCAGGCGCCGACAAACATGGCACTAGCTGGGGTACTCTGATCCAAACGTTGGATCGAGGCAACTTTCTTCAAGCAGAACTTTTCGGAATTCTTAAATCACTCGACTACAAAGGAGATGTCGCTTTGCAGTGCTACGGTGTCAAAGGTGACAAGAAACGCAATCTACAAACGTCCATGGCGGCATGGAAATCGATTCTCTCGACTGTCAATTCAGGCGGAATCAAGTGAAAGGTATCAAGCCAATGTGACGGCACAAAAAAACCCAATGCTTCATTGCATTGGGTTCTTTGTTAGATGCTCACAGCCACACTCACTAGTGAGTTGTGATTCGCAGCCGTCGCAGACGGACTTGAACCACCATCGGTGATTCCATTCCCTCTCGGTAGACCTCCAAGTCCAAAATGCCACCGGATGTTTGAATCATCTGTGGCAAGATCGATTCATTGTCGAAGGCATAGCCGTTCACACTCAAAATCATGTCGCCAGGTTGCAGCCCAGCCATGGCAGCCGGTGAGTAGGGTGAAACTTCGTGGACACCGAGAGCATGAACATCTGGAATGAGGAAACTTTCAATTCCGAAGTACCAAGCCGTACGAACATGTCCATGCACTGTGGGGCACCACACCACTCGGTAGTGGCAAGGTCTCCAACAAGACCAGTATCCGGGTACCGCACAGAGGTCTGTCCAGTGGCAGCCGTGACGGTGCCAGTGCCATCCACACAGTAGATCTGCCCACCAATGGCAGCCCGCCCCAACTCCGCAGCGACGGATCATGGTTTTCCTCGCACCCAAAACCATCTCCTGCCGCTTCACGTTCAGCTCGGGCTTATCTTTCGTTGGCAAAGTCACCTTGGACAACTCCTTGCCAAGATCCTTGATATTCAGCGGATTTGGTTTCACCGCACTGATGCTCCCAAGAATATTGTCAAAAATTCGGTTGCTCTCAGTAATGCTGGGTGAAGGATCTGGCTTGACCACGTTCGGTAATCCTTCATTGCGGTCCGGCAGAACCCTGCCCAAGTCAGGTCTAGGTGGTCGCACGCTGCGGCCATTTCCGTCACCCGGCAATATCGTCACCGGACCATCTAACCTGGGAAAAGGAAGCCGCTCCGGTGATTGAAATCCGGGAATGGTTATTCGCCCTCGCCCAATGTCCAACCCAAATCTCGGTGGACTTGGAATTCCATTACCGCGTCCGGGTAAAGTACCCAGGGAACCTGTGCCTGCACGATCGTTATCTGGTACAAGGCCACGACCTCCGGGATTCGATGGCGCCCCGCGATTTGGCGGGCCGAGACTTGGCGCCCCGCGATTTGGCGGGCCGAGACTTGGCGCCCCGCGATTTGGCGAGCCGAGACTTGGCGCCCCGCGATTTGGCGAGCCGAGACTTGGCGTGCCGCGATTTGGCGAGCCGAGACTTGGCGTGCCGCGATTGCTACTTTGCCCAAAATCACGAATGGTCGCCCCAGATCGCAGATCACCAAGACTTCGGATGAGCGAAGAACTGCTTCCCTGTTTCTGTGGCGGCTTGCTTGAAACACGGCTCGAGTTAGAACGACTTGTCCGTGACCCAACGACGCTCGGCTTCTTGGAAATCGAGCTACGAATTCCGCTGCTTGGCTTTCCAACTTTAAGCCGCGAGTTCGCCTTGGAAGGCGAGACTACTTTTGCGGTTCCAAAAGTTGTTACCTTGGATTTTGAAAACTTGGAAGTTTGAGCCTGTGTCGATAGGCTGAATACGAGCAAACTTGGGAGGGCGAGCCCCAGTGCTAAACTTCTTTTGATCCGGTTCAGCTTTTGCTTGCGGGTGGAATTGTCATTGTTCATCTGTTTTCTCCGGTTTGTGTTCAATTGTGTTCTGTACGGGTCGTTAACGGGCATCTCATCCCGACATTCAACGTCCCGGCTCTCACGTTTCACGGCTGGGACTTGAATGACTCTTTCAAACGCATCGACCATGCCGCCCTTGTGACCAAGAACACTCCCGAACAAGCAACCACCGCCACAAACCGTTTCCAAGAAAGAACTTACAGAATCACAAAAACCAAGGCAGTTGCTTCGGAATCACGCAGCAGGCAAAGCCACAGCGCCATCACTTTGAACACAAACCGTGAAACTGTATCGGGCGCACCAGGATGGAGAGCTACCCACACAGGAAACACCTCTGGGTCACAATGCCGCGCAACCACTTGAGCCACGATCACCTCACAAATCAATGAAACACTGTCATACTCAAGGCTTCGAGCGAAATCGCACGAACAAGGGCAGACCACCACTACAGCTTGAAGAACGATACGGGAATCAATGGACTACGCCGAATACAATCGACGGGCATGGGACCAACAAGTCAAACGGGGCAACGAATGGACAGTTCCCGTCTCAGAAGAAACCATTGCGGCTGTTCGTACTGGCGACTGGCATGTCGTACTGACACCGCAAGAGCCTGTTCCCAAGTCATGGTTCCCCAGCATGGCAGGCCTGACCATACTTGGGCTTGCCTCGGGCGGTGGTCAACAAGCTCCAATTTTTGCAGCTGCGGGTGCCCACGTTACAGTGATTGACAACTCTCCACTGCAGCTCGAGCAGGACCAAATCGTTGCACGCAGAGAAGGCTTGGCGATCACCTCGGTTCTCGGTGACATGCGTGACCTATCACAATTTCCACCAGATTCCTTCGACCTTATCTTCAATCCTTGCTCAATGTCCTTCATCTCGGATGCACGCAGTGTGTTTGATCAAAGCTATCGCGTATTGAAATCTGGTGGACGATTGCTCTGTGGGTTCACCAATCCCACAAGGTTCATTTTTGATGAAGACAAATTAACTCAGAATCAATTAACGGTCCGGCACAAACTGCCCTACGGAGATACCACTCACCTTACCCAAAAAGAATTGGAGAAACTGCGTAGCACGAACGAGCCATTCATTTGCAGCCACTCGCTCGAAGATCTCATCGCTGGCCAACTCAAAGCAGGCTTCACCATCACGGATATGTATGAGGACGTGGACGACAAAGATCCCCTCGCAGAATTCCTACCCATTTACTTTGCGACGCTTGCCGAGAAACATCCTCCGAGGTCCGCAATGCCGACACATTTGACATGAGTCGCGACTGTAGCATCATCAGATTTTGCACAAGCGTCACAGTGTGCTGCTTCCACTTTGTGGGCTCTACTGCAACCAAGATATCTCATGGAGCAGATTCACCATCGCAGCATCAACCGCTTGCAGCCGATCCAAATCCATCGCTTCTCGCGAATCAATCGTGACGGGGTGTTGCACAAAACTGGCACTGACGACTCCGAACGCCGCGACTTGCCCAGAAGAGGCATCTACATCCCCGTCCAAGGTTGGGGTCACATATTCTTTGAGATCGAGCGATAGATTTCGCTGCCCAGAAATCGTCAACAGTGCTTCACCCTCACCCTCATCACCTTGAATCAGTGCAAGTACATTAAGCACTCTCAATGCATCAAGTGTCGACAACCTTCCATCTCCGTTCTCGTCGTAGTAGTACCCCGGCCAATCAACCAAATCCAATGGATTATCAAGCTGCCCCGTCAGCAAATCTGTCACGGCACCACGCGCCAGTTCATTGATCGCCACCAGTGCATCTAGTACTGAAACCACGCCATCGTTGGTGATGTCAGATGGTTCGACCGCATTCTGCCAAGCATTAGCAGAGTCCAAGTAAATAAGGCATGAAGGATCATTCACCGTGTGCACCGACCGCAAAAATTTCTCCGAGTCGTTGACCACATCTCCCATCCGCCAATTACTCACCTCATCAAATGAGAGTGAATTTGACAGACCGGTCGTAAGCTCAATCAACGGAACGCCAGCGGACACATCAAATGTCAATAGACTCGAATCGCCCCCGACTACCCCTCCTGTATCCACTCCGAACCAAATCCCTGGACTCAGCTCCAACGAAAATCCATTCATCGTTTCACGGAACAACACATCCTGATCGGGCTCGCGGAGGCGAAGCTCCACCTTTCCGCTATCAAACGTAAAACTGGTGACACCGACGCCGACTCTCAAATCATACGATGCAAAGGCGTTATCTTCGTCATTGGAGAAAATCCCATCCGGACCACTATCCTCGAGGTGCACTGTGATCTTGGCGGTACCAACCTGCCCAATCAGCGGCGTAAATGTCAGAGTACCACTATCAGCTCCCTCTGAATACGAAATAACCGGCTCAGACAACAATCCGGGACTGTCCAAACTTGTTGTCACTCGCACTAACTGACCCTCGCCACCACCGGAGCTAATTCCAGTGAGCGTGATCATTTGCTCGTCCGCATTTTCATCCAAACCCAACGCATTGAGTGGATTCAATGTTGGCACGTCATTCACTGCGTTGACTGCAACAAAGATTGTGCGATTGAGAGTGGCGTTATCACCGTGAGTGCTCAGATCACCATCGAGACCGCCATCCTCGATCGTCACCACGACTTCCGCCGTACCACTCTGATCTGCAACCGGTGTCAACTGGAGCGTTCCGGTGGAAGCACCGTCGGTGTAAATCACAGTAGGATCAGGAATCAAACCCGGATTGTCACTCGTCGCCGTGATCCGCAACGGTTGAACTTCACCACCACCAGCACTCGCACCGGATAGGCCAATCACCTGTTCGTCCGCATCCTCATCCATGTTCCAAACACTCACCACATTAAGCGTCGGAAGATCGTTTACCGCGTTGACTGCAACAAAGATTGTGCGATTGAGAGTGGCGTTATCACCGTGAGTGCTCAGATCACCATCGAGACCGCCATCCTCGATCGTCACCACGACTTCCGCCGTACCACTCTGATCTGCAACCGGTGTCAACTGGAGCGTTCCGGTGGAAGCACCGTCGGTGTAAATCACAGTAGGATCAGGAATCAAACCCGGATTGTCACTCGTCGCCGTGATCCGCAACGGTTGAACTTCACCACCACCAGCACTCGCACCGGATAGGCCAATCACCTGTTCGTCCGCATCCTCATCCATGTTCCAAACACTCACCACATTAAGCGTCGGAAGATCGTTCACCGCGTTGACTGCAACAAAGATTGTGCGATTGAGAGTGGCGTTATCACCGTGAGTGCTCAGATCACCATCGAGACCGCCATCTGCCACCGTTACAACAATTTCAGCTATTCCACTCTCATTGGCGACTGGCGTGAACTTCAAACTACCCGTTGCATTGGGGCTTGTGTACTGAATCTCAGGCTGTGGGATCAAACCTGGTGAATCACTTACTGCACTGACCAACAATTCCTGTGATTCACCGGCTCCAGCCCCGATTTGTGTCAAGCCAACCACTTGCTCAGCAGCATCTTCATCCAAGGTGATATCGCTAATTGCTGCAAGTGTCGGAGGATCATTGATCCCCTGAACGGTCATGGTAACCGTCGCCTGCGACGCATGAGTCAGGCCATCGGTCACAGAATAGGTGAAGAAATCTGTTCCTATCTGTTGCGCAGTCAAGGACCCAAACACGCCTGCGCTGGGGTAGCTAAAGGAACCATCTGCAGCGAGCGTGACAGTGACTCCCTCATCCGAAGAGATGCTACCGGGTGTACTGATCGCAAAGTTGGCCCCCGGGCCGGGATCCCGGTCATTGGTAAGAACCCCAGGTGCTGCCTGAGTGTACGTCTCGTCTTCACTGAGAGAATACGAATCTGCCACAGCTCCGAACTTTAACGCCCGCGTTGCTTCTATCGCATCAAGAATCGCTTGATCAGCACCGGCACTCGCTTGCTGGATTGAAAACAAATCAAGGTCCGCGTAATCAATTTGGCCGTCAGCATTGAAATCAGCGGCCGGGTTAAAGAGCAAATTTTCACTCATAAAGACCGTTTCGAATTCCTGCGTATCATTCAGATCGACATCGCCATCAAAATCAAGGTCTCCCAGTCCTGCACCAATGATCGTCGATGTGAACAGTCCTGGCATACGCTGAACGTTCACGTTCCCGGTGGATTCATAGGAAACGATCGTTGCAACGTTGTTTCCATGCGGAACATTCAAGAAACCATAAATGAACTGATCACGATCTCTTTTGCGAGCTTGATTCTCTCCAGCGACCATTTGCAAGACCTCGACATCAGTGAGGCCGGCAGGCAGATTCAGGAAAACGTGGGCGTTATCAGCGGTTTGATCAACCGACCGCACCACCAAATCTCGGTTTTCATTGATTCCGGTCTGATAAGGTTCGAAGCTCAGAATCTCAGACTCCGGTGGTAAGCGATCGACATAGATCGACTCCTTGAATTCACTAAAAATTGCGGGCCCACCATCAGTCCGATGTCGAAACGCACGAACCTCAAGAAAGTGGGTTCCTTCCGTCAGCAGACTTGTATCAATCGTTTGCAGAAACTCACCATCTCCACCGGCCTCACCTAGCCCACCAGGGCCAACACGCGGACTGGATTTGTCAACAAACTGTTCGAAGCCATAGCTGACCAATCCCGGTGTGACAAAGTCCACGGCTCCATTTCCGTTCACATCGATTCCACCATCCAGTCGCAACAACGCATTGTCACCGTCAGCAAACACATCACGCAACGAAGACAACCCCAGCAGGTTGACTTCTT
>Ga0315320_10003858_pt1 | contig 12269 bp, 11 predicted proteins | sample M140m21515metaG_FD_203458 | JGI IMG/M metagenome (GOLD analysis project Ga0315320, IMG submission 203458) | Ammonia-oxidizing marine archaeal communities from Monterey Bay, California, United States - M1 40m 21515 | ecosystem: Environmental > Aquatic > Marine > Coastal | place: USA: California...
TTGCTGAAGCTAAAGCTGAATTCAAAAGAAATTCTAAAGAAATCATAGACTTAGCTGTTAAGCACAATAAAAGAGATCTAGCTGATAAAGCAATCGGTGATGGCATTTCTGTTGAAGAATTTAGAGGTGTATTATTAGAAAATATTTCTAACGACACTCCTTTAGAAACTCCTTCAGAAATTGGTATGACTAAAGAAGAAGTAAGAGAATTCTCATTAGTGAGAGCTATCAATGCTTTAGCAAACCCAACAGACAGACGCGCTCAAGAAGCTGCTGCATTTGAATTTGAATGTTCAAACGAAGCTGCAAGACAACAAGGTAAAACTGCTCAAGGTATTATGATGCCAGCAGATCTATTAAGATCTTGGGGACAAAGAGACTTAAATACTTCTGATGATGCAACTCTAATCGCTCAAGATTACAGAGGCGGAGACTTCATAGACGTATTAAGAAACAAATCTTCAGTAATGAACGCTGGAGCTACTATGCTTAGAGGATTACAAGGAAATGTTGTAATACCTAAGAAAACTGCTGCTTCTGCTGCTGCTTGGATAGCAACTGAAGGCGGAAATAGTGGTGAGAGTGAGTTTACAGTTGGTTCTGTTCAAATGTCTCCCCGCGTAATTGGTGGACATACTGAAATGACGAGACTTATGCTTCAGCAATCTAGCCTAGATGTTGAAAACCTAGTAAGAAATGACTTATCTGAAGCTATTGCTCTTGCAATTGATTTAGGTGCTTTAGCTGGTTCTGGTTCTTCAGGACAGCCTACAGGTATTTCTGCAACTTCAGGTATTAACACAACAACATTTGCTGCTGCAACACCTACTTTCAGTGAGTTGGTAGCGATGGAGTCGGCTGTTTCTGCTGATAATGCTTTACAAGGTTCTTTAAAGTATATTGCTAAACCTTCAGATTGGGGAACTCTTAAATCTGTAGATAAAGCTAGTGGCTTTGGTCAAATGATCGTTGGCTCAGATGGTCAAATTAATGGCTATGACGTTGTCAGATCTAACCAAGTTACTGCTGGTGATTACTACTTTGGTAACTTTGCAGACTTATTAATTGGTCTTTATGGATCTCTTGATATTACTGTTGATCCTTATACTCATTCAAAATCTGGAACAATTAGAGTGTGCGCCCTTCAGACTTGTGATGTAGCTGTAAGACATGCAGTAAGTTTCTGTAAATCAAGCGACTAATTAGTTAATGCTTAAATGGAATGGTGGGGGAAACTCCACCATCTTAAATATGAAAAATTACTTAATTTTAAAAGACACTATGGCAGCAGGTAAAAGAGTTAATGCTGGAGACATAGTTGAACTAGATGTAGATATTGGCAATCAATTAGTTGGTTATTTTAAAGCCGAAGAAACTACAAAAAAATCAAAAACAAAAAAAGCTGACAGAAGTGTTGGTTTAGAAACTTCAGAAGTAAAAGCTCCTAAAACTAGAGCTAAGAAGTAATTATGCCTTTAGAAAGTGCAGCAGATTTTAACTCTTACGTTGACATTAATACTGGTCATGGGGTTACTGCTACATTTTTTGAAGTACAAAACAATCTTTGGGATTCAAGAACATCATTAATTGATACTTGGTTTGATATAGACTCTGGTGCATCTACAAATATCAATATTATTATAGATCAAGAATATTTTAATATTGAGGGTGGTACTGTTCCTGTTGCTGGCTATCAGCCAAGAGCAATAGTTAAATCAACTGATGTTCCTTATATATCCCAATTAGATAGATTAGTTGTCAACGCAATAACAACTAATAAAGGAAGCATATTAAAACCAGAAACTACTTTTCTTGTAAGAACTGTTGAACCTGATAATACAGGTTTTGTTTCACTGGTATTAGAGGAACAATAATGTCTGAATATAGATTAGAGACTGAAGAAGATATGTCTGCTTATCTTGATATTGAATATGGACATGGTGTTTCTGCTGTTTACACAAATACAAGTGGCACTGCTTCAACAATTAATGTCATTTTAAATAATGAATATGTTGAACAAGAAGAAGGAATAGGTGTTGAAGCATTAAAGCCAATAGCCTATTGCAGAACTGTAGATGTTCCTAGTATTGCATTTGGTAATACTTTAAATGTATCTGCAATTAAAGATGTTGATGGAAACATTTTGAAAGCAGCACAAAATTATACTGTTGTTAATATCCAGTCAGATAGAACTGGTTTTTCAGCATTGATGTTGGAGAAAATATAGTGGCAAATCATGTAAGACAACAAGTGCGTGAATACTTTGGTACTACTTTAAACAACTTAACAACAACTGGATCAAGAGTGTATGAGTCCAGAGTTTATCCATTAGAGACAGTTCCAGCTTTAGTTATTTATACAAAGTCCGAAACATCTGAGCCAATAGTAATAGGCACGGATAGATTAATGAGTAGAGATCTAAGTGTTGTTGTAGAAGGCTATGCAAAAGCTGTAAGCAATTTTGACGATACTATAGACACGATAAGTAAAGAGGTTGAAGAAGCTATTGCTGCTGATAGAACATTGGGTGGATTAGCAAAAGATACTTATCTGGAATCTACTGAAATTGAATTTAACGCGGAAGGTGAGAAACCACTTGGGTATGTCTCAATGACCTTTCTAACTAACTACTATGTCAAGGAAAAAAATCCTGACGTAGCATTATAGAGGAGACAAATTATGAAAATGATTAGTCCAGATGGCAATATTTCTATAGATGCTCATCCGTCAAAGGTTGAGTCATATTTGAATATGGGTTGGAAAGAAGAAGCAGCCCAAACAATTAAATCTTCTTCAAAAAAAACTAAAAACGAGGTAAAAGAAAATGGCGATACATAAAGGAAGTGAAGGTACAGTCCACGTTGGAACTGATGCTGTAGCTGAAATTAGGTCTTATTCTGTTGAAGAGACTGCTGATACTCTTGAAACAACATCTATGGGTGATGCTGCTAGAACTCATTTAGCATCATTAACATCCTTCTCAGGAAGTTTAGATGTGTATTGGGATGAAGCAGATACAGCTCAAATAGCTTTAACTGTTGGATCAAGCGTAACTATTAAGTTCTATCCAGAGGGTACAGCTAGTTCTGCAAAATACTATTCAGGTACAGCTATTGTTACTGGTGTTTCAAGAAGTGCATCATTTGATGGATTGGTTGAAGCTAGTATTTCTGTTCAAGGAACAGGTGCTTTAACACTAGCAACAGCATAGAACTATGAAAATAATAGATAAGGCTAAAGCTCATTTTGATTCATTAGAAATCAAAGAGATTGAGATACCTGAATGGAGTGAAGGAGATGAGGTTCTTAAAGTATATGCAAAGCCATTAACACTTGCAGAAATGTCTAAATTGCAACGATATGCAAAAGATGATGATGTGGCGTTAATGGCTTATTGCTTAATACATAAAGCCTTAGATTCTGATGGTGAAAAAGTATTTGATCTATCAGACAAGAATACGCTTATGAATGGTGTAGATAAAGATGTGCTTGCAAGAGTTGCAACTGAAATCATGTCATCACCAAGCGTAGAAGAACAAGCAAAAAAGTAGTAGAGGATAAGGACTTATTTGCTAAATATTATCTAGCTGAAATGTTGCATTACACACTTCAGGAACTAGAAGAAAAGATGACCTTATCCGAGTTTACAGGATGGATGGCATATTTAGAGGAAAAAAATAGGCAGATAAAAAATGGCAACTGATTATAAATTAAGAATTAAAGCTTCAGACCAATCTAAAAAAGGTTTTAATTCAGTTAATAAAAATATTAACAGCACGCAATCAGCTATGAAAAAATTAGCTGGTGCTTTTGCTAGTGTTTTTGTTGTTAGACAAATTGTGCAATTTGGAAATCAAGCATTACAAGTAGCTGATGATATTGGTAAACTTGCTGATTCTGTAAATGTAAGCACAACATTCTTACAGCAATATCAATTTGCTGCTGAACAATCAGGAATAAGTACAGAAGGTTTTACTAAAGCTCTTAGATTTTTTGCTAAAGGTGTTGGTGAAGCTACTATGGGTACTGGTTTAGCTAAAAGAGCTTTTGAAGAGATGGGCATTTCTTTAGAAGATGTTAATGGCGAGACTAAGAATACTGAAGACTTATTTAAAGAATTTTTCCATAGCTTAGAAGCTATAGAAGACCCATTAAAAAGAAGCGGTTTATTAGCTCAGGTATTTGGCTCAAGGGTTGGTATTCAAATGGCAAACCTTATAAAAAGTGGTGCTATGGCTATGGATGATTTGGCTGAATCTGCTACTGGAATTTTTGACCAAGAAACAATAGATAATGCAGAAGATTTTAATGACACTATGAATAGATTAAAACGAGATGTTTTAGTGCCATTACAAAGTAAATTTATTAATGTAACAAAAGCTATTCTTGATTTTTCAGAGGTTATGGGTTTAATAAAACCTGACTTGTTTACTAAAGATATGGAAGAATTAAATACCATATTAGAAAAACAAGAAAAAACAGTTGCTAAATTGCAGAAAATGTACGAACAAGACCCATTTAGTGAATCTAATAAAGTAGCACTGCAAGTAGCTAAAGATAATGTAGCAATAACAGAAGATTTTATTGACAAAAAACAAAAACAACTTGATATACAAGAAAAACTTAAAATTTCAACAGATGAAAATAATGATTCTACAAATAATTTAAATAATACAATAAAAGATAGCATTGTTATTACTAAAAGTTTTGCAGATACAGTTGATGGTCAGCTTACAAAAGCATTTACAGATTTTTTTGATATTACAAGTAAGCAATTTGGAGATTTTAAAGATTTAGCTACTTCAGTTGCTAGGGCAGTAATAAATGAATTGATACAGGTATATTTAGTACAAAATTTAGTTGGTATGGTCAAGGGTGCTATAGGTGATTTTGGCAGTTTATTTAATGGTGATTTTGGTAATGCAGTAGATAATATAGGTGATTTTGATGGTGGTGGTTATACAGGTAAAGGAATAAGAGCAGGTGGAATGGATGGCAAGGGTGGTTTTATGGCTATGGTTCATCCTAACGAAACAGTTATTGACCATACAAAAGGTCAGGGTATGCAAGCTGCTCCTACAGTCAACTTCAATATATCAACAGTAGATGCTGCTGGATTTGACCAATTACTAGCATCAAGAAAAGGATTAATAACAGCAATCATAAACAATGCCATGAATAATCAAGGCAAAATGGGAGTAGTGTAATGTCTGGTCAATTTCCTACTAATCCAAATTTCAGATCTTTAAATTTTAAAGATAATAGACCTACTTTAGTAAACCAAACTTTATCTGGTAGAAAACAAGTCAGACAAATAGGATCTCAATATTTTTCTTTTACAGTGCAAATGCCACCTTTACAACAAGAAAAGGCTCAAGAAGTATTTGCATTTTTACAAAAACAAAAAGGTTCTTTTGAGGACTTTACTATAGTCGCACCATTAGATAACTTAGGTGCTGGTAAATCAGAAACAGATATTCAAGTTGTTGGAAGTCATGTATCTGGTGATGCTTCTATAGCAATAGATGGATTTACAGCTAACCAAACAGGTGCTTTAAAAGCTGGTGATTTAATTAAATTTGCTAATCACTCTAAGGTCTACATGGTGCAATCAGATATTGATGCTAATAGTTCTGGTCAATTAACTGTTCTTATATCACCAAACTTAGTAACAACTCTTGCAGATAATGAAGCTGTTACTGTAAATAAACCAAGTTTTACTGTTTATCTGGAAAGCGATGAAATTATAAGATCAGATACTATTGGTGGTTTTAGCAGTATTTCATTTGATGTTAGAGAGGTTATTACCTAATGCCAAGAAGTCTATCTACTGATTTACAAACCCAAGTATCATCAACAGCAACTAAAACAGCTTTTCTGGTTGAGCTTAATTTATCAACTACTGTTAGATTGACTGATTGGTATTCTAATGTAACTTACGATTCTAATAGCTATGAAGCTGGTGGTTCTTTTTTACAAGTTGATTCCACAACTGAGACTGGTCAATTACAAGTAAATGAAATTGGTATTAGATTATCTAATGTAACAAATCAAATAAGAAGTTTAGTAGAAGATGGTGAATTTACTGATAAAGAAGTAGAGATATATTTAGCTTACTTCAATAATGATGAAACTATAGTTGGTGCTATACCTTTTTTTAAAGGACAAATAAGAAATGTTGGTATAAATGAAACCATAAATGATTCAATAATAAATCTTACTGTTGCTTCTCATTGGGCAAATTGGAACTTAACTAAAGGCAGACATTTTTCTGATGAATCTCAACAATCATTTAGTTCAGGTGATAAAGGCATGGAATTTGCTACACAAACTAAAGATGATGTTCGATGGGGTAAATAAATGATTATTTCTGGAATATTAACATTTTTGGGAGTTGGAGCTACCGCAGCCACTGTTATTTCTTGGACTATAGCAATTGCTACTTTGGCAGTTGGGGTCAAGGGTTATAAACAAGCTAGAGATATGCAAGCTCGAGCTCAAGTCATTATGGCTAATAAAACTTCTGCTGGCGGTAAGATTCCTGTTATATATGGAACTAGAAGAGTTGGTGCTCAGATTATTTATATGGATGTATCAAGCAATAATTCAAGAGATTTATATGTAGTCTATGCTTTATCAGTTGGCGAATGTGATGAAATACTAGGAAGGACTATTGAGCTTGATGGCAATCCTTTAACTGATTCAGCAAGATTTAGAAATGGTGGCTATATTGGGTCAGATAAAATATCTTCAGGCTCAGGTTCATTAAATACAGTTTCACAAAATGGAGCTCATAGCTTGTCTGTTGGTGGTGGTGGTTTTGGAACAGACCCTACTGCAAAATATAGATATGTTATGAATCTACATCATGGTACTCCATCACAAACAGCAGACCCAATGCTTGTTGCTTCAATGCCTAATTGGACTACAGCACATAAACTAAATGGTGTTTGTTATATAGCAGCTCATTATGGCTTTGACAACAATGGTATGTGGTCAGGGGTGCCACAATTAACAGTTCAAGTAAGAGGTAAAAAAGTTTATGACCCGAGAGATACAAATCAACAATTTGGAACTCCAACTACTTACAAACATTCTGATAATCCAGCTCTAACTTTCTTAGATTACATAACCAACAATGAGTATGGTAAAGGTTTAACAGCATCACAAATTAATATGGCTACATTTAGCTCTGCTGCTAATGTTTGTGATACTCAGGTTGACCAGCCACATTTTAATGGAACAGCACAATCACTTACTTGGAGTGCAAATAGTGGTGATAACTTTTTCACAATAGCTGGTGCTGATGCTAATGAAGATTGGTGGCAAAATAAAATAGGTGAATTGATAGATTTATTTGATTCTAATGGTAATGGTGTTTTAGATAAAAATGAAATTATAGATATACGAAGAAGTCAATTCTTTGATTCAAATGAAGAATACATTATTTTTATTAATAATTATTTCGGTAGCAGTTATTCATCACAAACAGGAACTTCGTTATTAAAAGTTAAAAGATTTCATTGCAATGGTTATTTAGATACAAATAAAAATGTAATGGATAATGCAAAAGAATTACTTGCAAATATGCGTGGTATCTTTTTATATATAGATGGTAAATATGAACTATCAATAGAAGATACAGGTTCTTCTACATTTAGTATTACTGATAATCATATTATTTCTGATGCTGGTATATCAGTTGATTATGGTAATAAAGACAAAAAAGCAAATAAAGTTATTGTTGAATTTTTTAATGCAAATAAAGGATATGAATTAGATACAGCTACAGTTTTACATAATGCAAATCCACATTATTATTCTGATGATGGAGATGAAATATTAGAAATTAAAGCTGAGTTCCCTTATGTAAGCGACCCTTATATAGCTTATAACATGGGTAAGGCAATCCTAACTAGAAGTAGAAATCAAACAACTATGCAGTTCTTAGGAACTCCTGAGATGTATAAACTGAACGTAGGAGATATAGTTACTCTTACTTATGCAGGTTTAGGATTCTCAGGTAAAGTTTGTAGAGTTGAAGCATTAGAATTGCAATCCAATGGATTAGTTGCAGTTAGTTTAATAGAATACTTTGATGTTTATACATGGGAAGTACCACCGCAAGAGCCAGTAGAAGAACTAGCTAACTTACCTTCTGCTTATGCAGTAAAAGCTCCAACAGGATTAGCATTTACCGACACTGATTCTAGTTCTACAGGTAGACCTTTTTTATCTTGGAATACACCAACAGATTTTCCTGATTATCAATATAGAGTTAATGTTGTTGATAGTTCTGGAAATCAAGTTAAAAATACTATTGTTGATGTAACTAATTCAGATCTAAACTTTTTACCAGTTGATGCTAATTATGTTGCAAGTGTTAGCTCATTAAATACATTAGGCAGTGAATCAGATCCAGCTACTTTAACTTTTACTATAGGCAATGCTCCTACAGGAAGTGCTGACATTAAAGATGATGCAGTAATAACAGATAAAATAATAAATGATGCTATAACTACTCCTAAAATATTAAATGATGCTGTTACTAATGCAAAGATAAATTCATTATCTGCAAACAAAATTACAGCAGGAACTATAGATGCTTCAGTTATTACAGTTACTAATTTAGATGCAGATAATATAACTTCAGGCACTATAGGTGCAGATAAAATAAGTGTTACTAATTTGGCTGCTATTTCTGCTAATTTAGGTTCTATTACAGCAGGTGATATGAATATAGGTTCAGGAAATTTTACTGTATCTTCATCAGGAGTAATGACTGCAACTGGTGCAACAATATCAGGAAATTTAACAGCTTCATCTTTAAATGTTACAGGTGCAACAGTAACAGGTAGCATAAGTGCTGGTAATGTTTCTTTAAATGGTGAGCCATTAGATAATGTTTTAAGTTATTCTGAAACTGAAGGTATTGGATTACTAAGTCTTGCTGAAAATGCAAATATAGATGGTGATTTTGTTGTCAATGGTAATTTTGAAGCAACAGGCGCTCAACCTGATTTAATAATAGGTAAAATTACTACTGATTCCTCTAACACAATACAAGCAAATGCAATTCTTAGAAGTGGATCAGGAAGTGGCAGCTTTGAAATACAAGCAGGAACTACTGCAAAAGTTAAGTTAGCTTACGATGCTCTTGGTGGCACAACTTTATCAGCAGATGGTGGTGCAAGTGGCGAGTTTAGAATAAATGCAGATGGTTCATTAGCATTAACTTTTGACTCATCACAAAATGCAGATTTTACAGGTCAAGTTTATGCACCTACATTAAGAATAGGTGTTGGCGCACCATCTTCATCAACTGCTACAGGAACAGCAGGGCAAATTAAATACGATGCATTCTATATCTATGTTTGTATAGCAACTAATACATGGAAAAGAGCATCATTAAGTTCATGGTAAACAAATATGATTTTTATATGTTTTAAGATTTATAAATATCAAACATAGGTATAAAATTAATAAAATAGGATTTTAATATGGCACAACATGATTACAACATAGCGAACCAGTCAGGAGCAGACTTTAGATCTGATCTAAACAATGCTTTATCTGCTATTGCAACAGTTAATAGTGGAGCTAGTGAGCCTTCAACTACATTCGCACATCAATTATGGGTTGATACATCTAATAATGTATTAAAGATTAGAAATGCTGCTAACTCAGCTTTTATTACTACAGGTATTAGTATTACGGCAGACAATACATTTAATGGAACTCTTACAGGTACTTTTGTTGGTAATGCAACTACAGCAACTACTTTAGAAACAGCAAGAACAATTAATGGCGTTAGCTTTAATGGATCTGCAAACATCTCATTCAATACAGATTCAGTAGCAGAAGGATCATCTAATTTATATTTTACTAATGAAAGAGTGGACGATCAGGTTAATGCTTTATTACAAGCAGGAACAGGCATACAGCTTACTTATGATGATACTGCTGGAACTTTAACAATAGCAAATACAAATGATGCGGATATTACAGGCGTTGTTGCAGGCAATGGTTTAACAGGTGGTGGCACTTCTGGTAGTGTTACTTTGAATGTTGCAGTAGATGATTCTTCTATTGAAATAGATAGTGATGCACTAAGAGTAAAAGCATCTGGAATCACAAATACAATGCTTGCTGGTTCTATTGCTAACTCTAAGCTCGCTAATTCGACTGTAACTATTAATTCACAATCTTTAGCTTTAGGCGGAACTTTAGATTTAGATACAAGCGAGATTACAGAAAATACTAATCTTTATTATACAAGTGCTAGAGCAAATACAGATTTTGATACTAGACTTGCAACTAAGTCTACAACTAATTTAGCAGAAGGCACTAACCTATATTACACAACAACTAGATTTGATTCTGCTTTTACATCTAAAGATACAGATTCTTTAAGTGAAGGAACTAATAATTTATATTACACACAGTCAAGATTTGATTCTGCTTTTGGAAATAAAACAACTGCAAACTTAACTGAAAACACCAATTTATACTATACAGATACAAGAGCTAATTCAGCTATTGATGCTAGAGTTACAAAAGCATTTGTTGATGCTCTTGGAATACAGGCTGCTAGTGTTGCAGATAACTCAGTTGTTTTAGGCAATGACACTACAGGCAACTATATACAAACAATTACAGGAACAGCTAATAAGATTACTGTATCTGGAAGCGGTAGTGAATCAGCAGATGTAACAATTACTTTGCCAGATGATGTGCAAATTGCTTCAGATCTAACAGTAGCAGGTAATTTAACTGTAAATGGAACTTTAACATCATTAGATACAACGAATCTTGATATAGAAGATAACTTATTCCAGCTTAATGCAGGTCTTACAGGATCACCTGTAAATGATTCAGGTATGTTAATTAATAGAGGTAATCAAAATAACGCTGTATTTATTTGGGATGAATCAGCAGACAAATTTACATTAGGATTAACAACTGCTGATGGAAGTGCTACAGGTAATATTACGTTAAGTTCTTTAGGTACTTTAGTTGGTAATTTAGAAGGTAATGTTACTGGACAAGTATCTAGCATATCTAATTTTACAACTGCAAATTTAACTGAAAATACTAACCTTTATTATACTGATGCAAGGTCAAGAGCTGCTATATCTGCAACTGGTGATATTTCTTATAATAGTTCAACTGGTGTTATTAGCTTTACACAATCTGCATCTCCAGTAACAAGTGTAAATACACTAACTGGTGCTGTTGTATTAGATACTGATGATATTGGTGAGGGTTCAACTAATGTTTACTTCACCAACGCAAGAGCAGATACTAGAATCAATTTACAAACAGGTGCTAATTTAGATTTAAGTTCTAAATCTACTTCAAACCTCAGTGAAGGCAGCAATCTTTATTATACAGATGCAAGATCAAATAGTGCTATTGATGCAAGAGTAACTAAATCATTTGTTGATGCTTTAAATGTAGTTGCAGCTTCAGCTACAGGTAATGCAGGAACAGCAACAGCTTTAGCAGCATCAAGAGATTTTAGTATTGCAGGAGATATAACAGCTTCAGGGATTTCTTTTGATGGAACTGGTAATGTAGCTTTATCAGCTTCTATTGATGCAAATACAGTTGGCATATCAGAAATTAATGTCTCAGATGGTACTAGCGGTCAAGTTCTTACAACTGATGGTGCTGGTAATTTATCATTTACAACTGCATCAGGAACTACTATTAACAACAATGCTGATAATAGAGTTATTACAGGTAGTGGTACTGCTAATACATTAAATGGTGAAGCTAATCTTACTTTTGATAGTTCAACATTAAATCTAAGCGGTAACCTCTCAGTAGATGGCGGAACAATTAAACTTGATGGTAATTATCCAACTGGTACAGAAAATGTAGCTTTAGGTAATACAGCCTTAGATAGTCTTACAAGTGGTAACTACAACACTGCAATAGGTGCTAAGTCAGGAACTGCTATAACAGAAGGTTCAGAAAATACTGCAATAGGAGCAGATTCAGGAAAAGCAATTACTACAGGTTCTTACAATGTATCTATGGGATATAGGTCATTAGATACAAATACAGAAGGAAACTTTAATGTTGCCATAGGTAGGAGAGCATTAGATGCTAATACTACAGCAGACAACAATACTGCTGTTGGTAGTAGTGCGTTAGAAGCAAACACTACAGGTAGGCAAAACGTAGCTGTTGGTTCTACCAGCCTTGATGCAAATACTACTGGTGAAAACAATACTGCTATTGGACACGATGCTCTTTCTGCA
>Ga0315320_10003860_pt1 | contig 12259 bp, 8 predicted proteins | sample M140m21515metaG_FD_203458 | JGI IMG/M metagenome (GOLD analysis project Ga0315320, IMG submission 203458) | Ammonia-oxidizing marine archaeal communities from Monterey Bay, California, United States - M1 40m 21515 | ecosystem: Environmental > Aquatic > Marine > Coastal | place: USA: California...
AAACCGTAAATATGCCTAATGAAGCAACAATTGAAGATATTGAAGATTGCTACTTCGAGGCAGCAAAGATTGGTGTAAAAGCTATCGCTATTTATAGAGATGGCTCTAAAGCATCTCAGCCACTTTCATCCTCTTCAGATGATGGAGACTCAGAAGAATCTGATCCTGAAGTAACAAAAATTCTTGAAGAAGAGGCCATGTTAATTCAAGGTAACTTTGCTCCAGGAACCAGCCCTTCAAGAGCATATGCGGGAGTTAATAGACCAAGATTTCTTCTTCCAGAAAGAAGAGAAGGCTGGACCCAAGAAGCAAGAATTGCAGGCCATAAAGTATATCTGAGAACTGGTGAGTATCCTGATGGAACTCTAGGTGAAGTCTTTATTGATATTGCCAAAGAGGGTGCAACTCTTAAAGGTGTGCTTGGTTGTTTTGCAATTGCTGTCTCAAAGGGACTGCAGTATGGAGTTCCTCTAGAAGAGTTTGTGGATACATTCACATTTCAGACTTTTGAACCAAGAGGTATGGTTGAAGGACATGAAAATATTAAGATGAGCAACTCTATCATTGACTATGTGTTTCGAGCACTTGGTTTAGAGTACTTAGATAGAACAGATATCGTTCAAGTACCACCAAAAGATAGGGATGTAGCTAAAACAGAGACTGCGACTGCACCTGTAGCTAAAACAGAGACTGCGACTGCACCTGTAGCTAAAACAGAGACTGCGACTGCACCTGTAGCTAAAACAGAGACTGCGACTGCACCTGTAGAACAAGCAGAAAATTCAGTTGCTACAGTTCAAGAAGTTCTAGGTGACATGATGGGTGATGCTCCTGCATGTAATGAATGTGGACATATCACCATTAGAAATGGATCATGTTACAAATGTCTTAACTGTGGAAACTCTTTAGGTTGCAGCTAAAAAAACAACAGTTAAATTAAATATCCAAATATAATTAAAAACCTAGGGCGCTTAGCTCAGTCTGGCAGAGCGCTTCCCTTACAAGGAAGAAGTCACAGGTTCAAATCCTGTAGCGCCCACAAGTGAATTGTAAACAATGTATCTCTGATGAAATATGGGTAAAATTTCTTCCTCAAGAAATTTTAAACAAATGCTCTTACTGTAATAAAATTGGACTTCCAATCACCAAAGTATTAAAAGTTGCTGGAACAATTACTATTCTTATTTATATTATTTCTTTTTTCATATCCCTATTCTGATCTTTTTTCTTACAAGTATAAATTATTAGTTTAAACCCTGAAGGACACATAAATATGTTGCGGGTATATAAATCAACTCCTATACAATTAAATTGTGCAGAATTCAATTTTTAATAAAGTAGAGAATAATTTTTTCAAAATAGTTTTATTTTTGGTATCAGCCATCTTGATTATAAATATCTTTGGATACTTTCATGAACTTGGATATGATGGTGAGCATCATAAGTGGTATATAGAGGTACTGCCTTTAGACCTTCCTACTGACCAAGATACAAAAGAATATTTTTCCCCCCCTTTGCCATACCTTTTTCCTTCTGTTATTGATTCAGTTTGTGATAAATTGAACGAAGTATATTTAAGAGACATTAACTGTACATATATATATGGTAAATTAACCCAAATATTGCAGGCTTTAATGTTCATTGGAATAATCTTTTTAATTAGAAATATTTCAGAAACGATTGAGCCAAAGAATATAAAGTATTTAAATAGTGTTCTTTTGCTTTTTATAATGATCCCCGTAAGTTATAAATCATTCGCCATGATACGTGGTGAGCCATATATATCCTTCTTTATGTTTTTATTAATAGCAATTGTTACAAAAGTTGCTTATAAAGAGATAGAGATAACTAATAAACTCACATTTTTTACTGGAATCATCTTAGGTTTTATTGGACTAAGTAGGCAATGGGGGCTTTTATTTTTTCCTGCATTATTGGTTCTTTTGGTAATAGTAATTAGAAAAAATGATAAGATTTTTAATGTTAAATTTCTAAAATATTCTTTCTTATCTTTTTTAATAAGTCTTTTTGTCTTTGGTTGGTTCTACCTTATGTTGTTTCTAGATTATGGTTCACTAACTGCTTTCAATAGAGCTCCGGTAACTTTTAGTTTCAATAACCAGCCTTCTAGTTTTTATTTTGGATTAGGTATGGAAGATATCTTTTCAAGACCAATTAGGGGTTTCTCTATGACGAATATGTTAATTCCCGTTTTATATTCAGATGTTTGGGGAGACTATTGGGGATATTTTATAGTAACTATGGGTCGTGGCGGCTTAGAAGCAAATTATGAAATTGTTAGATATCTAGGTAGGGTTAACTTAGTTTCAATTATTCCAACTCTGTTAATGCTTTCCGGAATTGTTGGGTTTTTACTTAAATTTAATAAGAATCAAAAAAATGGAGTATTTTACACTTTTATATTATCTGCAATAACGTTCTTTTGGATTGGCTATATGTGGTTTTTAATCAAATATCCAATTCCACTTAAAGGTGACACCATTAAAGGAACTTATATCCTTCCTCTCATACATCTTTTACCATTTTTTGGTGCATATTTATTAGATCAAATAAAAGAGTCGAGTTCCAAAATGTATAAACTGATTTTTGGAATATTAACTTTGATAATGATTCACAATTTACCCGCCATGGTAACTAGATTTTTTGGAGGGATGTAAACTTATCTCGACTGGGCATTAGATTTAACACTTATACTAAAATTGTACCTGAGCTGCTTATAGAGGAATATTTATGAACAAAGTAACAAGAGGTACCTATAAGAATAATAAATTTCTAAAATATTCTTTTTATTCAGCGGTTTTTTTAATTATTATTCTTTTTTTTAGCCAAATACTAAATCAGAACCAAAAAAGTTCACTTTTAGAAGAAATATCATATGATTTATCTGTTGATTATGAAAAGTGTACACTAACTTCTAATACTTTAATTCACTATTACGAATCGAAAGTATCTGTACCAAATTTTTTTCAGAGTACAAAGTCGTTAAGTTTATTTCCGGAAATAGAGAATATAAAATGTCTAGGAAAAGTTACTGATATTAAATCTATAAGCAACAGTGAGATTAATTATTTTGTTGGTATAAGTCCAATATTTTCAATGTATATTGGAAATCTTAGTTTTATTTTATTTTTTATATTTTCTTTAATTTATTTAAAAAAAATAAACTTTTATGTAAGTATTTTTGTTACTACTTCTTTCTTTATAGCAACTGATTATTTGTTTTATCTAGATCAGGCAACAAGTAAAATAACATATAAAATTTTGTTAGTTTTATTTTCAATTTATTTATCAAATAAAACTTTCTTAAAAAATCCTGAATTTATAGCCGAAATCAAAAGGATTAACTTTAGAAATGATATAAATATATTGCGGGCTATTTCCGTTATTTCTGTTCTCCTATACCATGCTGAATTCACTTTATTTAAAGGTGGTTGGTTAGGTGTCGATATTTTTTTCGTAATATCAGGGTTCTTAATATCTAATATTATATTATCTAAACTTTACAATAATACTTTTTCACTTAAAGACTTCTATTTAAGACGTGTGAAGAGAATTTTTCCTGCACTTTATTTTATGCTCTTTTCATCAATCCCACTTTCATACTTATTGCTTAGTCCCAAAAATACAATTGAATACATAAATAACTTAAAATATTCAATTCCCTTTTTGTCTAATATTTATCTTGCCCAATTAGACCTTTATACAGCAGAACCAAATAGGTACAGTCCCCTTCTCCATACGTGGAGCTTATCCATTGAAGAACAGTTTTATATCATTTTTCCAATTTTCTTAGTCTTAATATATAAAAGGAAAATATTCTCACTAGAGTTTATTATTGCCTTTTTAATGTTCTTAATTGGATTGAATTATCTTGATGTAGGTAATATTTCAAAATTTTACTACTTCCATTTTCGTAGCTGGGAATTCTTACTCGGGTCATTGATAATGGTCATTTCTCAGAGGAAATACATTAAATTACCAAAAAATGCAGAAATCTATGGCCTAATGCTTATACTGATTCCAATCTTATTCTTTGATGACAAAGGCATAACAAATCTTCAGCCAAAGATAATATGCCTGTTGGGAGTTAGTCTCATTCTATTAAATACTAATAAAAATAAAATATTGGAAAACCTCTCTAATCTAAAATTTATAACTTTATTGGGAACATGTTCATATTCTATTTATTTATACCACCAACCTGTTTATGCTTTCACACGTATTTTCTTAAGAAGAAGCTTTAATGAGATAACTTATTTTACTCATTTAGGTCTCATTTTGTTAATATTACTTATTTCGTATCTATCATTTAGATTTATAGAGAGACCATTTAATCAACACTTTTCAATATTTAAAACTATGGTTCTTTTTTCAATAGCTGCTGTAGTTGCTATCTATTCATATTTTGGACTTGAACAAGATGGATACTCGTTAAGATATTCTGATGTACCTGATGAAGTTCTATATTATTCAATTTTTCCCACCCTCTATCCTGGTGATGGCTCCATTGATGATTGGGATGGATACAATTGTGAAAGTTACCCAATTTCAGGGTATGAAACTATAAGTGATAACTTTAATTCTTTTTCTGGCCCATGTAGGTATGTTAAAAATGAATCGTCTTCAAATCTTATTTTTATTGGAGACTCCCACGCAAATACTTTATCTGTTTCAGCGGTCTACTGGGGTGAAAAAATACCAGATAGCTTTGATTTTATACCTATTTATGGAACAATTGGAAGATGTCTCTTAACCTCTCAAACAGATGATTCTTCATTTAGATACGATTGTACAGAAACTTTTTTTAATAACTTTTTAAATAATTTAAATTCAGAAGATACTGTAGTAATTATTGGAAGATTTCCCTTATGGATAGATGAAATTGGGAAAGAGCAAATGCAATGTTCTGAAAATTGTGAACACATTAAAACTATAAAAGATCGAATAATAAAAATTTCTGAACGGTCCTCAAAAGTAATTTTGGTTTATCCTGTACCTACACATCCATACAATATCTCTGAGTCATATTTTAATAGACAAAATACCTGGGGTGAAATAGTCTCTACTGATTATAAATATTGGACAAAAATTGCAAGTGATAGCAACTATTTTTTAAATTCAATACAGAGCGATAATATTGAAAGAATTTTTACAGAGAATTTGTTTTGCGACTCCTTAACTCGTGATGTATGCGTAGCGGTAACAAGAGAAAGTCTTCTTTATGCTGATGACAACCATTTAACAGTGGAAGGAAATTACTTAGTTTTAGATGAAATAATTAAAATTTTAGATAAAAAATGATTGCTATGTTTTCTTTAATTCGATAATCAACACAAAGCCAAATGAGCCCTTGGTTAATTTGTGAATGATACTTTCGATAAAAATACCCAATTTAATACTTATGAAAGAAGCTAGCATCCCAAAATTTACTATTTTTCTGATTTGAATAAGGTCAAATTCATTAACTTCAAATACTGTGAGGGCGGTTTTAGCATTTAGCTTTGTTTTATGTTCTCCACTCCAATTAACAATTCCAAGTTTTTCACTGAGAGGAAAGACTGGGCTTCTGAAATTTGGAGTTGTCAATATTAATTTTCCACCAGGTTTTAAAACACTACTGATTTTGGATAATACTTGATTGATTTCAGAAATCGGCAAGAATTCAATTAATCCTAAGATCGTAACTACATCGAAGTAATTATTGTAGTCATCAAATTCAAAATCTTTGGTTGTCTGAAATGTTCCATATTTACCATATTTTTGATTTGCATAGTCGATTTGCAATTGTGCAATATCTACCCCTATAGAATTTGCCTGAGTGTATTTACCTATAAGGGTTCCAGGCCCACATGCGTAATCTAAATGATTAAAGTGATTCTTTATATGTTTTTTTATATATAACTGAGTTATGTTGTGCCAATTAGCTTGAATTCCTTTTTTCTTTTTGAGACCGTCTTCTAAAACTTTATCGTAATAACCTGCTGTTAAATCTGTTTCCCAGAAATTGTTCATTCGAAAAGTCTATATTTTATTGTATTATATAGATATTGAAATCCATCAGTCGTCTTAATTTTTTTTCCGTCTTCATAACTTCTACCATTGTATGAAATAGGGACTTCTTTAATGTTCTTACTATGCTTTAAAAATTTTGACATAATTTCGATCTCAATAGAGAAACCCTTTTCTGTATAGTTGTTATTTTTGAAGTAATTTGATGGCATCATTTTATAACATGTTGCAACATCTGTTATTTTCTTATTATGAACAACACTAAAAAAAAAGGACATAATTTTATTAGCTAAGAATGTTCTTAGATAGATATTGTTTCTTTTTTTTGTTCCGATGAAACGAGAACCTAATACTAATTTATCTTTTTCAACTACTTTATACATCTCAATTAAATCTGTAGGGCTGTACTCTAAATCAGCATCATGAATTACAACATATTCACTTGTAATGTGGCCCCTTGATTGATTTAAAGCATCTCCTTTACCTTTATTGAAAGTAGATTGAATTGTCTTATATTTCTTTTTATCTTTAATAAAATTTTGGACTAACTTGAAGCTAGAGTCAGTAGAGCCATCATCAATCAATATAATTTCATCCGATATTGAAATTTTATCAAGTTCTCTTAAGCTATCAATTATTGTGCGTTCCTCGTTAAAAAATGGTACAAGTACTGTCAAAGTTTTCACATTTAAATTCTAATCGTAAGTCTTGCTTAAAAGACTGCGTGAGGATAAAAGAATTAATATGACTGTGAAAATCAGAAGTAACCAAGAGAAGTTATCAATTGAATGTAACAAATTAGATAGTTGGGCATCTACTTGATAAATATCATTTAGAAATTTTTCAAAGTTAAAAAAAAGATTGATGAATTTAATTAAAAGAACTCCTACAAATGAAGTAAAAATTATTTTCAAATAAGCACTTAAAACAAAAAAACTAGACAAAAGACCATACAAATATGTTGGATTTGAATAGGGGCTTAATGAATTGAATGAATTAAGAATAGTCCCTTCAGATAAACTTGTAAGCGGTGTAGTTTCAAAAAATAGCTGTGAAAATATCCCAAAAATTGAAAATAGTACTAAATATCTTGTTAATAATTTGTGGTTTAAAAATTCTTTAAAGTAAATTACCAAATTTAAAGGAGCCAAGGTAAACAAGTACCTAAAACCATATGAAGTGCCATGATTTTCAAATAATAATATAGGCAAAAATGGGATAATGTAAAAAAAAGTCAAGAAAAGAAATTCATAAAATCTCTTATTTAAAAGATAGTGAAATAAAAAGTAGAAACTCGAAAAAATAATTGCTGAAAAATAAAAAATTCCAAACTCAGGACTAAAACAAGTAGTGAGGAGATATTTTATTGCAATAATAATATTTTCAAATAGGTTCTCAAGCTGAAGAAAATTTTGAAGTCTTTCATTTACAACCCAGTCACTAGATGGATATATACTTTGTTGAGATAGGGTATAAATTCCATAGAGCATTTTTGAATGAGCTAAGAATAAAAGTACACCTGCTATGTTTCCTATATAGAAATAAAAATTCTTAAATACAATTTTTAGGGGCTTTTTATATAATAATCCATAAATAACTGGAATTAAAAAAAAGTGTAAGTTATTCCATCGATTCGTAAGCATTATGAATTGAACTACTGGGAGAAGAAATATATATATTCGATTTTCTTCTGAATTATATACCCTGCTAACAAGATACAGAATTAAGCAAACAGAAAAAAATTCATATATTGTCGACATACTAAATCTTTCAAATGCATAATAAGTAACACCTGATCCAAGCGTTAAGAGAATTAATTTTTCAGACTTACTTTGACTATTAATTCGAAGCAATTTTTTTAATAGTACTAGTGACAAAAATAAATAAAAAGGTGCGGAAAGTGAATAAATGAAATAATTTAATGATGTATTGGAACTAACTGATATATATTTAGATAATTGACTAGAAACAAAAATAAAAGGTGCGCTTAATAAACCTGGACCAAAAGATTGTCTTGGTATAGGTTTATTGTCTTCTCTAATAAATGCATCTTGAAAGTTACCGTTCAGCTGATTGTTGTAATCAAGATCAAAATCGAGTGCTATAGTTTGAGCGTGATAATAATAGGATGAATCGTCTTGAGATCCTCCAGGTAAAATTTCTTTAAAACGATAATCCACCTTAAAACACAGAATTATTATGAAGCTCAAAATGAAATATTTAAATATTTTATTTTTTTGATAAGACATACTTAAATAATAAATATTTTTTTTAGTATTAGTAGTAATATCATTATTAAATGTATCTATTTAGTTTTGGAACAAGACCTGAAATTATTAAACAATTTCCCTTAATTAATGAATTTAAGAAAAGAGGAATTCCCTACGAAACACTCTTTACCAGTCAACATAAAGACTTAATTGACAAGTTTTCAAACCTTATAGATGAACCAACATATATATTAGATGGTATTTTTAAAAAAGAGCAGTCTCTAAATTTCCTTGTTTCAAAACTCATAAAAAAGACAGAGAGTATTATTTCAAAAAATAAAGAAAGTAAAATAATTGTTCAAGGAGACACCTCTTCAGCTTTCTCTGTAGGACTAGCTGGATTTCAGAACCATAACAAAATAATTCATTTGGAGGCAGGACTTAGAACTTACAACTTAAAAAGTCCTTTCCCGGAAGAAGCAAATCGTAGCTTAATTTCAAAAATTGCAGATATTCATTTATGTCCTACTGAAAATGCTTTTTTGAATCTTAAAAATGAAGGGGTTTCAAATAATGTTTACAATGTAGGAAATACAATTGTAGATAGCTTTAAATTTATCGCTGAAAGTAAGCTTTACTCAAGTCAGATTGAAAATTTGGTTGATAGTAAGAAAAACTATCTAGTTTGTACATTGCATAGACGAGAAAATAGAGAAAAAATGATTGATCTTTGGGATGAGTTAAATATTGTTAGCCAAAATAGAAATATTGTATATATAAAGCATCCCTCTATAAAAGGTTCTGAACATTACCTATCTAAAGAAATAACTCAAATCGAACCATTGAGTTATCAAGATATGGTTTATTTAATTAATAATTCAGATGGTGTAATTTCTGATAGTGGAGGAATACAGGAAGAAGTTATCTCTGCTAAGAAGAATATTTTAATTTGTAGAGACACTACAGAAAGACCTGAGACTATTAATAGCGGTTATGGGATGCTTGTTGACAAAAATATTAGTAAAAACATTAAGTTCTTAGAAAATAAAAATCAATCAGTTAAAAACCCTTATGGCAAAAATGTTTCTTCTAAAATTGCAGACATCGTAGAAAAAATTTATGGGTAAAATCTAATTGTGTATGAATCTTTAACAATTTCAATTCCTTTATTTAATGAAGAAGAAAGTATTTCTAATCTTTACAACGAAATAATTGATGTCTTATCTTCAATTCAAAAAGATAGAATTGCTAAATTACTTCTCGTAAATGATGGGAGTACAGACAACACTGCAAAATTACTTGATAAATATTTTTCAGAAGTTCAAGATTGTCAAATTATTCACCACAATGAAAATAAAAATTTAGATGGATTTTTAAATACAGCAATAAAAAGTTGTGATACCGAGTTAATAGTTTTTTTAGATAGTGACTGTACCTTCAATCCTTCATACATAGTTGAGATGTTGGACTATTTAGATGCTGATACTGATATTATTAATGGATCTCCATATCATCCAAAAGGAAAAGTTGAAGGAATAAATAAAGCAAGATTAATACTCAGTTATTTTTCAAACTATATTTACAGAAAAATAACAAATAAAAATATCTATACTTTTACATCTATATTTAAAATGTATAGATTAAATAAAATTGCTCATATAAAGTTAGAGAACAAAGGTTTTGTGTCTGTTTCTGAATTATTTATAAAATCACTTAACGAAAAAGCTGTGTCCAAAGAATTTCCATGTATATTGACTATTAGAAATTTAGGTGAATCAAAAATTAGAATTTTTCAATCAATAATAAATCATATAAAATTTATGTATTTTTTAATTAAGAACTAAAAATGCTACATATATTGTTTTTTGTAATTTTCAACCTTGGATTCTTTTTAATGGGAAGAAGCTTCTGTATTATTATTTATAAATATTTTATAAATAATAAATTTGATGATCAGAATAGAATTTTTACTATTCCAATTTATTATTTTTATACTTTACTTGGATTATTTTTTATTGGAAATATTTCGGTGATTTTCAACTTTTTTAGTAAAAATAACTCATTTTTTTTGAAACTATTTTTTATTGTATTTTTACTAATCAACACAAGTAATAAATTAAAAATCAATTACGGCCTTGTTAATTTATTTAATTTTTTAGGAATACCATCAATAATCGCAATTAGTTCAATAAAGATCGGTCTCGCATATGATGCAGGTTTATATCATTTAAATACTCAGTTGTGGATTCGTGAAAGTAATATTCCTATTGGTCTCTACAACTTACATTTTAGATATGGCTTTTCTTCAATTATTGACTACATATCCAGCAACTTTTGGATAAGTGACAGATTAGAGTTTTTACATTTTATAAATTTAGTATTTATTACAAGTTTTTTAAGTTTCATATTTTTTAACTTGCTTAATAGTAAGAATCCCTTCCTCTCTATGTCTTCTTTAGCATTAGTATTATTTGGAATTTTAGATAATTTTGGAAGAGGTGGTGGACGAAATGGTTTTATTGATATTGAGTCTATAACTAAACAAGATACTCCTTTTGCAATTGTTTTTTATATTTCAAATATACTTATTTTTCTATCTATAAAAAATAAAAAAATATCTGAATTAGAAATTTTACTAGTTAGCTTTCTGATTCTGTTCGGTATACAGTTAAGAATCTTTGGTTCTATAACTCTACTTTTATTAATTTACACAATATTTTTAGTAAAAGATTTCGACTATAAAAAACTTATCCCAGCAACTTTAATTGGAATCATTTGGTCGTTAAAAAACCTTCTAATAACTGGCTGCTTCTTATTTCCAGTTAACATCACCTGCATTGAAAGACTCTCTTGGCATGAAAGTGGATCGGCAACTAGAGAAATGCTTGACTTAAAATCATTTCACATAGGTTATGAATTTGGTACACCATTAAATAAATGGTTTTCCGCTTGGTTAGAAAAACCTATAAATGCTGATGTAGCCGTAAATTTTATTTTGTCTTTTATCATCATTCTCCTATTGTTTCTGACATTTACACAAAAGTCCACCTTGATTTTTGATTCTGTTTCAAGAATTTTTATTATTTTTTATCTTTTTATTATGATTTATCTTTGGATGTCAACTTCTCCAGGCATAAGACTTGGTATTGGAATTTTTATGCTTCTCATAGGAGTTATTGGAATAAATTTTCATTCATTTAAATATTCTATGAAAGGTCGAAATTTAGTAGTGGGATCACTTTTTTTTATGGCTATATTATTAATCCCAAAATTAGAAAATTATAAAGAAGTTGTTCTGAACCCCACTATTTATAATAATGTTTCCGCACCCACCATTGAATATGCAGAAAAAGACGGGTTTGGTGTTTTACCAAAGAGTGGAAGTCAGTGCTGGATAAATATTGAGTGCATCCAGTCGGATAGAATAGTAATTTATTCAGAAAGATTGATTTATAAAATTTTTACTTTGAGCTCTTAAGAGAAAAAATTTTTAATTTTAAGAATAATATAGTCTTGATCTTTTCTTTTAATGTGTTTACCTATTGGGATATAAAGACCGCCACTACCAAGATATTCTGCATTTTCAAGAGTAATGTTAGAGTTATTATTTTTTAGTAAAGCATTTTGAAGATGCAGTGGCCAAAAAAATTCTCTTGTCTGGATTCCTGAATCAAGTAGGTAATCTGCTAGCTCATTTCTGAGGTTTTGCTTTTTCAATACAATACCATACACCCAATAATGATTTTTTGATAAATAATCTTCTTTTTTCGGTAATTGTATATGCTCCTGAAGACTGGAGAGTTTAGCACTGTAGTATTCACCCTGTATCTGTTTTAATTTAATAGTTTTCTCTATTTCTTTAAGATTTGAAATACCTAAAGAAGCTTGTAGGCCGCTAAGTCTATAGTTCCAATAAAAATTATCGTGATTGAACCTATTAGGAGTTCCAAAATCGAGATTAATCATTTTTTTTAATTTTGTATAATGCAATTTAGAATCAGTTAGAATTGCTCCACCCT
>Ga0315320_10003861_pt1 | contig 12259 bp, 9 predicted proteins | sample M140m21515metaG_FD_203458 | JGI IMG/M metagenome (GOLD analysis project Ga0315320, IMG submission 203458) | Ammonia-oxidizing marine archaeal communities from Monterey Bay, California, United States - M1 40m 21515 | ecosystem: Environmental > Aquatic > Marine > Coastal | place: USA: California...
ATCCTCGGGTTCTTTACTGGAGTCTTCACTGCGGGGCGCAAGGTTTGTGAGTGATTTTGGGCTAACACGCTGCTGATTGGCTGTCGTTTCTTGCTTCGGCACTTTTGAGCTTCGGCACTTTTGAGCTTCAGGGACGTCCCAGCATGAGTGATCAGGGGCGGTATTGTAGCGTGGTCAGTATTGTAACGTAGGTGAGCAAATTGATGCGTTGCTTGGCGAATTCATGAGGGGCGTCGCACTCTCGTTCCATCTTGCCGTCAGGATTCGCTATTCTGCTTGCCAGCGGTGCTGTTTGGGATTCATAACCTCTGCCCCGCTTTTCGATCAGCTTTCTGCTTGTTGATTCACGCGGTTTTCCGATCAGCTATGCTCTCCGTCCCAAGCCCTCCCCGTCTTACCATCAGCAGGAATCAAACGATGGCTCATGTTCACCCTAATCGTCTCTCTGTGCATGCGCTAGCAAAGTTGTTGATTCTGACTTTCTGGTTTGGTTTGTGTGCGACTCAGAGCATCGCTCAAACGTTGAAGCAGGTATCTTTGCCAGAAGTTCGCGTGACCAATGTGCGTCGGGTGTTCCACAATGGAGAACACAATGCTTTTACCGACTTGATTCGTTTTCAGGATCGCTATTTTCTGACGTTTCGAAGTTGCCCCGATGGCCACATGGTCCACCCCACTGCATCGATCATCGTTCTTGAGAGTCAGGACTTGAAGAAGTGGGAACAGGTCCATCAGTTTTCAGTGCCCATGCGTGACACGAGAGATCCACACTTCCTCGAATTCAAAGAGCGACTCTTTGTTTACACAGGGACTTGGTACAGCGGAGAAACGACGCTGCCACGCAGCGAGTATGACCTGAATAAACATTTGGGATACGCCGTTTGGTCAGACGACGGGAAAAAGTGGCATGGCCCAAGAATGTTGGAAGGTACCTTTGGACATTACATCTGGAAGGCAGCTGAGTACGGTGGAAAAGCTTACCTGTGCGGTCGGCGCAAACACCAATTTGATGTGCGACCACGTGGTGAGGGGCCGGAGGTCGAGTCAGCCATGTTGGTTAGCGACGATGGACTTGTTTGGAAAACAGCCTCGCTATTTCAAGAGCAGCGTGGGGATGAAACGGTGTTCCAGTTTCAAGATGGTGGCAGTGTGCTTGCGATCGGACGACGCGGTAGTGACAAAGCACAAATCTTAAGATCAAAACCACCTTACGCAGAATGGAAGCGTAGGGAGTTGGATCGATACATTGGCGGACCGATGTTAGTGCCTTGGGGTAATCGCTGGGTTGTGGGCGGTCGGCGAAGCACAGATCGAGGCCCCAAAACATCCGTGTGTTGGCTAGTTGGAGACGACCTCCAAGAATTCGCTGAGTTGCCGAGTGGTGGTGACAATTCCTACCCTGCTTTATTGCCTCTCTCACCCACCAAGGCTGCCATGTCCTGGTATTCATCTCACGAAAAAGACGCAGATGGGAAACCCCTCACTGCGATCTACATGGCGGATCTTGAAATCATCACGCCGTAATCTGTTATTTCTGATCTGCAACTCAGCTGTTAGCTTGAAATGTCTGGTGTCAACGTGATGTGCAGAGAATCTCCCGGGGAGATTCAGGTTGGTTTTGCGAGCTGTTGAAGCGACACGCAACCTGTTCAGGCATCACGCAACCGTTGCAGGCCATCTTTTGCTGCCCCGGCGTCTGAGCCTACAGCCAGAAAGGTGTAGCCTTGCTCCAATCTCTGCTTGGCATTGTCTTCGTTGCTCAGGATCCCAACCGCTGTTCCCGCGGACTGGCAGGCATTCAGGACCTTTTGAAGTGCAGCGATAAAGTCTGGATGCTCAAAGTTTTTGGGGCACCCGAGGTTGTAGCTCAGGTCCAACGGCCCCACAAACGCGACATCGACACCATCGACCGCGACAATCTCTTCAATGTTGTTGACACCCTCCGCCGTTTCGATCTGCACGATCACCATCGTGCGTTCGTGAATGTTGGCGTGGTACTCGTCTGTCGAGAGGCCAAATTCCGTTGCGATCGTTGAACCGGCAACTCCTCGGCAACCGTGTGGAGGGTATCGGGTAAAAGCGACTGCTCTGTTTGCCTCTTCAGCTGTGCTGATATACGGAATCATGACACCAGTTGCTCCGAGATCCAAAGCTCTCTTGATGCTGTCCTGATCATTTGAGACTACACGCACGATGGGGGCGCAAGCTGTTCCTTCAATCGCCAGCAGCATCGCTTGCAAGCTTGCCTCGGTGCACGCACCGTGTTCGAGGTCAATCAGCACCCAGTCAAATTCGAGTTGCGCTGCCATGCGGGCAAGCAAAGGCGAACCCAGACTCAGGAATGTGCCCCTCAGCGGTTCTTGCAACCTCGTTTTTCTAATCCAGGCAAAACTCATGTGCCACCGTTCAGGGGTGTTGGGTTCACTTTACTTTTTCAATCAGAAAATCCACGAGTTCCTGGCACTGGAAAAAACCAGGCCAGAAGTTGTGTCCTTGGCCATCAACCTTGATCACCTTAATCAAGTCACCAACATCGTTGGTTTGGTAGGTTGCCTCAAGTGCGGCTGAATTCTCAGCCAACGGAACGACTCGATCGTCTTTGCCGTGGATGATCAGGACCGGTACACGTGCTTTGGCAAGTTTGTCTGCCTGCTTGATTGGATTCAAGGTTGCTTGTTGTGCTCGCAGTTTTTCTGCTGAAATCCCGTAAGCAGGTGCTGCACGTTTGATTCCCGGATAGGTGGTGTAATCGTAAACCGGATAGATGCCGCCGATTGCTGCGACCCGATCCGGGTGCGCGACGGCCCAACTGCTGACCCAAAGCCCGCCACGACTGCGGCCGAGCATTGCTGGTTTTTTCGAATAACCTCGCTTGACCATTTCGTCGTACAAAGCTTCGAAAAATGGAAATGCTTTGGGGCTGCCGTACGCTTCGCCAACGTCGATTCCCGCGACGGCAATTCCAGCGTCCAGGAACTGTTGATGCATCCAACTCTCTGCTTGGTCGGGATACGCCGGCAGTGTCGGAGCATAGAAAATCCACGGTCGATCCTTCTCAAGTGGTGCTTTTTTTGGGGGGGCCATGATGAAGGCGTGTCGATCGTTCAATCGAAGCGTTTCTGCGCCCAGTAAAACTTGCCTTCGTTTGGGCATCGCTTCCTTTTGAGCAGGCTTGATGGCAGCTTTGTTCTGCTTAACATCCTCTTTGCGGGGCCGTTCCGGAGCAAGGTCCTCGGTGGCTAGCTCAACGAAGGAATCAAGTTGCTGTTGCCACTGGCTGATTAGCGATTCCAATTTAGGTGCATGAGAGATAGCCAAGTCGGTCGACTCGCCACGATCATCAGCCAGGTTGTAGAGTTCCCACGGTTCACCAATCGGAGCGACTGCTTTCCAGTTGTCGACGCGAATTGCCTTGTGGCCATCGTGAAACCACCACAACGAATCATGAGTCACCGGCGTTTTGTTCTTTAAATTTGCAACTAGGCTTTTTCCCGGCGGTTTGGGCGCGGACTCGGGGGGGGATCCGCCGCTGATTTCCAGCAATGTTGGGACGATATCAATCACGTGTCCAACGTCGTGACGCACCTCACCCCTCGCGTCGATTCCATTGGGCCACGATACGATCAATGGAGTCGATGTTCCTCCCTCGTGAGTCCATGTCTTGTGTCTGCGGAACGGTGTGTTGCAGGTGGTGGACCAGCCGGGCCCCAGACAAAGATAAGTTCCGGCAGAACCAGCGGGAAGATCGGGATCATGTCCATCGTCACGGACCATGATCTCGGCGCTGGCACCGTTGTCGGATAAGAAAATGACGATGGTGTTTTCCCATTCACCCATTTTGCGTATCTGGGCAAACACTCGACCAATTTCAATGTCCATCCGGTGGATCATGGCTGCGTGAATTGACATTTTCGTTGCCTGAAACGACTGTTGCTCCGTGCTCAGGTTTTTCCAAGGCGTTGGGCGATTGATTTCATACTTGCCGAGCGTCTTGAACGCATCAGGAAAATGATAGGGCGGCCCCAGATCACGTTCGACTCGAGAGGGGGCAGGAACCGTACGGTTACTGAGGATGCCCCGCTGTTGCATACGCTTCCAACGTTGTGCCCGGATGCTTTCCCATCCCTCGGTGTAGGTGTCCCGATAGGCAGCGATGTCCTGTGGCAACGCATGTAACGGAAAGTGAGGGGCTGCAAACGCTAGGTAATGAAAGAATGGCAGCTTCGCATGATCTGCTGCATGTTCCTGCAGTACTTCGATGGAATGATCGGCTAAAGCCGTGGTGGCGTAATAGTCCGTTCCTTTCTTCACTGGCGGTAGCTGCACATCATCTTTCCAATGACGCACTGGATTGAAAAATCTGCCTTGATCCTTGAGTAAGTAAGAACGGTCAAAACCGTTCTCGATAGGCATGCCGTCGATGTGCCATTTGCCTGTGTGATACGACCGGTATCCGGCGGCTTTCAGCATCTTGGGTAACAAGACCGCCCAAGCTTGGCGTTTCCCGCGATTACCCCCGCCAGAAGGAACTCCCGGCAATGCGTCGCGACGAACCTGTTGTGCATAGTAGCCGGTCAGCAATGACGCGCGGGTCGGCCAGCATCGTGCCGTGTTGTAGAACTGGCTGAAGCGAATACCTTCTTGGGATAGTGCATCAAGATTCGGCGTTGCAATCTCACTGCCGTAGCATCCGAGGTCTGAAAATCCCAAGTCGTCTGCCATGATGAGCAGAATGTTGGGTTTGGATGGTGTGCTGTCTGTGCTCTCAGCGGCAGCAGTACTGGCAAACGCGGCAGCAGAATTTGACAGCTCGGCAGTTTGCGCGTGAGTAAGCTGTACCGTGCTTAGCAACATGCAGCAGGTAAAGAAAAACGATCGGGGCATCAGAGAAAACCAGCGCGCAGGAATTGACGTGAGAAAATGAACCAGACCTGCAAAGGAACTTGGCTCAACTGGGGGTGCCCGGATTCGGGATTTGCCCAGTCTAGTGCCCGGTTGTGTGTGCGGCTTTTTGCACTGCTCAGTTCCCGTAAGAGGCTGCGACCAGTTTAGCCTTTTTCTCGGGACGTTGCGTTGAGTTCCAAACTGGATCTCGCAGTTACTGACTGAGTTGTCGTGTTTGCGATGCAATCGATTGCAATCGTTTCAGTTAGTCGTGATCGACTTCTCGATTTTACGAAATTCTGGTTTGGTATCGCGGAGGATTTCCAGAATGTTTTGACGCATGCTTGGCGAAAGGTGTTGGTACTCTTCGCCGGCATCCTTGCGATTCAGGACGTTCACCAATTTCTCGAGAATCTTAGTTCTGACGAGATCTGGCAGTCCATCAAATGCATCCGAGTGAATCAGGTAACTGCACGGATAGCGGAAGACACGGGTTTGTAAGTCAAAGTCACGCAGAGATCGTCCTCGGGAATCTTTTTGACCGACTGCTTCAAATTCCTTGGCGAATTGAGAGGATCCCGCTACCGGATCAGTCAGTGTGAATTCGTCACACATCAACAGATGCTTCAGTACGCGTTCGGCAGCAGAGTTGATGCGGCGTTCAGCGGTTTCGCTGAGGTGCCCGGGAGCACGTTCCAGTAATTCGTTCATTTGCTCTGCTTGGTAGACAGCCTGCCGTGTCTCGTAGTTCGCAGAAGCGATGGCGTTGTGCATTTGGCTTTGATGTTGCAAAACCATCAGTGCTACGATGTCGCTGTGTGGGCTCAGGAATTTTTCTATTCGAATGAACTGGTTTAACGCGTTGCAGTTAGCTCCCTTTTCCCGATCAAAAGGAGTGATGTCATCGTCGCAGGTGCTGTTGCCCATGTGCCGCATGTCGCCGTGCGTTCCCGTGACGTACCAGCCTCCCCAGCGTTCTTCGAAATCACTTGTCGAGTCGGTGAGTAAGGTGCCACGCCCATACCTGGGTTGACCACCACGGTTAGGAAAGACACTTCGCATTAGGTATCCAGGCACATTTTGCGTGCGTCCGTTTGCGTGGCATGTCAGGCAATTGCCACGATCCCGTATGAATGAGGGCTGTTCCTGTTTTTGCTGGGACAGCGTGTAAAAGGTTGCCCCCTGCTTTGGGCCCGTCGCTGCCAATTCAAGCACATCACCGTTTTGGCAAAAACCAATGTAAACGTCGTCGTTGAAATAAAGCGAGCGAGGATTACGCGGCGAGATTCGGTGCAGTTGCAGGCTGGTCTTGGAGAACACAAGAGTCTGTGAGCTGACGGGAACATCAAGAGCTTTCAGTACAGATCGCAAATAGCCAAAGTCTTCTTCGTATTGCAGCTTGATCTCGCCCGCCTCAACTTTGGCGGCAAGTTTCGAGACAGGGTCGAATACTTTCGCCTCGTGGTAGTTGATCGGAGCACGTTCAAAAGTTTGATTCTGAGCGAATGCGTTGGAAGTCGTCGAAAATGCAATCAAGATTGCAGCGACATAAGCGAAAATTGCCGGTAACCAGTGAACTCGGTTCATGATCGTTCCGAGTTTTTTTGACAGTGCAGACTGGCGTCGACTCATGTTTGCATATCCAATGAACGCTGATGCTTCGTTTGTGAGTCACTCTTCGACTCATCAACCCTAACTTGTCTTCGTGGTCCGCATCGCGGGTTTAACAGCGAAAATGGTCAGTTGGATCATTTTGCCGCACTGCGCGGGGAACATGACAGGGAGTTGCGGGCCGCACGGGTGTGTAATATTTTCCGTGTTTGTATTGGCTTCATGATGGCGGAATCAAAAGTTCCCTGAACTTCACGGCCGAAATAACTGATTGCCGATAGCTGGTTGCCGAGAGCTGGTTGCCGAGAGCTGGTTGCGGGCTGCGTACCTCACATTTGAATTGTTGGTTCCAATGACATACACATTGTTTGTTGCGGTGTAACGCAGGCAGACTGCTGCCGTCTCACGTTAACTCGAAAGTCATAATCTTTGCCGCATCTTGATGAACGATTGAAAAAGGTTGCCCAACAAATCCGTGTCACGACGCATGCGGATATTGGTTCCGACCATGCCAACCTACTCGTCGCATTGTTGCGTAGCGGACGCGTGGAGAAGGGGATTGCTATCGAAAACAAGCAGCAGCCGCTTTTGCATTCCCAGCATGCTTTGCTAGGGCTCAATGCCGAAGCCCGTTTTGCCGATGGGCTGGACGGATTGTTGGCAGGCGAGGCGGATAGCCTGAGCATTTGTGGGCTGGGGGCAGAGAGCATTGTCTCCATTTTGGAGCGTAGCCCTGAGCGAATTCCAGACTTCGTTGTCCTGCAGCCCAATCGACGCCCAGACTTGATCCGGCGTTGGGGATTCAAAAGCGGATTTCATCTTGTGGATGAGCAGGTTGCATTTGGTCATTGGCCATACGTGATTTTGACTTATCGAAAAGTCGGGCAGGAAGTCGATCCTGCTTTCCCGCAAATTGACCATCAAGCCGATCTGCTTTTCGGGCCTTGGCTGTTGCAGCGTCGAGAGCCTGCGTTTGTTGAGTCATTGCGAGAGGAGCAGAGTTATTGGCAGCAGTTCAAGCAGATCAGTGAGGTCAGTCTCGAGCGTCGCGATGCCATTGAGCGTGTTCTGCAACGCTGGAGCGAATGATGATTTTGCAGGTAGCGCCCCCTTAGGACGCAACTTTCTGAACTTGGGGTGTTGCTGCTGGAGGTGTTGCGGTCGGTCGCGTTCGGAACGTTCCGTTCAGTAGACGGAAAGGGTGGACAGTTTTAGGTTTTGCACTTCGTTTCAATCTTTGGCGTCCAGAAGTTCAAATGTTTTTTCTGCAACCACTTTGCCATCCAGTTCAAGCCACATATGCCAGTCCCCGAGTTTGTCGTGAATGGGATCCCAGATGGTGTCTCCGAGGTAGAAATCCCAGTCGTTTTTTTTGATGTAAACAACTCCATCAAATGGGGGGCGTTGTTTACCTTGGTCGTCGAGGATGCCGGGGTGATCAATGCAGTAATACAGTTCTTGATTCTTGCCGCCAGTGACGTTGACAATGAAACCAAATTCGATGTCGACAACCGCTTTGACTTTGGTGGTCACTTCGGCGATTTTCGGCAACGTTCGCGAGTCAGATTCCCATTGTGTGTAAATGCCATACGTTCGCATGCGTATTTTGGGTTTGCGTTTTGCCATGTGATCAGTGTGGTCTGCCGAGTGTTGATCGTCTATCCGACAATAAAAAACGTGAAGGGAACACAGGAGTTCAGGGAAGCGTGACGATAACGCTTGGTAATGGACTTCTGCTGAGGCTGCGTTTGTTTTTCATGTTCAAGACTCAGAAGATTCCTGCCGCTCACGCCGATATTCGGTGGGTGTTAGACCAGTGACCCTTCGGAAAACAGCTGTCATGTATTCGCCGTGTTCGTACCCACAGCGTTCCGCGATTGCAGCAATCGAAAGCTCCGTCTCGGATAGCAGGCGTTTGACGCTGTTGAGACGTACCCTCTGGATCTCTTCGTGAGGTGTGCGACCGACCAGCTTTTTGAATCGATGTTCAAGAGAGCGGCGTGATAGGGAAAGTGTTTTCAGGACGTCGGCAACACGGATGTTTGCGTGGGCATGACGACGAATGTATTGCAATGCTTCGGATATTTCGTGATCGTCGATTGCCAACGTATCGGTAGATTCACGAACCCTGATTCCCAAGGGCTTGGTAAGCAGGGGCGGGTCCGTCATGGGGGTTAATTGTGAGAGTGATTGGTCTGTTGATTGCTTACTGCTATCCAAAGTGTGATGGCTGTTGGAGCGATGTTGGGGACGTGATGCTTTGGTTTGTGCATCCATCATCTCATCCAGCAGGCGGGCAGCTTCGTAGCCGGTGGCGTGTGTGTCCTGGATGATACTGCTCAGTGATGGTTCGGCCAGTTCACAGATCAAGCGATCATTGTCGACGCCGAGAACGGCGACAGACTCAGGCACAGCGATTCTTGACTGACGGCAGGCGTCAAGGACCTGCTGCGCTTGAAAGTCATAACAGGCCATGATGGCCACAGGACGGGGCAGCGTCGTCAGCCAGTGGCCAAGCCGTGTCTTTTCCTGTTCCCAATCAAACAGTGGATCGTACCGGTGAGTCGATTGGTATTCGAAGAATTTACGCTCGGCAGCCAGCGTTAATTCGCGGTAGCGGTCTCGTCGCAGGTTTGACCAGGCAAAGCCGGGGTCGCCGCAGTAAGCGAGATTATGAAAGCCTCGGTCCATGAAGTGTTGGACTCCCAAGGCTGCGATTGCCCTATCGTCTGTGCTGGTCCAGGGGATTCCCTTGACGTGCCGTGTGGCGCTCAAGTCGACAATGGGCACATGCAGACCTCGAAGTTGGTCGGCGATGTCATCGGTTTCGATACGCGCGATGATTCCATCACCGCGCCAGTTTTTGAGCCAGTTGGGGGGAACAGCACCGCGGTCCTGTTCTGTTAGGAAGACGGACCAATCGGCTGATTCCTTCACGTAAGCAACCACGCCATCAAGCAGTCCGCGACCGTGGCCATTGGAGGTTTCGATCAGGAAGGCGACAGAGCGGCGCGACATGGACAGATAGGCTTTGTTAAATTTCTATGGTGGATTGCGCATTCTCTCATGGATTTGGGCGGTGGATCCGCAAGAATGGCGTCTCAAACGATTTTACATGGTTTTGGCACAGCCTCGCAATCGTGCGCAAATCCTCCGAATTCCGACTCCTCGATGGTGGCAGGTAACACTCATGACTGCGTTTCCCGAAATTTCCAAGATCTGTTACGAAGGCCCCGATAGCGATAATCCGCTCGCTTTCCGTTGGTACAACCCCGACGAGGTGGTCGCCGGTAAAACCATGAAAGAGCATCTGCGTTTCACGGTGGTCTACTGGCACACGTTCAGGGGCACGGGGGCTGACCCCTTCGGTAGTCCAACGATGGTGCGACCTTGGGATGATGGCACGGAGTCAGTCGAGAACGCGTGTAATCGTGCCAGGGCTGCATTTGAGTTCTTCGAAAAATTAGACGCACCCTACTATGCGTTTCACGACCGGGATGTTGCTCCTGAAGGGGCGTCATTGGCTGAAAGTAATGCCAACTTTGACGCGGTTGCTGCCGTCCTGAAAGAAGAGCAGCAACGTACGGGTGTCAAACTGCTTTGGGGTACGGCGAATATGTTCAGTAACCCCCGATTCATGCATGGTGCGGCTACAACCTGTAACGTTGAGGTCTACGCCTACGCTGCAGCTCAAGTCAAAAAAGCGATGGAGGTCACTAACGATCTGGGAGGTGAGAACTATGTGTTCTGGGGTGGCCGGGAAGGTTATCAGTGCTTGTACAACACAGACATGAAACGCGAGCTTGATCATCTCGGACGATTCTTTCACATGGCTGTTGACTATGCAAAAGAGATTGGATTTACCGGTCAGTTTTTGATTGAGCCGAAGCCCAAAGAGCCTACCAAGCATCAGTATGATTCTGACGCCGCTGCCTGTTTGAACTTCCTGCGTGCTTATGATTTGACCGATCACTTCAAGCTGAATATCGAAACCAATCATGCGACGCTTGCTGGGCATGAAATGATGCACGAGTTGGAATATGCCGGCATGCAGGGGGCATTGGGTAGCATCGATGCCAATACCGGTGACTTGCTGCTCGGTTGGGACACGGACCAATTCGCGACTGACTACTACCTCACCACGCAGATCATGTTGGTGCTGTTGAAGTATGGTTTGTCGCCCGGCGGCGTAAACTTTGACGCAAAAGTGCGACGTGAGAGTTTTGAGCCCATCGATCTCTTCCACGCACATATCGGAAGCATGGACGCGTTCGCCAAAGGGTTACGGGTAGCCGCAGCGATCGAGGCTGATAACGCTTTGAGTGATCCGTTAACTGCTCGCTATTCCAGTTGGGATGGGGATCTTGGCAAAAAAATTGAGGCTGGCGAATCGTCACTGGCGGAACTTGAGGCAATCATGCTCGAGAAAGGTGAGGCAGCAGCGAATCAGAGTGGGCGACAGGAAATGTTGTTGAACGTGTTCAATCGCTATCTCGACCGCAGTTAAGATGGAGCCGAGGGTGCTGATAACACTGGTCCGGGTAGGAACCTGCCTGCCCGGCCAGCCAGCAATGTTAGCCAGCCAGCACTGTTAGCCAACCAAGGGTTCAGCGACTGTGGCGCTGGGTTGCAGTCGCAGGCATGCAGGTTTTCCACTGGCGAATTCGGCGGGACGGGTAAAATCTGCAATAATTGCAGCGGGATTGAATGAGTTGAGTGGATCATCGCCACTTGGTGCCGTTTAACCTTCCGTGGGCTCATTGGCCCGATCAATTATTCAGCTTGGAAGGGTTGCTTTGATGTTAAGGCGTTTTGCAGTTGTTTTCTGTTTAGCCGCTCTTGGTGGGTGTGTTGATGCTCAGGGGCCTCGCCCCAGCAATCTTGGCGCCTCCAAGCTTGATTTGGGCGAGCCTGGAATCCAGTGGTACACGACGTGGGAATCTGCCGAAGCGGAGGCAAAACGCAGCGGTCGCGCCATCATGTTTGTGGCGGCTGCAACCCAGTGCCACGGTGTCTCGGGCGTCTTCTGACCTGGCTACACTGCTACGCAGAACGGTCTGTTCGCGTCCCCAGATTTTATTGATGCTTCCCGTGACTTGGTCTGTGTCAGGCTTGAGTCTTATGAGAGTGCTGAACATCAACAGTATGTTCGCACGTTCCTGAACGGACGTTTTGAGAACAGTGCTTTCTGCATACTCGCCCCCGATGGTCAGGAATGGCTAAGTCGGGCAAGTCGCGGTCCTGAACAGGTGCTCGGACGCAGCGGCGCCACGGCGGCCCTGCATCGTTACGCCTTGATGTATCCTGCCAAAGCGGACTCCAAGGATGCCTCGGTTCAGGACTTTCATAGTTTCAGGCAGGCTCTGAATGTTGCTTCGGCTGACCAACGCGTGCTCGTGTTGATCAATGCCCCCGCTGGTCAGGAGGCAAAGTTGAGAGAATCACTTCGGGCTGTTGCGAATGATAAATCCGTGATTGGACGATTTCATTTTGATTTCGAGCAGGGGAGTGATTGGAAGGCGAACGTTACGGGTTCTAGTAATCAGCCGGGGATTGTCTTGATCCACCCTGGTGAATTTGGCATGAGTGGAAAGGTGCTAAAGCAGTTGCCCTTGAATGCAGCAAACGATCAGATCATTGCCACCATGCGGCAAGCGAATACGCAGTTCGCGGCAACCACTGAAAAGAAGGTCTATTCGCAGCACGTCGCCAAAGGAACCCGCGAGGGTATCTATTTCGAGGGAGCGGTGCCGTACGGTGAAGA
>Ga0315320_10003862_pt1 | contig 12257 bp, 15 predicted proteins | sample M140m21515metaG_FD_203458 | JGI IMG/M metagenome (GOLD analysis project Ga0315320, IMG submission 203458) | Ammonia-oxidizing marine archaeal communities from Monterey Bay, California, United States - M1 40m 21515 | ecosystem: Environmental > Aquatic > Marine > Coastal | place: USA: California...
ATAATGATTTAACAATAGAAGGAATATTATCATGATGATTGAAATATACGGAAAAACTTTTTGTCCATATTGCGATAAAGCAAAAGCTTTGTGCGAAAGAGAGGGTTATGAATATTCATACAAGGAGCTAGATAAAGATTTTTCTAGAGATGAATTTTTTGATGTCTTTCCTGCAGCTAGAACTTTTCCCCAAATTAAAATAGATGGTAATGAAGTGGGTGGCTATACAGAGCTAGAAGCTTGGTCACAAAATAAGGGATAGTTATGAATCAATTTAATGAATTTTTATTATTTCTAGATAGTAATTTAAGTGGATCATGGTGGTTTCCAATTTTACTTGTCGGAACTGGTATATTTTTTACGATATATTTAGGCTTTCCCCAATTCAGGTTTTTTGGTAAGGCTTGGAAGTTAGTTTCCGGTAAAAATACTAAATCTGATGCTGAGGGTGAAACAACTGGCTTTGAAGCACTTACCACAGCTATGTCAGGTGCAGTTGGTACAGGTAATATTGGTGGTGTGGCTCTAGCCATATGGACAGGTGGACCAGCGGCTATTTTTTGGATGTGGATAACAGCAATTTTTGGAATGACTACAAAATTTGTTGAAGTGACTATGGGTCATAAATATAGAACTAAACTTGAAGATGGTTCTATATCAGGTGGACCTATGTACTATATTGAGCATGCTTTAAATATGAAATGGGCTGGAATTCTCTTTGCATTTTTAATGATGATCACTGCTATTGGCTCAGGAAACATGCCTCAAATCAATAATATAGCTCTAGTAATGAATACAGAATTCTCAGTACCAAAGTTATTTACAGGACTATTTTTAGGAATCTTGCTTTGGATCATTATTATCGGAGGAATAAAGAGAATTGCCTCTGTTGCAAGTAAAATTATTCCAATAATGGGCTTAATATATTTTGGCGGTGCATTGGTTATTCTTATAGAAAATTATCAAAACATTATTCCCTCATTTAATGCTATTTTTGCTCAAGTCTTTACTGGATCAGCTGCAGTTGGTGGCTTTCTGGGTGCAAGTTTTGCTATGAGCTTAAAATATGGTGTTGCAAGGGGCTTATATTCAAATGAAGCTGGTCAAGGCTCATCTCCAATTGCTCATGCTTCTTCCAAGAACACATCTATTGATCAAGGTGTTGTGTCCATATTAGAACCATTTATAGACACAATCGTTGTTTGTAGTGTCACTGCTTTAGTGATCTTATCAAGTGGTGTTTGGACTGAAAAATTTGATACTACCTTCTCTAAAACTGACATGATTATTCTTGATGGAACTTATAGCGATACGGAGAATATTGACGGTACTTATCTTTATCCTAATGATATGAATCAGTTAACAAGATATGTTCAATCTATTGATTCTGATGTTAGTGAATTTTCTGGCGTATTAGAAATTCAAGAAGGCCAATTAATGAGCTCTGATATTACCGTGCTTCATTCAAGATCAATCGCAGAGAATATCCTTGTTAAGGATAATGTTGAAAAAATTCTTTATACAGGATCTGTGACCGTCATAGACGGAAAGGTAAAAGAACCAGTTATATTTGAAGGAAAATCATTGGTTAGCTCAGCAGAGCTAACTGCAAAAGCATTTTCTCAGGGTATATTTGGTCAGTATGGTGGCAAGTTAGTAGCGATAGCATTACTTTTATTTGCATTTTCTACTGCTATAACCTGGTGTTACTACGGAGATAGATCAACAGCATACATTTTTGGGGAAAGAGGGGTTTTTTGGTACAGAAATTTCTATGTTTTATGTTTTATTTTAGCAGCTGTTATTGATACAACAATTGTTTGGAACATAGCATATGTGGTAGTAGCATTGGTTTCAATTCCTAATTTAATTGCATTATTTGTTCTAAGAAATGAAATGAAAGATCTAACGAAAGAATTTATAATCAAAAGCTGATATAACTTTATTCTTATATTTATATAGTGAAAAATAAATTTTTTTATATTCTTTCTTTATTAATGTTTATCGTATCGTGTGGCGGCGGCGGCAGCGATGACCCATCTTCAGCAGACAATATCTCTCTTAATCCCATAATAAATTTTTTAAGAGTTAACAATACAACAATTAATAGTGGAAGTTATATAACACTTTCATGGCAATCCACAATGGCAATATCATGCTCAGCAACTGGAGACTGGGATGGTATAAAAACAAGAACTGGAACAGAATCACTTCAACTAGATGAGGTAAGAACACATACCTTTGTCTTAATATGCGATGGTGAAGCTGGTCAAAAATCTACTCCTTCGACTGTTTCTGTAATAGTGGCACCTGTTCAAACTAATATTTATTCTGAAGATAAAGATTCATATTGCGCTAGTCCATCGAATAGCGATGAAAGCAACTACTGGATAGAAGAATTTAATAACCCAATTTTTAATGACAATTATTTTACCTACCAAAAGGGTAATGGCTTTAGTGCTCCTAATGGGCAATGGATAGGAGGTTGGGGCAACAATGAAATTCAATATTACACTTCAGCAGGTATCAATAATTCCAAGAATTATAATTCTGCAAATAACACCACAGAGAATTTATTTATTGAAGATGGTAATTTAATAATTCAACCAATATTTGATGAGGTAGATCTATTTGAAGACCCATTTTGTATTAACAATGAAGGTTGTGATTATAAGTGGGAGTTTACTTCTGCACGAATAATGACTTCAAATAAGGTTACTATTTCGCCTGGCTCAGAAGTAACGGTATGTTTTAAACATCCTGATGGAACTGGTTTTTGGCCTGCAATATGGATGCTACCGGAAGGTTTTATTGAGGGTAACAAAACATGGCCATATGATGGAGAAAATGACTTAGTAGAACATATGATAACTCATAACTCTTCTGAGACTCAGTCTACAATTCATTTTGGCTCATCAGGAAGCCCAGATTACCTTTATCAAATTCATTCAGTCCCTCCAAATGTAAATTTTTATGATAAATTTCATTCAGTAACCATGCGCTGGGAATTAGATAAAATTCAATATTATTTAGATACAAGCACAACACCATACTTTACTATTATAAAAGACCAAACCACAGAATTTAGTTATCAACATTGGCCTTTTAATGAAAATTTTTATTTAATAATCAATGTTGCTCTTGGAGGAAATGGTGCCGGAGGCTCAACTCCAGATATAACTAATTTTTGTTTAAATAAAGATTGTTCAAATTTAACTAACAAAGATGATGGAAGGTTATTAATAGATTTTATAGAAGTTAAATCTATTGATTAGCAGATCTTTTTTTTAATTCTTTTAAAACATCATCAAAAGAAAGCTCCTGAGATTTAAGTAGAACAATTAAGTGAAATAATAAATCGGCAGATTCATCAATCAATCTTCCATCATCTGTAACTGCAGCAATGGCTGTTTCTCCCGCTTCTTCTGTTACTTTTTTTGATATCTCTTTAACGCCTTTTTTTAACAGTGAATTAATATAAGAATTTTCTGAGATTTCTTTTTTTCTATTATCTATAAGATTTTCTAAAATATAAATCATTGCAAGAGCACTTTTAGATTCAGATGCAAAACATGAATAATTGCCTTTATGACATGTTGGCCCTAATGGGTCTACTTTTATCAATAGGGTATCTCTATCGCAATCTAATTCTATAGATTTTACTAATAGCTTATTTCCTGAAGTTTCACCTTTAGTCCAAAGTCTTTGTTTTGATCTGCTAAAAAAAGTAACCTCATTAGTGTCAATTGTTTTTTCAAGTGATTCATTGTTCATATATCCAAGCATTAGTACATTAAAAGACGATGCGTCTTGAATAATTGCAGGTATAAGGTCCTTGTCATTCCATTTAATATTATTTATATTCATATTTAACACCTGATATTAATTGATTTATTTTTTAAATATTCTTTTAAGTTATTTATATTTATTAGATTTTTATGAAATACACTTGCAGCCAATGCTCCACTAGAATTTGTTTCGCTTAAGACTTCTTTAAAATGTGATAGATTTCCTGCTCCTCCAGACGCAATTAATGGAACGTCACAATCACTCAACATTAAATTTAATTGATTAATATCGTATCCATTCCTTACACCATCTTGATTCATGCAATTCAATACAATTTCACCAACTCCTAATTCTTGAATTGTATCTATCCACTCCTTTGTTTCTAATTCTGTATTAATAATTGTTTTCTCGTCACCAGTATTTGAAAAGACTATATATTTATCTTTAATAATTTTTGAATCTATACCAACAACTACACATTGACTTCCAAATTCATCAGCAAGCTCTCTTATAAGACTAGGTCTTAGGATAGCAGGGCTATTTATTGATATTTTATCAGCACCTGAATTTAGAATTTCTTTTGCGTCATCTACACTTTTAATTCCACCAGCAACACAAAAAGGAATATTAATAACCTCAGCAATTAATTTAATCCATTCCTTAGATACAGTTCCATCATATGTGCTTGCACCAATATCGTAAAAAACTAATTCATCAGCACCTTCATCGTTATACTTTTTAGCTAGATCTAATATAGATCCTACAACCTCATGATTTTTAAATTTTACACCTTTAACTACTGAGCCATTTTTTACATCAAGACATGGAATTATTCTTTTAGTCAGCATTTTTAAGTTCCAATAAAGAAATTTTTTCTTCATATATTGCTTTACCTACAACACATTCTTGACTTTTAATTAATTGAAGTTTACTTATATCATTAATAGAGCCTATACCTCCCGAGGCAATTAAGTTCAAATCTTTATTAGTTAAAATTTGTTTATATATATCAATGTTTGGTCCATTAAGAGTTCCATCCAGAGAAATATCAGTTGCTAAAATATTTTTAATCCAATAATTTTCTTTAATGTAATCAAATAAATTTATATTTGTAATTTCTGTCCAACCGTTAACTGATAGAAGAGGGACCTCATCAATAATCTTAAAATCTAAGCCATATATTATTTTTTCTATTGGAAAATTATTTTTAAGTTCCAACTTAAAAATATTATTAGTAATAGCAGCTGTACCAACAATTACTCTATCAACGTTGTAGGAAAATAATCTCTTAATTTTATTTATATCTCGAATTCCGCCACCAACTTGAACCTTTATATTTTTTATACTTGCAATTTCTTTAATTATCTCAATATTTTCATTACCACCAGATTTAGCAGCATTAAGATCTATTAAATGAATGTAAGTAAAACCCGCTCTTACAAATTCTTTAACTTGTTCAATAGGATTATTATTGTAATTAGAGACCTTTGAATAATCTCCCTTTAGCAACCTAACGCATTTACCATCCAGTAGATCGATAGCTGGTATTATTTTCATATTGTATTGATAAAATTCTTTATAAATTTTTCACCAATATCTGATGACTTTTCAGGATGAAACTGGCATCCAAGAAAGTTATCTTTCTTGACGATTGAATTGAATTTTTGGCCATAGTAACTATGTCCAATTGCGTAATCATTACTATCGGTATAATAGCTATTAGCAAAATAGTAATATCCATTAAGGCTATCTGTATCTGAAATAACTTTATTCCAGCCCATCTGAGGGACTTTAATATTACTATCAGATTGAAATTTTTTAACACCTCCGTTAATCAGCCCAAGACATTGGGTATTATCCTCTTCAGAGTACTCAAACAGTATTTGCATACCTATACATATACCTAGTGTTGGTTTTTTGGTTCCCTTAATTAAATTAATTAAATTATTTTCTTTTAATTTATTCATAACTATTCCAGCAGAACCAACTCCAGGTAAAATGTATGCATCCATGCCATCTAGCTCTGATGGTGAGTCTGATATAAATGCATTAATATTAATTCTTTTAAAAGAATAATAAATTGAATTCAAGTTAGCACCTCCGCAGTCAATAATACCAATATTCATAACATACCTTTTGTCGATGCAATATTTTTATTATTTTGGATAAGGGCTTTACTTAAGGCTCTCGTGAAGCTTTTAAAAGTTGCTTCTATAATGTGATGACTATTTGTACCTTTTGTATCAATATGACAAGTAAAACTCAGAGTATTTACGAATGATATAAAAAAATGTTCAAACATTTCTGTGGGAAAATCACCTACATATTCTCTTAACTTGGAGGTTTTCATTTTAAGAAGATTTCTTGACGACATATCAATACTTACATTAGATATAGTCTCATCCATAACCAAGGATTCATTTGAAGAATATCTCTCTATGTTTTTTCTTTCTCCAAGAGCTTGCTTAAAAGCGTCACCAAGAGCAATTGCAACATCTTCAATTGTGTGATGTTCATCTATTTCAAGGTCTCCTATAGAATTTATAGTAATATCAAAACTTCCATGCTTAGCAAACTGTTCAAGCATATGATCAAAATATTTTAAGCCTGTATCAACATTATAATTTCCAGTCCCATCAATATTTAAGTTTATAAATATACTTGTCTCATTCGTAGTTCTTTTAATGAATGACGTTCTTGGTTTTTGATATGTATCTTGTATGGCATATTTCTCTCTAATATCTACTGCTTTAGTATGCGCATCCAAGCTTTCAGCTTCAGCTAAGATTTTGACTGCAGGAGCTAAATTCATAAAACCTTCAGCTGTGGCAGTTTGAAAGGTAATTATTTTCCCAAAGTCTTTTACCGACAATCCTGAGTATGTTTTTGCAGCTCCTGATGTTGGCAGTGTGTGATTTGACCCTGATGCATAATCGCCAAATGATTCAGGTGAATAATTACCACAGAAAACTGAACCAGCATTATTTATATAAGGTACAATTTTTGAAAAATCATTATCTAAAAGAATTAGGTGTTCTGGCGCATTAATATTTATAAAATCAATGACCTGTTGGTCACTAGATGCATTAACTAGATAAATATTATTAATACTAGATTGTAAAATTTCTTGTCTAGTTAATGAATTATTTTGTATATTTATTTCATGTGAAATATTCTCAATCACAGATTTATTTTGAGAGATAAGAACTGCTTTTGCATCTTTGCTATGTTCAAGTTGAGACAATAAATCAGAAGCAATGATATCTAGTTTATTTTCGTCATTTGAGACAACATAAACTTCACTTGGTCCAGCTGGCATATCAATAGAAACATCTTTACTGACAAGTATTTTTGCCTCAGTTACATATTGATTTCCAGGCCCAAATATTTTTAAACACTTTGGTATCGATTTTGTTCCATATGCCATAGCGAAAATTGCTTGAGAGCCACCAACTTTATAGATATTTTTAATATTCAAGAGGCTTGCTACCCATAATATCGCTGGGTCTATATTTCCACTTTTGTTAGCAGGGGTGCAAACAACAATATTATTACAACCAGCAATGATAGCTGGTATGGCCTGCATTAAAAAAGAACTAAATAAGGGAGCAGTCCCTCCTGGTATATACAAACCTACAACATCAATAGGCTTGAATTCAGACCACAATTTAACACCTTTTGTTGTCTCAATATTTTTAATTGAAAGTCCTTCAAGTTGTTTTTCATGGTATTTTTTAATATTTGCATAAGCAATTAATATTGCATTCTTAATATCATCATTCAACAATTGATCAGCTTTTTTAAATTCGGATTTTGTAACTTTAAAGCTTTTAAGAGATTTCTCCTTTAACATTTTAGAGATTTCTCTTAGCCCATCATCTCCATTATTTATAACCAATGATTTGAATTTATTAATAGTATTAATATCCTTTCTAGATAATTTAGATTTTTTAAAATCTAGAGTAGGAATATTTTTTCTAAGAGTAAGATTTTTCATTTTAATTTAGTATTTTTTCTACAGGCATCACCAAAATAGACGAAGCTCCTTTTGCTTTAAGTTTTTCCATTGTTTCCCAAAAAATTGGTTCTTGGCATAAAGCATGAATTGCTACTTTTTTACTGTCTTCAAGGGGGATTATTGTTGGTGATTCTGATCCAGGTAGAAGTTTGCATATTTCTTTAACCTTTGACGCATCAGAATTCAACATAACATACTTGCTTTCAATTGCATTAACAACGCCTTGCATTCTGCTTATTACCTTATTAGCTATTTTTTCTTTGTCTTTGCTTAAGTTTTTATTCTTAATTAACACCGCTTGAGACTCTAAAATAATTTCTATTTCTTTTAAATTATTTGTTTCTAAAGTTGCACCAGATGAAACTAAATCACAAATAATGTCTGACATACCTATGTATGGGGTAAGCTCCACTGAGCCATGTATATTTATAACAGAAGCATTTATTTTATTATCTTTCAAATACTTCTTAACAGTATTTGGATAAGATGTAGCAATTTTCATATTATTATAAGTCTTAATTTTATTATTTTTAGGAGCAGCAAAAGATAACCTGCATTTAGAAAACCCAAGGTTGATAATTTTTTCAATAAAGGTTCTTTTAAATAATGATTTCTCAATAAGTACATTCTCTCCAACGATTGCTAAATCAGCATCACCATTTGAAACCAGTGAGGGAATATCATCACTTCTTACAAATAAAATATCTATTGGTAGATTATTAGACTTAGCTAATAAAATATCTCCCTTAGTTGAGAAGTTAATGCCAGATTTTCTAATTAAATCAGAGCTCTGATCAAACAGTCTTCCTTTCTTTTGTATAGCAATAGTTAATCGTTTTTTCATTATGTAATCCTTTGAAGAATTTTTTTATATCCCTGATATGGTTCATTAGATAAAAAACGAGCAACCCTGGTTACTGTAGTTGTGCTTGTTTTTAATTGCGCTGCTATTTCTCTATAAGATAATTTATCTTTATATAGAAGTTGTGCAACAGCCCACCTTTCCTCCAAGGCTTTTAATTCAGCTGGTGTACAAAGGTCTTTTAAAAAACCTTCCACCTCTGTTCTATTTTTTAGTAATAAAATTACTTCATCTAAGTCTTTCATGCGTGCTAGTGTATTACTATGCTAAAACAAAGTAAAGTAAAAAAAAGGCACTTAAAAAGTGCCCTTAATTTTCTAGATAGACTATTTAGAGCTATTTGCCCATAAAGGTAATATTGCTATCAAAAGACCACCTAAAGAGATAGCCCAGAATCCAAACATTCCAACAGGATTGCCTTCACTGACACTTTGTATAAATGCTTGTGAACCTGGCCCTATATCAATATCACCATTAGCAGCATCTAAAGCACTCAAAGCTTCTGCATGACCAGCAAATGTATTGCCTACAACGTTACCTAAATTTAACCACATAGCGAAAACACCCAAAGCAAATATCGAGACAATTACTCTTGCTAACGTATTAACATCTTTATCTACTGAAACGCTTGAGAATCTTGCAGCAACCCATATTGCAATGATTCCAGATAATAAAGCTGTAGTATTAGCACCTCTAGTTGATTGAAATAGATCCCATAAGGCTATTTCTGTAGTTACACTTGTTATAATATCCATAATTCCTCTCCCAAGAAAATTGTTAAAGAACTATTAATACATACATTCAATAGTATTTAAAAAAATTAATGTATAAAATTTACATATATTTACTGTTTTGATAGTAATGAAACTATCTCTAGGTGCTTTGTATTTGGGAATTGATCAAATATTTCTATTTGTTTTATTGAAAATTCTTTTAATTGGTTTATATCACTCACGTAAGATTCATAGTTACAAGAAATATAAATAATATTTTTAATTTTTTTAATAATTTCTATTACCTCATCATTTAAGCCACACCTTGGTGGATCAACGAGAACATGTGAGAAATTATAATCATTTATATTTTTATAATTCATTCGTCTAAAAAGCCTTCCATTTAAAGCTTCAGCCACTTCTTCAGCTGAAAGTCTAGAATATGAAATATTTTTTATTTTTAATTCTTCAATAGATCTTTTTAAACATCTTATTGATTGTCGATTATTTTCAGTTGCAAAAACATGATTAAAATATTTTGATAGTGGCAGAGTAAATGTTCCAGAACCACAATAAAGTTCAAGCAAATCATTTGTTTTATCTAGTAAAGTTATGGTCTTATTTATCATCTTAGGCATGAGAAAGTGATTTGGCTGATAAAAAGATTGATCTGTTTGGTAGAACTTTACTCCAAGTGACGCTATATCATCTTCGAGCATACCATCGCATGTAGAAAAAAATCTATTTTTTGATCTAAGATTTATATCTATGCTTAATTCTTGCGAAAGTTTTTTTGCTTCATTTTCAAGTTTTCCATAAAGTTTTTTATGATAAATTAATGTGGTGAGTATATGATTTTGATTATTACATCTGAAATTAATTTGAAATAATTTTGTATTTAATAATTTATTTGAATTGATTTTGTCTAAAAGAATAGGCATTAGTAATTGTATTGATAGCCTAGCTATTCTTAAATTTGTAATAAATTTAATATCTCCGTTTTCATCATACATAGTATAAGAGTTGTTCTTATAACCAAACTCCACTCTAGACCTATATCCATAGACAGGGCTAAGCTTAATAGGAATATCATCAATGTAGTGATCTTTTAGAAGATTAATGGCTTTGCTATACTTATTCATCTATTTCATTTAAAAAAACTTGTTATAGCAAATATAAGCGCTATAAATGTTATATTAAGTGACACAAATAAAAGCATAGCTTTTTTAACAGAAACACTCTTTAGATCTTTTTCTAAATCAGTCTTTGTTTTAATGCCAAGTAATGAACTAGCTATCCTTCTTAACCACATATGTTTTATGAGTAGTAAAATTATTAACATCACAGAGTCAGCTGAAAAGTACTTAGCTAAATTACTCAAAGATAAAAAGGAAACTGACATTGCAGTTAGAATTTTTATATCTGATCCTGGGACTCCTAGAGCTGAAACGTGTCTTGCATATTGTAAACCAGATGAAGCTGAGCAGGATGATATCATTTTAAATCTTAAATTAATTACAGTTCATGTAGAGAAAAGAAGCGTTCCATTTTTAGTTGATTCAGAAGTTAATTTTGATAATGATACTTTTGGCGGACAGCTAACTATAAAAGCGCCAAACGCAAGATTACCTAATATTTCACCTAATAGTCCTCCAGAAGATAGAATAAACTACGTCATCTATAACGAAATAAATCCTATGCTTGAGTCGCATGGTGGAGAGGTAAGTTTGCTTGAATTTACTAAAAATGGCGAGGCCATCCTTCAATTTGGTGGTGGGTGTCAGGGTTGCGGTATGGTTGATGTGACTCTGAAAGATGGAATTGAAAAAACTTTATTAGAGCAAATACCTGAGCTAAAGTCTGTTAAAGATAGTACAGATCATTCTCTAGATGATAACGCTTATTATAAAAGCTAAATTTCTTTAATAGCTACAACAACACCAAAATATGGATGATCAAAATAGTGAATTTCATTATTAAAAATTCTTTTATCCTCATCTATAAACCACTTAATTTTTTCTGAAGTTAATATCTCATTTTTATCAGTTTTTTTATTATTATTTATATCAATAAAATCATTTTTACTATTTAGTTTAATCTCAATATTGTTTTTCAAATTTTTATTTGAAGAGACTTCAAGTAATTTTTTATCATATTTATCAATATATGATTCCGTGATGTCTGTCTGAGATAAGTTTAATAATCCCATATAAGCTTTGAGATCAGTATGCAAAAAACGGTTTCTATAAAATTTTACAAAAAATCCATATTGTTTAACAAAGTCCTCATGATATAAGTAGTTTGAATTATCTTTATTCTCAATGTTTTGAATCCACGAAAAGCTATCCAATAATCTATAGTTGGTATTTTTTGATAATCGTTCATTAAGTTTTGCAAGAGTTTGCAGATTATTATCTTTTCTATACCAAGATTTTGGATTAGCTTTTTTTATATTAGTTTTATCTTTATTAATTATCCTATCTCTAGTATTCATAGGCCTTATATTTTTAAAAAGATTAGTAAAGAAATTTTCTTGAGTTTTTACGTTAAATGATTTTTTATTTAATTGTAGATTTGGATTGTAAAAATTTAAAATCCTACCTTGAGGAGCTTTAAATTCATTTTGGAATACTTCATCGGTATTAGTATTTGAGTATTGAAAAATGATTAATTCTATTTGATATTCTTTAAAATCCAATGAATCTTCAGCCATCAATAATGATGATTGAAAGATAATTAGTAGAGCTGTTTTATAAAATGTCATTTACTAAATTTGCTATCTTATTTCTTCTTGAAGAAGCACTTGGCTCTTCTAAATTAATGATAAGTTTATTTTCATTATTAATGCTATAAATATTGGGCTCCTTTGTAATCA
>Ga0315320_10003863_pt1 | contig 12257 bp, 9 predicted proteins | sample M140m21515metaG_FD_203458 | JGI IMG/M metagenome (GOLD analysis project Ga0315320, IMG submission 203458) | Ammonia-oxidizing marine archaeal communities from Monterey Bay, California, United States - M1 40m 21515 | ecosystem: Environmental > Aquatic > Marine > Coastal | place: USA: California...
GTGGAACGGTTCCCAGTACAGTTATCGACTCGACCTGACCGGTCGCCAAGCTGATGAGTTGACCCACCAGCACTTACCTGGCGTCTATCGTCAAAAGATAGCGTTCGATGATGGGCAGAGCGAGTCCATGGTCCTCAACACCGTCGACGGCTGGATCATTTGGACGCCTCAGCGTGCCGTGCCGCTTTGTGGCAACGGGATCCTGGATCAAGGCGAGCGCTGTGATGACGGCAACCTACGCCATGATGACGACTGTCCCATGGATTGCCGCAGCGTATGTGGTGATGGGGTGCGCAGCGAGCTTGAAGCCTGCGATGACGGCAACGAACTCGACGGTGACGGCTGCTCTGCCCAGTGCGAGTTGTCCGACTGAGTCCTAATCCTACTGAACCTGTACGGTGAGGGTTAACGAAGCGTCCTTATCCATGGTCATCGGGTACCCCGGTTGAGCGCGCATCTGGTTTAAGATCCGCCGTTGAGGGCCGGACAAAACCTCGGCGAGACCCCCTTTTTGAATCACCCAGATTTGGTGCAGGTATTCGTTGGCTGCGGTGCGAACGTCGTAGTCCCCGTTCTCTTCGCGGTTTTGCTCTTCGGTGTCGTAGTCGCCTGCGTCGATGTCGTCTTGCATGGCTCGCCCGAGCGGCGATTCGGGCTCAAAATTCCAGGCTTCTAAACGGCTCGCCATGGCTTCAGTGTAGGTATGAAAAACCTCCTCCCAAAGGGCGCTCATACGCGCTGGGCGCCACATCGATGAGCGCAGCGCGGTGAGCGTAAACCCGGTCCCGTTCCAGCTCGGCATATACGGCCAGATGTCGCTCTTCATCGACATCACGTAGCGACCGCTTTGGCGATCAATACTCTGCTCGAGCGGCTCGAGCGTTCGATGGTGACCGACGGCAAAGACGAACCGCTCGGCGAGCGCGTCAAGCTGCGCTTGGTCGTCAATGACCCCGTCGTGGTTGGCGTCGAGCAAAGAGACAAACAAACGCGCGGCTTGCTCGACCACTTGCTCGCCCGTTGCGGAGCGCTGATCGGTCTCAAGTGGGGGCTCGTCGGTGCCCACGACGTAGAACCCACCGATGCGGTAGATGTGGGCAAATTCGGGCTTGAGCAGCGCTTCAAGTTCGCTGTTTTGACCCGGCAGGGCGCCCGCATCTGGGCGCATAATTGCAGCGTCTTGAGCTGTTCCCCCGGCATCACGTGGAGCCGGTGTGGTCGAATCGGGCGCTGAACCTGACGGCGTCGAACAGGCACCTAAAATCAAAGCTGAAACGATCCAAACCCGCATCGATCCCCCTAGCCGGTCATCAGTGAGGTCAAAGCGTTGCGCTTTACAAGTGCTTAGGCTGGGCCATTATCGTTGTGGGAATCGTCTGCTGCTTTGATCGGTTTCTTAAGTGAGGAGTGCTGATGCGTGCCACGATCTTAGGTTGTCTCTTGTTGGGGTTAGCGTGTTCGGGGCGCCTCGAGGCTGGAGAGACGGCGCGAGAGGGGTGGAACACCCTGACTCCAGAAGCTCAGTCTGTGGTGGCAAAAGGGGGCACTGAGCGAGCCTTTACCGGCAAGTTTTTGAGTCATAAAGAAGAGGGCACTTACACCTGCGCTCGCTGCGACACGCCGCTTTTTCCATCAGACGCTAAGTTCAAGTCGGGGACCGGCTGGCCGAGCTTTGACCAGGCGCTCCCTGGCGCGGTCAAAGAGGTCGCTGACGGGCTGCGCGTCGAGATCCGCTGTGCGCGCTGCGATGGACACCTAGGCCACGTATTTCGCGGCGAGGGCATGACCGGTAAAGACACACGGCACTGCGTCAATTCGGTAGCCTTGGGTTTTAGCGAGAAAAAATCGCGTGAGGCGTTCTTCGCCGGGGGCTGCTTTTGGGGCGTTGAGCATCTGCTTGAGTCGATGCCCGGCGTGCTCAGTGTCCAGTCTGGTTATATGGGTGGGCGCGCCGACAACCCAAGCTACCGCCAAGTGATCAGCGGTCGAACGGGTCATGCCGAGACCGTTCGAGTCCTCTTTGACCCCGAAAAGATCAGCTACGAGCGTCTGGCCCGGCAGTTCTTTGAGATTCACGACCCGAGCCAGGTCAATCGACAAGGCCCAGACGTCGGTACGCAATACCGCTCGGCGGTTTTCGTGACCGATTCCGAGCAAGAACAAGCGGTCTACCGTCTCATCGCCCAGCTTAAAAAGACCGGCTTGAAGGTGGCGACTCAGGTTGAGCCTGCCGAAGCCTTTTGGCCGGCTGAAGATTACCACCAGGATTATTACAAGCGAACCGGCAAGGCGCCGTACTGCCACAGCTACACGCCGCGCTTTCCGAAGCCCTGAAAATAGTTAGGGTTTTGACCGCTGAGCCCTGACGCGGCAACGTGCCGCCATGCGCTATCTAATGATCACCCTTCTCGCTCTTGGTGCTTGCACTGAAACGCCGACCAATCCGGTCTGCGGTAATGGCTCGGTCGAGGCAGGCGAAGCCTGTGACGACGGCAACGCCGTCGAAACCGACGCCTGCAGCTCAGCCTGCGTTGCTGCGCGCTGCGGCGATGGGGTCGTGCAAGAAGGCGAGCTGTGCGAAGGCTCTGAAGCTGAGGGCTGTTACAATTGCCAGCCTCGGTGCGGTGACGGCATCGCTGCGGGAGATGAGGCCTGTGATGACGGTAACTACGAGCCCAACGACGCTTGCGATGACTGCGATAAGGTTCAGTGCGGTGATGCGGTCTTTGACGCAAGCGCAGGCTCGCCGACGCTCGTCACCGACCTTGTTGGTGACTTCACCTTGCCGCTCAATGGCGGCCGTCAGTGGACGTTCAGCGAGGCTTATACGGGGTGCGACAGCTATCACTTTATCTTTCGTGATGGCGGCGTCGAGTACACCAGCGCCTTGATCAATAGTGACATGCGCTCGTTGCTGGTTGAGCTCCCCACCAACAGTCATGTGTTCTTTGGCGCGTTCGCTGCGGGCACCCAACAAGCCCTCGACTCGGTTCGACAAATCCAAGGGGTCGTGGACGCCGTTCTTGGACGCTTGAGCCCGGCGCAGCGCGGTGAATGGGAGGGCAGGATCCACTACATCATGGAGCCGGTTCAAGCCTTGGCTGGATCGGTTGGTGATCTGGCGCGCCGAGAGCCGCGTTCGTTCCTTAATTTTACCTTCTCGATCGATCGCCTTCAGCGCCTGCGAGAGCATGGCTTGCTGCGCGACCCGACGATGCAAGACTCCAACCCGGACATTCGCTGGATCGCTGAAGAAGCCAAGGGGTACAATTTTGAGTTTGACCGTCATCAGCGCTTGAGCGCCGAGGAGGGGATCACTGAGGTGTTGCTCACCGAAGGTCTTGTGCATGGCGGCGGCGGCACCACATTTGAGATCGACCTGCCCAGCACCGAGGCGCTCGAGGGCTTTGATACCATGGCCATCGACATGCTGATGGATTGCCCTGACCACACCCACGAGAACTGCAACCCATGGGATTATTCGGCGCCTCTTTATCTATGCGGCACGACGCCGAAAGAAGGGTGCGGCGATGGGGTGCTTGACGAAGAAGGGGGCGAGGCCTGCGACGACGGCAACACGGTCGCTGGCGACGGCTGCACTGAGTACTGCGAGCTCGAGGAGTCAGGCCGGGTGGGTTACTGTCCCGATAAGGTTGAGTTTGCGTATTGGATCACCACCTACAAACGCCCCGGGCGCTGGGTCCACGACATCACGCCGATGCTCGCTCACCTCAAATCAGGGGGGAAGCGCCGGATGCGCTTTCAGGTCGGCACGAACGGGAAGCAATATCTGCTGACCATCAAGCTGCGTTTGAGCTCAACGACCCCTGATTTTGGTCGGCCTGATGCGGTCTATCCGATGTGGACTGGCGGTGGCTATGGCGAGGGCTACAACGACGCCCAAGAGCTCAAAGAGGTCACGATTCCAGAGGATGTGAGACGGGTTGAGTTTGTTGCGCACATCACCGGTCACGGCATGTCGGGCGCGATGAATTGCTCAGAGTTTTGTGCGCACAATCATCGAATCCAGGTCGGTGAAGGCCCTGTTCACGAGAAAGACCACAGCGTCGCTGATGTCCGTCGAGGATGTCAGATGGCGATCAATGAGGGGGTCGTCCCCAACCAGTTTGGGACCTGGCCTTTTGGTCGGGCAGGCTGGTGTCCAGGGCAAGAGGTCAGACCGTGGCGCATCGATCTGACGGATGAGCTCACGCCAGGAAGCACTCGCTCCCTTCGCTATTGGTCTGATGTTCGAGGGCAGCCCGGGACGGGGGGGCGAATCCGGATGGTGAGTTGGCTCGTCTATTGGCGCTAAGCCTCGTTGTTCGCAGGTCTTTGTCGCGAAGCGATTCTTCGTCATCGAGGGCTTGAGTCTGCGCTGAAAAACCGAGAAGAAGCGAGCATGAGCTTTCTCGACGGCCTCAACCCAGAACAACGCGCCGCCGCAGAGCACCGCGCCGGTCATCTCTTGATCTTGGCGGGCGCAGGGACCGGCAAAACCCGCACCTTGGTGCATCGTTTGGCGAGCTTGCTCGACCAGGGACAGGCACCGCAGCGCCTTTTAGCGATCACTTTTACGAACAAGGCCGCCGCCGAGCTCAAGGCGCGTCTACAAGCTTTAGTGGGGACGCGCGCTCAGCGGGTCGTGTGCGGCACCTTTCATGGGGTTGCGGTTCGGTTTCTGCGTCAGTTCGGTGAGCGCATTGATTGGCCCAAAGACTTCTTGATCTACGACGAAGCGGACCAGCGCAGCATCGTGTCGGGGTTGTTGTCCAGCGCTGATCAGGTCACCCCCGGCGCGTTGATCAAGTCGATGGATCGACTGCGCTTGAACCCTCAAGTTGCGATCCCTACCTGGGACCACGCCGGTCAACTCGCCAAGGCGCGGCTGCCGGAGTATCGAGCGGCGCTCAAGCGCGCCAGCGCGGTCGACTTTCAGGGCTTGATTGAGGGCTTTGTGGAGCTGGCTCAGGGTGATCACTTGCCTCGTTTTGATGAGGTGATGGTCGATGAGTTTCAAGACACTGATCGTCTGCAGCATCGCCTTTTGGAGGGCTTAGCTAGCCATGGCGCTCGGATCGTCGCGGTGGGTGATGATGATCAAAGTATCTACGGCTGGCGCGGCGCAGATGTGACCGGTATGTTGCAGTTTGAGCGGGTCTATGAGGGCGCAAGCCGTGTGACTTTAGCGCGCAATTATCGCTCGGTTCAGACGATCCTTGATGCCGCCAATCGCTTGATCTCAAAGAATCGCGATCGTCTGGGTAAAGAACTGGTGGGTAGCCGCGGAGCGGGCGAATCGCTCGAGGTGATGGCGGTTGCGGATGATCGCGATGAACAGCGTCAGGTGGTGCGCCAACTCAAGTCCTGGCTCGACGCTGATCTTCCAGCCAGTGAGTTGGCTGTTTTAGCGCGAACCAATGCACAACTTCGAAGCGTTGAGATCGGCCTGGCTGCAGCGCGAATACCGTATCGATTGGTCGGCGGCAGAGCCCTTTTTGAGACGCGCGAGGTGCGCGATGTGACCTCGTTTTTGAGGCTGTGGGTACAACCTGATTCGGATCTGGATCTGTTGCGCATTATCAACCGGCCGACTCGCGGCTTAGGCAAAGTAGCGATCGATAAGATCAAAGCGGCGGCGGCTGGGCGTGCGCTCTTACCCTTTGTGCGCAGCCATCGCGGTGAGTTTAGCCAGCGTATCAACACCGGTATCGAGCGTTTGCTCGATATTTTAGATCCCACACCAGGGAGCGTGAGTGAGGCGCTCGAGCGAGTGATTTACGATGGAGGCTATCTGGAGTGGGCTTGCAACCGAGACCCTGAGCGAGCCGATGATCGCGAGTCGAACCTCTTGAGTTTGATCGACAGCGCCCAAACCTTAGCTGGTCCTGAAGGCAGCCTGGCGGAGTTCTTAGAGTCTTGGAGTCTTGCTGGTGGGGCAGATTTGGGGCGTGGCGAGGGGGTCCGCTTGATGACCATCCACGCCTCGAAAGGGCTCGAGTTTAATGCGCTGTGCCTGCCGGGCTGGGAGGAGGGTTTGTTCCCGATGCCGGACCCTGAAGGCGGACGCTTTGATCAGCTCGAAGAGGAGCGCCGATTGGCGTACGTTGCATTGACCAGGGCTCGTGACCATGCGCTGATCACATGGGCTCGATCCCGGATGCACCACGGGCGGACATTGCCCGGAAGACCGAGCCGGTTTATCACCGAAATTGCCGGCGACGGCGTGCGCGGATACGCCCACAGCCCGCTCGACGGTCGCGTGGCAAATCCCCTGCCTGAGCGTCAGAACCGTGCGGCGCCGGTTGCAGGATACGATGAGCTAGCTCAGGTCGATTATGGCGATCAAGAAGGCGGCGTTTTTGTTCCGGGCGACCCCGTCTCGCACGAGCGCTTCGGTCGCGGCGTAATCCAGTCCTTGCGTGGCTCAGGATCCAGTACCAAGGTGGATGTACGCTTTGGAGATGGCAGCGTTCGCACCATTATCGCCTCGTTTTTAGTTCCCGATGATCCGATGGAGTTCCCATGAGTATGGCGGCAACGATTGAGAGCAAATTGACCGGTGAGCTGTCGCCGGCGCGGTTGCGTATTGATAACGATTCATCCCGGCATGCCGGACCGGCGACCGAGAGTCACTTTCGGATCATTATTGTGGCACAGGCTTTTGATGGCTGCAGCTTAGTGGCGAGACAGCGCTTGGTTTATGGTTGTCTTGCGGATGAGCTAGCGGGCTCTGTGCACGCCTTGCAGATGAAATGCCTGACGCCAGCCGAATATGACGCCGCCGACGGCGACGTCACCCTCAAAGCGCCTCCTTGCGGGGGCGGGCACTAAGCGTTGAGTCGGCGAAGCACCTCGTTGACCGAGCGGGTGTTTTGCATGACGTAGTAATGCAAGGATGAGACGCCCTCTTTGAGCAACTCTTTGCTCTGTCTGACCGCCCAATCAATCCCGATTCCTACGACCTCTTTGGGGTCTGCATTTCTCGCTTTTTCCGCCAGCTCTTCTGGGATTTCACACCAGAAGTTCTTCGGCAGCGCAGAGAGCTGTCGTTGGTTCGCTAGAATTTTGAGGCCCGGAATAATCGGCACCGTGATCCCTGCTGCGCGGCATTCGTCAACGTAGCGAAAGTAGTGGGCGTTGTTGAAGAACATCTGCGTCACGATGTACTCAGCGCCGGCGTCGACTTTGGCTTTGAGGTGCTTGAGGTCAGCGATCCTGTTTGGGGCTTCAAAATGCTTTTCAGGGTAACCGGCAACGCCCACGCAAAACGAGGTCGGATCTGAGGCCTGAATTTGGTCGAGATAATGCCCTTTGTTCATGCCGTGGATTTGCTCGACTAAATCCAGCGCAAAGGGATTGTTCGTGCGGCCTTCGACGAGGGGTTTGTCGTAGCCGTTGTCGTCGCCGCGAATGGCGAGCACGTTGTCGATCCCGAGATAATGCAGCTCGATGAGGAAATCTTCGGTTTCTTCTTTGCTGAAGCCCCTGCAGATCACATGCGGCACCGCGTCGATCCCAAACTTATGCTGCACCAAAGCGCAAAGCCCCAAGGTTCCAGGGCGCTTTCTTTTAACCACTCGCTTTAAGCCTTTGGGTCCATCCTCATAAGAGATCACCGCGGGATGGCTTGTGATGTCGATGAAGGGAGGCTTGTGCACGGCAAGCTCTGAGACCAACTGCATGAGCGACTCAAGACTTCCCCCACGACGAGGGGGAATGATCTCAAAACTGATCAGCGGTTCTTTGGAACGGTTGAGGTGCTCGATGACTTTCATGCGCTTCTCATAGGGTTGCTCGAATACGTCATCAACCCTGTATTTGTGGTCTAGTGACGATTTTGATGTTCTTCGGCTTGAGCCAGTCTTTGGGCTTGATCAAAGGCTTCTTGAGCCTCGTCATTTTTGTCCTGCCGCTTGAGCACACGCGCCAGCGCTCGCATCGGGCGATGATTCTCTGGTGCTAATCGAGCGGCGTTACGAAACGCAACACAAGCGCTCCGAGCGTCATCCTTTTTTTCGTGAATCAACCCCATGCGATGCCAAGGACGCCAATCGTCCTCGGAGCGCTCTTGGGCGTGTTGATAACTGCGCAATGCCCGATCTGTTTTCCCAGCCTTGGCGAGGACGTCGCCAAGCGCAAGCCAGGCGTCACCGTCGTCATCAAAAGCGAGGACGAAGCGCTCTGCGGCGCGCTCTGCGCTTTCGAGGTCTTCGAGTGTCATGTTCAGCGACACGGCTTTGCGATGAAGAAATATAGATTCAGGGATCTGAATCAATGCCGTTTCGCATAGGTCGCGCGCAATCTCGATACGCCCTTGTTGTTCGAGCACATCCGCCAACCCTTCATAGGCGTCAGCGTTCAAAGGCGCCTGGGACACCGCTTGAGCGAGCAAGGTTCTGGCTTCTTCTAAATCGCCGCTGCGAAGCGCAGACATGCCCTTATTGAGTTCATCCATGCGCTTAACCCAGATTGATCCAAACCGATTTGGTTTCGGTGTAGGAGGCTAATGCGGCTTCGCCTAAATCACGACCATAACCGCTCGCTTTGAATCCACCAAAGGGGAGCGAAGGATCATAAAGGTTGTAGGCATTAACCCAGACGGTTCCTGCGTCGACCTTCCGCACGACGCGCAGGGCTCGGCCGACATCTTGGGTCCATACAGCCGCTGCGAGCCCGTAGGCGCTGTCGTTTGCAATCGCGACGGCTTCGTCTTCGTCATCAAAAGGAATAATGCACAGAACTGGCCCGAAGATCTCTTCTTGAGCGATGCGCATGGCGTTATCGACATCATTGAAGACCGTCGGCTGAATGAAGTATCCCTTACCGGTGCCGTTGTCGTGCACGCCGCCGCCGGTCAGGCAGTTGGCGCCCTCATCTTTGCCGACCTGGATCAGGTTCAGGACCGAATCAAATTGAGCCTTTGAGGCAACCGGTCCCATCCGAGCGGATCGAGAATCACCGGGAACCGGAGCGGAGGGTACAAACTTAGCCGCTTGTTCGGCGACCGCTGCGCAGACCTCTTTATAGATCGAGCGCTGAACCAATAAGCGACTTCCTGCCGCACAGACTTCGCCTTTGTTGTAGAAAATACCGGTCATGGCGCCGCGGACAGCTGCTTTGAGATCGGCATCTTCAAAGATGATGTTGGGTGACTTTCCACCCAGCTCGAGGGTGACGCGCTTGAGGGTGTCTGCGGCTTGCTTTTGAATGCCAATGCCGACGCCGGTTGAGCCGGTGAAGCTGATCTTATTCACCGATTCGTGGGTGACGATGCGGTCGCCGACCACCGAGCCGGCGCCCGGGACAATATTGAGCACCCCAGCAGGAACACCGGCCTCGAGCGCTAGTTCGCCAAAGCGCATCGCTGATAGGCTGGAGACTTTGGCGGGTTTGTGCACCAGCGTGTTGCCCATCGCCAAAGCCGGAGCAAACTTCCAGGTGGCCAGCAGCAAGGGGAAATTCCACGGTGTAATAGCACCGACAACCCCCACAGGCTGGCGCAGCGTCATGCGCAAAACACCCGCCTCACTCGGGAGGGTATCCCCGGTGAGCTTGTCAGTGAAGCCAGCGTAGTAGTCGAGAATATTAGCGACCGTTGGGATCTCGATTTTAGCGGCGTCAAAATCCGTCTTGCCGACATCGAGCGTCTCGAGGCGAGCGAGTTCGGCGTTGTGAGTTCGTACCAGTCCAGCCAGTTTACGAAGGACTCGGCCTCGTTTAGCCGGCGGCAGATCGCTCCATCGACCGTCATCAAACGCTTCACGCGCTGAATCGATCGCTTGGTCGACTTCGGCGGGGCCTGCCTCAGGTACCTCGCAGATCACCGACTCGTCTGATGGGTTAATGCTTTGAAAGGTGGCACCGCTTGCGGGTTTGACCTTTTCGCCACCGATGATCAGATGTTCTGGAAAGCTCATGGGCTTATCTCCTTAGCAGTAGGGCGGTGCTCGCATGCGGGCGCTGGCGGCGCAACGTTGGACTTAGTTGTATTCGTAGAATCCTGCGCCGGATTTGCGGCCTAGTTGACCGGCTTTGACCATCGAGCGGAGCAGCTCAGGCGCTTTGAACACAGGGGATTGGGTTGCAGCAAAGATGCTGTCGGCGATGCCAAGGCGCACGTCTAAGCCGACCAGGTCGGTCAGGCGCAAAGGCCCCATAGGAAAGCGGTATCCAAGCTCCATACAAGTGTCGATATCACCAGGCTCAGCGACCTCTTGTTCGACCATCCGAATCGCCTCTAAAGCGATCGCTATACCCAAGCGAGATGTCGCAAACCCTGGCGAGTCTTTAATGACCGCAGTGGTCTTTCCTAGACGCTCCCCAAAGGCGAGTAAGTCGCTTCGAGTTTGTTCAGAGGTGTGGTCGGTGACGATGACTTCGAGCAGCTTCATGATCGGAACCGGGTTAAAGAAATGGGCGCCGATGACCCGCTCGGGGCGGCCACTCGCAATGGCCATCTCGGTCACCGAACACGAGCTGGTATTCGACGCTAGGATGGCGTGCGGCTGGCAGTATGTGCCCAGCTCGCCAAAGATTTTACGTTTTAAATCCAGGGACTCTGGAGCGGCTTCAATCACCAGATCTGCCTGAGCCACGGCCGCGCTAAAGTCAGCCTCTCCGGAGAGGCGACCTAACGCATTATCTCTTTCTTTTTCTGTGGTTTTACCGCGCTCAACGCCTTTGTTGAGGAAGGCTTTTGCGCGCCCAAGACCTGCATCGATTGCCTCTTGGTTGATGTCATGAAGAACCACTGTGTAGCCTGCGGTAGCTGCATTGATCGCAATGCCATGCCCCATGGTGCCCGCACCCAGCACGGTCACTTTGTCGATACTCATAAGGTAAGTTCCTTCGTTTAGCCTGAGTCCCTTGCCGCAAAGCGTGGTTAGGGCTCAAGGTAAAGCAGGTAAACATGAGTCAGCGATGATCGATCACAGGATGATCGATCTCATGGAGTGTCAGATGGTTCGTTGGGTTTGGATTGTGGCTTTAGTTGCAGCAGGTTGCGGGAGTGACCCTGTGGTACCGACCGCCTTTTGCGGTGACGGTCGTGTGGATGCGAGCGAAGAATGTGACGATGGAAATTCGGACCCCACTGATTCGTGTGACAACAACTGCGTGATGCAGGGCTGCGGTAATGGTCGTGTCGACGACGGTGAAGACTGCGATGACGGCAACGCTCTTGATACCGACAACTGCACGGCGAGTTGTGTATCGGCTCGCTGCGGCGACGGCATTTTGCGCACGGATCTCCAGGCGCACCAGAGCGGCTATGAAGCCTGCGACGACTCTAATAATGAACCCGCTGATGGCTGCAATGGGACCTGCGGGGTTGAGGTTTGCGGAAACGGTGTCGTTGATGCCGGCGAGGCTTGTGATGATGGGAACACCAGCGATCAAGATGGCTGCTCAGCGCTCTGCGCTTTGGAGGGCTGCGGTAACGGTGAGGTCGACGAAGAAGAGCAATGTGACGACGGTAACGATGTCGACACCGATGCGTGCACGAACGCTTGTGAAACGGCTCGTTGCGGCGATGGGGCGGTCCATGAGGGCGTCGAAGCTTGCGATGATGGCAACCCCTCTGATCTCGACGCCTGCACGACCTCGTGCGAGCTGGCGCGTTGCGGTGATGGGCACCAGCGGATCGACGTAAACCCGGGCGAGGAAGGATACGAAGCCTGTGACCCTCCGGGTGATGGTTGCACGGCTGAGTGCCGCTTGCCGAGCTGCGGTGATGGTGAGGTCAGTCGCGGTGAGGAATGCGATGACGGCAACCTTGAAGCGGGTGATGGCTGCTCTCAATGCCGCGCAGAGATTGTTAAACTGAGCTTGGGTCAGTCGCACAGCTGCGCACGTAAGTTTGATGGAAGCGTATGGTGCTGGGGTCGCAATCAGCACGGCCAAGTCAGCGGTGATGACGATTTGGTTGGCCGCCCACGGCAGGTCAGCGGAATGAGCGATGTTCGGCACCTTTCAGCGGGCGCATCGCACAGCTGCGCGGTGACTGAGCAAGGGCGTGTATGGTGCTGGGGCGCTAACGATCACGGTCAGCTCGGTGATGGGACACGCGAGCCAAGCCGTAGCCCGCAACGCGTTCAAAACTTAGACAACGCTGCGCTCGTCGCAGCAGGTTATTGGCACACCTGTGCGCTGCAGCAGGACGGCGACACCTGGTGCTGGGGTCGCAACCAGTTTGGCCAGCTCGGTAATCAAAATCTTGAGACACAGATCGCACCAGGCCGAGTCGTTGGTTTAGC
>Ga0315320_10003867_pt1 | contig 12254 bp, 13 predicted proteins | sample M140m21515metaG_FD_203458 | JGI IMG/M metagenome (GOLD analysis project Ga0315320, IMG submission 203458) | Ammonia-oxidizing marine archaeal communities from Monterey Bay, California, United States - M1 40m 21515 | ecosystem: Environmental > Aquatic > Marine > Coastal | place: USA: California...
CTGTCCGTCAGTCCGGTATTGCTCTCCTACCCGAACAAATGACGTTGGTTCAAGATGCCATCATTGAGGCACGAACTGCTGAGGAAGAAGCCGAAGAGGCCGCCAAACAGGCGCTCAAGGATGCGGAAGCCCAGGAAGAAGAAGAAGCCGAATAGTCGGCCCTACCCCAAAAAAGCCCAGCTACTTGCTGGGCTTTTTTTGGTTAATCGTGGATAAACCAGCGTTAAGACAATCCCGCTTTTCCAAGCGCACCCAATTCGTCGAACAGATAAATGTTCGCCCGAATGGCTTTCTCAAAGATGCCGAGATGCATGGATTCATTGGGGCCATGGGCCGTAGTCTCTGGGTCCATCACGCCATTGAGGATCAATGGAAGGTCTCCAAAACGTCGACCGAACAAGGCGACAAAAGGAATCGAACCACCCACCCCTACGCGGGCAAGTGGAGCCCCCCACGCACGGGTATAGGCGCGGTCCGCAGCATCGAAGGCAGGACCTTTGGGCTCGTACAGCCACCCCTCCCCAGCCCATCCGTTCTGCTCAAGCTCAACCTTCACACCACCCGGCGGATCCACCAAGAGAACACCCGACAAGGCGCTGAGCATTTCCTCTCCGGTCTGCCCCGGCGCCAACCGCACAGACAACACCGCACTCGCTTGTTGCCGAAGTGCATTTTTCTTGATGGCTGGAGTGGGCAAGGTGGTCGCCACAACGGTGATTGATGGCTGACGCCACATCCATTCGGCTGGCGGTATTCCCCGGTCAGGAAGCGGGGAAACGCCGTCAATGATGTGCGCACCTTTGGCGATGACATCGACGGTGATGGGTGTGTCCCAGGCTTTCTCGCGCCAATCTGCTGGCACCTCAACGCGGCCCACTTTCATGCGCCCATCGTCATCCGTCAGTCGGTCGATAAGCTTGATCAGGGCCACCGATACATCCGGCACCATTCCGCCCCACAAACCCGAGTGAACATCTGCGTCCAGCGCGGAGACAGTGAGTTCTACTTCCAACAATCCACGAAGAGATACCGTCAAGCCAGGGATGTCGATCGAAGGGTTTTCACAATCGGTGAGTACCATCACATCCGCATCAAACTGCGGACCATATGCGTCCATATATTGCTCGAGGTTCGGTGAGCCGATTTCCTCCTCACCCTCGATCACCACCTTCAAGTTGACGGGTAGCGTTCCGGTCTGTGCAAGCCATGCTTCGAGGGCAGCAATATGGCTCACCCAGCCCCCCATGTCGTCCGCCGAGCCACGGGCGTATAGACGGTCGCCTACCCGGGTCGCTTTGTGAGGCGGAGTGCGCCAAACTTCACCCACCACAGGCTGCAAATCCAGGTGACCATAGACCAAGACCGTCGGGGCATCTGGACCGGCCTTCATCCACTCAGCCGTCACCATCGGAAGAGTGCCTGGCAGTTCGAGTACCTGGCAGTCGTCCATGCCCAACGCTTCAAGATCGTCGCGAATTTTGGCCGCCAAGGCCCGAACATCATCGGCATGCTCTGGTTCACACGAAATGGCTGGAATCTCCAGATATCCACTGAGTTGTTCCACAGTGTCATCGAATCGAGACATGGCATGCGCGACGACATCTTCTACTTTGGGGTGTGACATGGGACCTCCGAGATGATTTGCTAACCCGGATAAATACAGGGCGATTCCACAACTCAACGATTGGTCGGGTTAGGTTCGGCCGATGGAAAATGTGGTCCAAGCAACCAACCTCGGGCGACGCTTTGGGCGACGATGGGCCGTGGCTCGTCTCGACCTTTCCGTAGGCGCGGATGAACGATTGCTCGTAATTGGCCCAAACGGCTGTGGAAAGACCACTTTACTCAAGGTTCTATCTACACTGTTGCCGCCAAGCCAAGGCGATGTCGAGTGGTTTGGCCACACGGACAATGTGCGCGGAAGAATTGGCCTGATGGGTCATGACCCCGGCGTGTATGAAGACCTTTCTGCAGTGGATAATCTGCGTGTATTTGCACGAATAGGCGGCACTTCAGATACCGATATTACACGCCTGCTTCGCACTGTGGGGCTCGATGATAGGCCCGATACAGTGGCTCGGTACTCCGCAGGCATGCGGCGCAGGCTCGCACTGGCGTTTCTGCTGCAGAAGCAACCTCAACTCGCCCTTCTCGATGAACCATTCGCACAGATGGACCCAGGGGGTATCGCGCAGGTTTCTTCGGCCATCCAAGCACTTCCGGGCGCGGTGGTGATCGCAAGCCACCAAGTCCAGCATGCAGCCCCGCTGTGCACGCGTGCAATCCTGATGGACGAAGGGCAGATCCGCTGGAGTGGTCCCGCAAAACAGGCCGAAGCCGCATGGCGCGCACTGCACAAAGAGCGGGGGGATCTATGAAAACCACCCTCAACATTTTGTGGAAAGACGTATTGATCGAGTGGCGCACCCGCTCCCGCACGGTGGCTTTGCTGAGCTTTGCCTACACCATCTTACTCCTCTTCGCCTTCGCAATCGGACCAGACTCGGCGGCTCTACGGCAACACGCCGGAGCCTATTTATGGCTGGGGCTCCTGTTGAGCTCCACGCTGTTGCTCGACAGCTCCATGAGAATCGAATTTGAAGCGGGTGCCATCTCAAAACTGTTGCTGGCACCGGTATCCGCACCGGGCTTGTTCTACGGAAAGGCCATCGCCAACACGATCCAACTGTGGATTATCGGTGCGGTCAGTGTTCCCATGGTCTTTGTTGTTTGTGACGCCACTGTGGTGGAATCCAGCGGTTGGCTGGCCCTAACCTTGGCTTTGGGTGCCGCCGGACTGGCGGCTCCCGGCACCTTATATTCGGCCATGATCGCCCGTTTGAGCGGAAAACAGCTTCTTCTTCCCCTCATGCTGTTTCCTCTGGTCGTGCCAGTCATCGTGTCGGCCGTTAAAGCCACCTCCCTGGTAATGATGGGGGACCCCATGAACCAGATTGGATCATGGTTGGCACTGCTCTTGTGTTTCAACTTGGTCTACTGGGGATTGTGCGGAGTGCTCTTCGGAAGGGTGGTGGAAGCGTGAAAGCAAACTGGGAAATTGGAGTCGGACTGTTTGGACTGATACTGCTCATTTGGGCGCACTACACCGGCTTATTTGTGGCTCCCCCCGAAGCCATGATGGGCGACGTAGGTCGAATCTTGTACGCACATGTACCCACAGCCTGGGTTGGCTTGAGCACATACCTGGTGGCTTTTATCGCCGCCGTGGGTGCCATTTGGAGTGGAAAGTGGGCCTGGGATGCCATGGTCGAAGCCTCGGTTGAGGTCGGACTGCTTCTCAATGCGCTGCTGCTGATTCAAGGAAGTCTCTGGGCCAAACCCACATGGGGCGTGTACTGGACCTGGGACCCTCGACTGACCACCTGCGCGATCATGGTGGTCGCATTTGGGGTTGTCCTCGCACTTCGCCGACAAATCGAAGAACCCATGCGGCGTCTGACCATGTCATCTATCGCCACAATCATCGCATTCGTGAATGTACCCATCGTCTACCTCAGCGTGAAGTGGTGGCGCACACTCCACCAACCATACTCAAGTCCCGAAACCGTAGACAGCGCCATGGTGACCCCACTTCGTGTGGCGGCCTTTGGGATGTTGTTTCTCGCGACAGGCTTTGTGGTTCGACGCTGGCGACAAGTTCATCGACAACTGAAGGCTGAGGTGCAAGCACCAGACCTTCCCGATGCACCCTCTCCGCTCGCAGTGGAGGACTAAGATGACTGGAATGATTCAAGGCGGTTGGGAGTTTGTATGGGCGGTATACGGCATCACATGGGCCGGACTCTTTTTCTACGCCCTTCACCTGTTTCGTAGTGAGCGTGATCAGTGAGCAGTGACACCAAAAAACGCCGTCTGTTTCTGGTGGGGGCACTGAGCATCGCTGCTGCGGGGCTGGGCTTTGTCGCATTTGGAAACATCGGCGAAAACCTCGTGTACTACTGGGACCCAACCCAACTGGTGGCGGCTGGCGACAAAAGTGTCGGGGCCACCATTCGACTCGGTGGGGTGGTCAAAGAAGGTACGATGAACTGGAACCCCGATGCGTCCGAGTTGGAATTTGTAGTCTCCGACGGAATCGCAGAGGTCCAAGTTCACTGCACCAGCGCACCACCGCAGATGTTTCGAGAAGGCATTGGCGTGGTGGTCGAAGGCACGATGACCAAAGCCGATGTATTTGAATCCAATCGTTTGATGGTCAAACATTCAAACGAATACAAAGCCCCCGAAGAAGGGGCCACTGTAGAAGACCTCTACAAGACTGTGGAGGCACTTTGATTCCCGAACTTGGTAGAGCCGCTGTCCTGATCGGACTCGCCGCATGCAGCATTGGTGCAGTAACGGGCATGTGGGCCGGTAAAACCGGACGTGCAGACGCCTGGAACTGGACCCGCTACGCAGCCTTTGTGTTCGCTGGCGCCATCGCTGTGGCCGTGGGCCTCATGCAAGCCGCCCTCATTGGGCACGACTACTCGGTGAAGTACGTCGCGGAGGTCGGAAGCAATGAGACACCGCTGACCTTCACGATCGTTTCGTTGTGGTCGTCCCTCGATGGCTCCATCCTGCTCTGGGCACTGATTCTGGCGCTGTGGGCTGCAGCCTTCGCGTGGAAGATGAAAGATGAGCACCCCGAACATGCTCCCTGGGCACTCGGAACGATCCTCACCATTGGTATCTTCTTCACCTTCTTGGTCAGTGGGATTGCCAACCCCTTCGAACGGGTCCCCAATCCCCTTGAGAATGGCCCTGGACCGAACCCACTTCTCCAAAACCATATCTTGATGATCATCCATCCCCCGACCCTGTATTTGGGCTACGTCGGGATGACTGCTCCCTTTGGTATGGCATGTGCAGCCCTGTTTAGTGGCAACATGTCCACCGCGTGGGCACGGGCGATACGACGCTGGATGCTTGTCCCTTGGACCTGTCTCACCGTGGGCATCATTCTTGGTGGATGGTGGTCTTATGAGGTGCTGGGCTGGGGTGGATATTGGGCGTGGGACCCGGTCGAAAATGCCAGCTTTATGCCATGGCTGACCGCCACAGCCTTCATTCATTCGAGCATGGTCATGGAGCGGAAAGAGCACCTCAAGGGCTGGTCTATCACCCTCGTGATGGCCTCCTTCTTGCTGACGCTGCTCGGTACATTCATGACGCGGTCCGGCGTGTTCAACTCCGTACATAGCTTTACGCAATCGCCAATTGGACCCGTTTTCTTGGGATTCTTGGGCGTGTGTTTGGTGGCCTGCGTCATCTTGCTTGCCGCAAGAATCGACTCACTCTCGCCCCCCACAAAGAAGCTTGAAGGCCCCTGGTCCAGAGAAGTTGCCTTTCTGGGCAACAACCTACTGTTCACGGCTTTTACGTTCACGGTGTTGTTGGGAACCGTCTACCCGCTGCTCAACGAGGTCATGACCGACGTTCAGATCTCGGTTGGTGAACCCTACTTCAACCGGATGAGTGTCCCAATTTGCCTGGGCATTCTGTTCTTGATGGGTGTGGGGCCCGCCCTGCCTTGGGGCCGAACCGAACCCGGTGTATTGATGCAACGGTTGGGTGTGCCCACGGCCACAGCTTTGGCCATCGCCATCGGTGGGTACGCTGCAGGTATTCGTGAACCCCTGGCCCTCATGACGTTCAGTCTCTCGGGATTTGCCGGAGCGGTGACGCTCCGCGAACTCACCGAGCCCGGACGACAACGGGCCCAAGCGCTCGGCGAGCCACTCCCCAAAGCGCTGATTCACACATGGAAGACCGGTCATCGACGGGCGGGCGGATACATCGTCCACCTCGGTGTGGTCTTTATTGCCGTCGCGATCGCCGCATCCAGCGTGTACCGATCGGAAGCGGAGATGACCATCCGTGAAGGCAGTACCAAGTCCTTTATGGGCTACGACATCACCTACACGGGTACGGAACGCCTGGATGAACCCCATCGGTGGTCTCGGGTCGCGCGCTTTGACATTCAGAAGAACGGAAGCCCATTGGGACAGGCTGAACCCCGCCTGAATCACTACAAAAAGATGAACCAAGCCATCGGAACCCCGACTGTCATGTCGGGACTCGACGAAGACCTCTATCTGAGCTTGGTACAGGTCGATACCGAAGGGAAGATGGCCAGCTTGAGCATCGTGGTTGAGCCCTTGGTCTGGTGGTTGTGGTTTGGTGGGGGCGTCATGCTCCTCGGGTCCATCATTTCCGGGTGGCCGACGCGACGGCGCAAGGATGCAGCGTGAACTGGCGCGTCTTGGCGGGTGGTGCCGCAATCTCAGTCCCCCTTGTAGCGCTACTGGCCGCAGGCTTCGGACGGGACCCCAAGTTGCGCTCCAACGCACTCGAGGGAAGACCCGCGCCCGCCTTCACACTGCAAACCCTCGATGGAGAGCCCTTCTCTTTGGATGAAGCACGGGGAGCACCCGTTGTGGTGAACTTTTGGTCCACCTGGTGCCAGCCCTGCAAAATCGAGCACCCGGTGCTGATGTCTGCCGCAGAATCCTATGGGCCCAACGGGGTTCATTTTGTCGCGGTGCTCTACCAAGACGACGCCTCCAAAGCGCGGGCCTTTTTGAACCGCGCCGGTTCTCACTGGCCCACACTGGAGGATCCGGGTGGCCGAACCGCCATCGCATACGGAGTTGCAGGCGTTCCCGAAACCTTCTTTATCGATAAGACGGGCACCATCATCCGAAAGGTGGCAGGACCGGTAAGCCAAGAAATCATGGTGACCACACTGGAGCAGATGCTGTGAAGTACGTATGGATACTCATCCTGACGCTGTTCACAGTGCAGCCCATGGCCCATGCCGGTGATGATGCCGATGTCGTGGCTGAGCTCGCAGCAGTCGAGCTGCCCGATCCACCACTGGAAGACCCGCCCAAAGAAGCCATCGCTGTGGCCCGAACCGAGCGGCTCCAAAATGCGCTTCGGTGCCCTGTTTGCCAGGGGCTCAGCGTCGCAGCCTCTCCTTCAGACGCAGCACGCGCCATGGGAGACCGAATCGAAGAGCTCGTGCGGGAGGGGTACACGGAAGAGCAGGTCACCGAATATTTTGTGGACCGCTATGGAGCATGGGTCGAACTCGAACCCCCTACAGAGGAGCACCTAGCCCTCTTCCTGGCACCCTTGTTTTTGATGGGTGTTGGACTTGTGGGGCTATTCTTTTGGGCCCGAAAGCGATCCAACCATGACGAGATCACTCCCGAAACTACCGAAATAAACACCCTCCCCACACCCGATCCGAACCTCGCTGTATGGCGTGAACGAATCCTCGCTGAGTTGGAAGGAGAGTCACCATGAACTGGGAGACATGGGGACCATCCATCGTCGTACTTTCCATTGGCTTGGTACTGGGCTTAATCATGGTGATTCGTTCTCGAGGATCCGTGAGGACGGATCTCACCGTGAATGCGTGGGCCCGCAAGGACTCATTGATCGATCAGCTTCGAGCCTTGCAAGCCGACAAAGATAAGTTTGACGCCCGCTTGTGGGAATCCAAATGGATCCTGCTTCTCGATGAGGCCGCCAGAGCGCTGCGAGAAGCCGAGAAGGCAGACATTGAGCCACCGACCGACACACCAAAACCCACAACAGCGGACAGTGCTTTGGGGCGGCGTATGCTGTGGGGACTGGCCATCACGGTTTTCTTTGTCGGCCTTGGCGCAGCATTGCAGATGGCCACACAAGATCGTGCACAAGGCGGAACCATGACCGGTGGAGCCATTGTGGGCGGTGTGCCCCTTGCCGATACGATCAAGAAACTGGAAGAAGAGGCAACCGCCGACCCCACAGCCATTGAGCCTCGAAACCAACTGGCACACATCGCCATTCAGCGTGGTGAGATGAGCGAAGCCATGAAGTGGATGGATCAGGCGCGGGCCCTTGATGGCGAACATCCGGAAGTTCGAACGCATCTGGCGATTTTACAGGTATCGATCGGAATGGCAGAGCGGGCCAAAGGAGAACTTGCTGCAGCGCTGGAGACCAACCCTGCACTCTCTGAAGCCCTGCTGTGGAGTGGAATCATCGAGCTTCGGCTTGGAAACAGAGAAGCGGCCATTCCCATACTGGAGTCCGCATTGGAAAATGCCTCCAACCGAGAAGAACGGATGATGGCCTCCAGCGCCTTGTCTGAGGCCAGAAAGCCGCCCCCAACAACGAAACTACAGGGTGACCTCGCCTTGAGCGAAGGTACTTCTCCTCCCAAAGGGGGAATTCTTTTCGTGATGGTACGGCGCTCAGCCGAGGGAGCCGGCCCTCCCGTCGCCGCCGTCAGGCTCGATCCCAGAGGAATTCCAGGCGGCTTCACCATCACCGATCGAGACATGATGATGGGAGGCGCATGGCCCGAACAGGTCTGGGTGGATGCACGCGTCGATACCGATGGTGACCCCACAACCAAACAGGCGACCGATCTCACCAGTGAGCGCCTGGGACCATTTTCTGCTGGCGCTGAAAACATCGCACTGACACTCACTGGAAGCCGCGTGGTCGAAAAAGAAACACCACAAGAGAGTCCACGCATTCAGGGACGCATCGCATACAAGGATGGCATTGAGGCATCGACGTCAGGCGCTGTCTTCGTCATTGTACGCCGTTCAGCAGCCACCGCTGGTCCTCCGGTTGCCGCACTGCGACTCAAGCCATCTGACGTCCCCGGTGGCTTCTCCATGGGGGATGAAAACATCATGATGGGTGGCCCATGGCCGGATCAGGTCTGGGTACAGGCCCGCGCAGATGTAGACGGAAATGCCATGACCCGCGACGATGATGACATTTCAAGCCCCTTGATCGGGCCCATCCTCGCTGGGAGTTCCGACATCCAGCTCACCCTGGGCGACGATTCCGCTCGTTAGGATCTGTTGCTGTACAAAGGTCAGCAACTGTGCCAACGAAAATGGCTTCGTGATTCGGGGAAGCAATTGCCGTTCTACATCCGCATCGGCCCTGGCCGCATACCCGCTGACCAAGGCAATCGGAATGTCGATACCTTGTGTTTGCATGCACTCTGCGAGTTCGAATCCACCCATTTTGGGCATGATCACATCGGACAAAACCAGGTGTACAGTGGGACCACTCACCAGGCGCTCGAGGGCTTCTCTTCCGGAACCCACCGCATCGACGCTGTATCCGCCGATTTCCAACATCTCTCGCAGCGTATCGCGCACATCCGGTGCATCCTCAACGACCAAAATACACACACCATCCACAACCCCTTTGACGGACTCTACAAATGGAGGTGGAGCCATGGGCTCGTTGGCCAGCGGTAAATGAACCTCCACACAGGTTCCATGGCCAGGCTGACTATCCACAAACACATTGCCACCCAAGCTCTGGACCACCCCATACACAATGGACATACCCAGGCCGGTAGCGCCCTTTCCTTTTCGCGTAGTGAAGAAGGGTTCAAACATCCGGGAACGAACATCCATGTCCATTCCCTCCCCATCATCTTGCACCCACAAAACCACGGTATGGACCTTATCCTCCGTCATCAAGCGGAGTTCAACGCCCAAATCGAGCTTCCCGGTACGTCCAACCGCGTCGCGTCCGTTCGCAATCAAATTCAAGATGATGCGCTCAAGGTCAAGCGGATCTCCATCCACCCAGAGACTCACGCCTTCTTCAATATAGTGACCCAGATGGATGCTTTCTTCAACCGTTCGGCGAATCACGGGCAAAAGGTCGCTGACCAACACCCCAACATCCATCACCTTGGGAGCCCGAGGGGCCGTTCGAGTAAAGGACATCAGCTTTGCCGTGAGGGCCGCGGCTCGCTCACCCGCATCTCGAATCCTACGCAGATGGCCTTGAATGGGATCATCCGGGTCTGCCCGATATTCAACCAGTTCCGCGCCCCCCAGAATGGTGGTCAACAGGTTGTTGAAATCATGGGCTATCCCTGCTGACAAACGGTGCAGTGCATCCATTTTTTGCCCCTGCACCATACGGCGTTCGGAGTCATGACGTAAGAAGGCCGCATCCAACAGATTGGTGGCCACTTGAACCGCCCATAGGGCATCGTGAGCCCCCAACCACTCGGTGGAACTTGCGACCAACAATACGATCGGGGCGTGCTGACCTCGGGACGAAATCCCCCACTGAAGTTCATCGCGCTCGAGCTGCTCTGTAAGTATCTGAAGGTGCTCTGGAGAAATGGACCGCGTGGTCCCAGAAGAAATCTTGTTCTCCCAATCAATTTGAATGCCATCATCAAGGTGACTCACGTTGCCCAGCCCTGCATCTGCGACGATACGACCCGCACGGGCAACAGCCAATACGACATCAGCACCGAGGGCCGAACGGAGTCCAATGACCACCTCTTGCGTGATGGCTGCGGGCTCTTTGAGTCCCACCAGGTTCCTGGCTAACATTCCCATCCGCTCCGCCCGTTCTGCTCGGCGCTCATCGGCACCCTTTGCATCCTGGAGCGCCAAATTGGCTTCCACTGTACGGGCTTCACTGCGATGGGCCCGCTCGATGGCTTCGACCATGTATTGAATACCCAAATAGGTCAAACCCGCCGTCGCGATGAGCGTGGATACAATCGCCAACAAGCGCATCGGGTTCGTGACCACCACCAGGGGAGCGGGCAATGCACCCATGTCAAGTACAACAGCGAAGGCCACCATCACGAAAATACACACAGCACTCACAGCGAGCGCGGCTCGACGGCCCAACATGAAGCCCGCAGAAAAAACCAGGTTGACCGACGACACCAACGCCTGCTCTGACAGGTTGGAGTTCATCGTCAACGCACCGATCTGCCCCACCAAGGTGCCACCCACAAAGACCCATGCCGCCGAGCTGACCCGACCTTTAAGGGCAAGGTACCAACTGGTGCAGTACACCAAAACAAACGACGATGTGGCAGCAAACGAAAGCCACACCACCTCTTGAGGAACCAGAAATGGCGTTGCGAACACGGACAGGACAGTGGTGGCAAGAACCAGCTTGGATACCTTGACCACAAACACAGCAGCCAAGTCAGTCCGTATATCCCTCTCGAGATTCGCGTTTTTCTCTGGGCTCAACGCAAGGCGCTTCTCAACTGCTTGTTCATCCGACATGCAATCGGAATATCACAGCGACTATTCGAGCGCCTCGAGGTCTTCGCAATCGAGTTCCTCATCGACACGACCATCACAGTTGTTGTCGACTTCATCACAGATTTCATTCGAGTCTGGATACGTCAACGCGTCCGACTCGTTGCAGTCGCCCTCCGTGACATAGTAGCCGTCTCCATCCAAGTCGCGAAAAGCGTCGTCATCCCCCAGATGGGAATCACAATCATAGAACTCAACATAGGACCGTTCAAATAAATTGCAGTCGGTCTCATCCACCCAGACCTGGACAACTTTCTTGGGCGAGGACGGGTTCCACCATGCCATATCCAGACAATCCCATGCCTGAATCCGCTCGCGGAACATAGGCTCCTCCTGGGCATCCTGGCTATCCGCCGTTTTGGCGCTCATGTTGGGATCGCCGTAGCTTACAACAGTCTCCCAGTCTGGAGCAGTGGTGGTGGGCACCATGTTTCGTGCAGATTCCTCATTGGCACAACTGGCCTCTTCTTGGACATCGCCACCACATGCACTCAGCAACATAAACGTCGGAATCATCATTATTTTATTCATGGGTACCTCCTCAATACATGCCGACAAATAAGTCAGCATCACAAAATTCAGCGGTGATATTGGCCTTTACTCGATGGTTTCCTGGGAAGTTGACATCGATTCGAGCCTTGAGATTGTCGGCACCCAAGCGCTTAAACTTGATGCCTCCAGATTCAGTGTCGAATTCATCCAGTTCGGTGTTCTCAGACACCGCTGCGTACGCTTCTACGGCATACTCACCTGGCGCATCTACGTTCACGCTGGTCCAAGCAGACAACACCCAAAAGTCATCCTTGGCCGGAAGATCAGAGGATGTGAGGGACTCACATAGGTCGGGTAGGTTCGACATGATGACCATCATGTGGTCATTATCATTACGAGCAAAAACCACCGACTCGGGTTTCCCCAATACGTGACCATCGAGCGTGTCGAGGTTGTTGTCACAGCCCAGGCTCAATGACGAGAGAGTGAGAAGTCCAATACCGAGATTGCGCATGTTGCAGCCTCCTTTCGCGGTCGCCATTCCAAAAGGGAATGGAGTCATCTGCGACTAGACTGTACCAATTGCAACCGCCCTTGACAAGGCAAGGGCAGTATTTTCATTCTACTTTAAGTAATTAACCG
>Ga0315320_10003871_pt1 | contig 12246 bp, 10 predicted proteins | sample M140m21515metaG_FD_203458 | JGI IMG/M metagenome (GOLD analysis project Ga0315320, IMG submission 203458) | Ammonia-oxidizing marine archaeal communities from Monterey Bay, California, United States - M1 40m 21515 | ecosystem: Environmental > Aquatic > Marine > Coastal | place: USA: California...
GCTCTCTCTGCCCATACTGAGTCGACCGAGGAGTTGAAGCAGACCCGAGGGTTCAAACCGAACGCCCACGCACAAGACACCCGCATCGCACCCCTACTGTGGCATGATGCTTGTGCATGTCTACCGACACTCCATGGACCGTCGCGTCCCCTGCCCTCATCGTCCTCGGTGTCGCCCAGGATGGGGGCCATCCACAGGCGGGCTGTAGAAAGCCATGCTGTGCGCCGGCGTGGGACGACCCGTCACTGGGTCATTTGTGCGCGTGTCTCGGCCTCGTCGACCCGCACACACAGCAGCGTTGGATGCTCGACTGTACACCCGACTTTCCAGCCCAACTGCACGCCTTGGACCAGGTGGCACCCGTCGCCAAAAATCCAGGCCTGAACGGTATTTTACTTACCCACGGCCACATTGGGCACTACGCTGGATTGATGCATTTGGGACGCGAGGCACTGAGCGCCAGCAATGTCCCCGTGTGGGCCATGCCGCGCATGCGGAAGCTGCTTGAGGAATCCGCGCCCTGGGAGCTACTCGACCGCTTGGACAACGTGGAGATTCGAGACCTGGCTGGGGGCGTTCCCATACGACTCAGCGCCAGCCTGCACATTCGACCCATCCCCATTCCCCACCGAAGCGAGTACACCGAGACCGTGGGCTTTATGGTGTCAGGCCCCCGGCGTACAGCGCTGTATTTGCCCGACATCGACAAGTGGCACCGCTGGCCCGCGCTCAACGATGTGCTCCAGGAAGTGGATCTGGCCTTTGTGGATGGCACTTTTTACGGCGAAGGCGAGCTCGACCGGCCCATGTCCGAGATTCCGCACCCATCGATTGAAGAGAGTCTCGCTTTCTTTGGCGCCATGGACAACGCCACCCGCAACAAGATTCACTTTATCCACATGAACCACACCAACCCGCTGCTTGGCCCAACCGGTGCCGCCCATGCAGCGGTGGACGATGCAGGCATGCATGTGGCCAAGCAAGGCCAGCAATACTCGCTGTAAGTGACCCCAGTGTCCGTTCCAGGCCCATCCACCCCGGGTGGGGTTAAACCCCTCATATTCGGAGGCACCATGTACGGTTTGAGACTGTCCGCAGTGATGATGGCAATGGTGGTTGGATGCAGCGCGAAAAAAGACGCCGCTGAAGCCACCGGTGGCAGCACTGACATGGAGAACCGGGGCCCATGGAATGCGCCCCCGCCAACCACCTTGGATGCGCCCGACCGCCTGGTGTCCTTTGCCGATGTTCACGGCGACTTGTCGGCCACGCGCCGTGTGCTGAAGCTCGCGGGCCTGATTGACGAATCAGACGCGTGGATTGGTGGCAGCACTGTGGTGGTTCAAACCGGCGATCAACTCGACCGAGGAGACGACGAGCAAGCGATTCTCGATCTATTTGAATCCCTGAGAGAACAGGCGTGGGCCGCGGGTGGTGCCTTCTACCCCTTGCTTGGCAACCACGAGACCATGAACGTGTCACTCGACCTCCGCTACGTCACTCCCGGTGGTTTTGCCGATTTTGCAGACACCCCCTACGACCCCGAAGACCCCGAAATTGCCAGCTACCCGGAAGAACAACGCGGGCGGGTGGCGGCCTTTCGACCCGGTGGCCCCTATGCGGCGGTGCTGGCTGGACACAACCTCACGATGATGGTGGGCGACACGGTGTTTGTCCACGGCGGTATTCTTCCGGAACATGCGCAAGCGGGGTTGGCTGGAATCAATGCCGATGTACAGGCATGGATGCGTGGCGACACCCCCGAGCCCACCCAATGGACCCGCTCCGACTCCGCCCCCGTATGGAGCCGCGACTTCTCCGATGATCCCGACGCCTCCGATTGCGCGCAGTTGACCGAAGCGCTCTCGGTGCTCGGTGCCAGTCGCATGGTGGTGGGACACACGGTTCAGTCGACTGCCAACCCAGACTGTGATGGCAAGGTCTGGCGGATGGATGTGGGCATGGCCGCACACTACGGCGGCAGTGCCGCGGCGTTGGAAGTCACAGGCGACATCGTCACCTTGCTTCAGTAGTCTGCCACACTTCACAACCCGCTCCTTCGACAAGCGAAATGGCTTGGATACAGGTATGTGGGTAATCATTCACACCGCACGGTCTCGTTGCGGTTCACGGGTACCCACACTCTCAAGGAGCTTCATATGGCCGGCACCGAACAAGAAGTCCGCATTGCAGTCAGTCCAGCAGACTTTTTCTCCGTCATCTCCGACTATGCAAGCTACCCGGAGTTTCTGGAAGAGATGGAAGAAACCACTGTCTTGTCGCGCAACGATGGCGTTGTGGATGCACGGTTTACCGTAAACCTCGTGAAGCGCGTGACCTACACCTTGACCTTGGTAGAACACGCTCCAAACAGTGTGACTTGGAGCTTAAAAGAAGGGCCATTCAAGGTCAGCAATGGTCATTGGAAATTAGAAGCCTTGCCCAACGGCCACACGCTCGCGAAATACCACGTCGAGGTCAAAGTGGCCGCATTCGTGCCCAAGTCCATCTCGAGCCGTGTGGTTGGCAAAACAGTCCCTGCACTGCTGGCATCGTTTAAGGCACGGGCCGAGAACCTTTACGGTGGGCAATAAGGCCACGCCAGGTTCGGTCGTATGTACAGGACTGGCGCTTGCCTGTGGACCCATCAACCGCCCCATGACAAAACCGGTTCTGTCCGAAAGCCCAAAGGTCAGCTACGATGCGGGTGGACGTTGAGGAGAAACCGCATGTACCCACAGATGATGGCACTGGCTCTGCTGCTGGTGGCGTGCGAATCGCCTTCGGACTCGAGCAAGCCCGAGAGCCCAGAGCCCACATGCGATGAAACCCCGTACACCGTCTGCCGTGTGGCCGGTACCGGTTCACCCGGTGCTGTCGAGACCGAGACCGAAGCGATTGAAAGCCCGCTGTACGCTCCGATGGACGTGGCGGTATTCACCGGAGCCACCGACTTCATCATCGGCGATTGGAACAACCACAAGATCCGGCGGGTGAACGACGGCATCATGCAGACCATCATCGGCACCCAGTTTTTGGGCGATGGCGACCCGGACTTTCAAGAACGAGAAGCCCCCGGAATAGACGGCACCAATGTGGGACTCAACCACCCCACTTCGATGGAATGGAGTCCGGCGACAAACAAATGGATCATCCCCAGTTGGCACAACCACCGCATTCGGGAGTGGGATCCCGAGACCGGCCTATCGCTCGTGGTGGGGGCCAACACCGACATCAGCGATGGAAACGGCGCCAACTCTGGCTTTGCGGGCGACGGTGGCCCGGCCGCTGATGCGCTCATGTCATACCCAAAATCCATCGCCGTACACCCCGATACCGGCGACTTCTGGCTGCTTGACCAACGCAATCACCGCATTCGTTTCGTGTCTGCCGACTACACATTGATTGACACCATCGCCGGTGGCGACGAGGCCGGCTTTGAGGGCGACGGTGGACCGGCAACCGAAGCACGCTTTTACTTTTGGGTGCCTGAAGAACTGCAACCGGAGCCATCCGGTGCCATCGAGTACGACCCCGAGCGACATCGCTTGTATGTGGCCGATACCTCGAATCACCGCATTCGGGTCATCGACCTTGACTCCGGCACGATCGACTCGCTCGATGTAGGCCCCGTACAGACCCTGCCCGGTGGCGAGTGCGACCCCGGTGCGCTGTGCTTTCCGCGCGATGTCGAAGTGGATGGCGACGACCTGTACATCGCGGACACCAACAACCATGTGATTCGGGTGTTCGACCTGGAAACCGGTGTACTCGATGTGGTGGCGGGCTCCTTTGAGATGGGTCCCACCGAGATGAATGAAGATGCCCTCATAGCCAAGCTCGACACCCCCCACGGCATCGATGTGGCACCCGACGGAAGCATTTTGATTGCCGATACCTACAACCACCAAATCTTGCGGGTGCTGCCATGACCCTTCACCGACTGGGCATCCTCGTGTGCGTAGGGGCCATGGGATGCAACACCCTGGGTCACGGCACCGGCAATGCAACGGGTGAGTGTGATGTGGGCGAAATCTGTACCTGGTTTGGTACGCCAGAAATTGCGGGCATGGCGGAAGACGGCACACCCCGGACCGAAGGCTCCACCTTCTGGGCAGTGGATGTCATCTTTCACCCCACCGGCAACTGGCCGGTCATCATGGACTGGAACAACCACCGCATCATCACCATTGATGAGGACGACAATGTGAAGGTTCTCTCGGGTGTGGGCGGCCAATTGGGCGATGGGCCCGAGGGCGATGCATCGTTGGCAGAATGGAACCACCCCACCGATGTGGCCTGGATGGCGGACGACACCATGGTGATGGCCGCTTGGCACAACTCCCGCATTGTGAAGTTCGACCCCGACTTCGAAACAATGGAGTTTGTGGCCGGTACCGGTGGTCGAGACTTTGGCGGGGATGGTGGAGCGGCCAAGGATGCAATCCTCGACTTGCCGTCCGGTATTCGGGTCGATGAAAACGACAACATTATCTTCACCGATATGGCCAACCAACGGATTCGTCAGATCACACCAGATGGCATGATCGACACCATCGCCGGATCGGGAGCCCATGGGTTCAATGGAGATGGCGACGCACTTGAAAGCATGCTGGCGAGCCCCGCCCTGCAGCGTGCTGAGCCCGCCTTCAAGATGGACTATGTAGATGGCCTCGTCTACCTGGCCGACACCCACAATGGCCGCATTCGGGTCTTTGATCCAGACGCCTCCACCATCGAAACTGTGGCCGGCATCGGCGAAACACCGCCCGATAGCGACAACGGTACGGTGTGTACATCGGGCTGCGGATACTCGGGAGATGGCGGACCGGCCACCGAGGCCATGTTGGACACTCCATCTGATGTCGCGGTTGCCGCCGATGGCTCCATCTACATTGCCGATACCGAAAACAGTTGCATTCGCGTGGTGACCCCCGATGGCATCATTGAAACCTTTGCCGGCGTGTGCGGAGAACGCGGTTTTGCAGGAGACTTTGGGCCCGCAAAAGACGCACTGCTCAACCGACCATTTGGAGTGTCCCTCGATGCGGATGGGCGCGTCTATATTTCAGACACCTACAACAGTGTCATTCGAGTGGTTGATCCGGGATGAGGTGGGTGCTTGCCCTGTGTGGGCTCTTGGCCGCCTGCGCCAAGAAAGCCGCTGATTCGTCGGAATGTTCGGCCAATGAAGTGTGCATCATCGCCGGCACAGGTGAGCTTGGCTTTAACGGCGATGAACACCCCGCCCGAGAGACCCGACTGGCCTCACCAAGTGGCGCTTTTGAAGACATGAATGGGAACATCGTTATTGTGGATTACTCCAATATGCGGGTGCGCCAAATCGATGATGATGGACGGATTCGCACCCGTGTGGGCAACGGCTTTCACGCCTACTCCGAAGAGGGGGCTGACACTCTCGAAACTCCACTGGAGAACCCCATCGACATCGCATGGAACCCCATGGGTGAACTCTGTATCTTGCCCCAACACGAAGGACGTGTGGTCTGCGTGAACGAAGACGACCAGATTGAGCGCTTTGCGGGTACGGGCTCCATTGCCGATAGTGGAGATGGGGGTCCCGCCCTCGATGCTGAAATGGGCTACGGCGGCGGAATGGTGTTTGCCGCAGATGGCACCCTGTTTATCAGCGACTCGAGCCACTCCAAGGTCCGACGGATTTCTCCAGATGGCCGCATTGACACGGTGCTGGGCACAGGATCCGCGGGAAGTGAGCCCATGGGACATGGGCCCGAAACGCCGCTGCGGTTTCCAGGGCGCTTGGCCATCGACGAAGACAACCGCCGGCTGATTGTGGCCGATACCCACAACCACCGTGTGCTCGCCCTCGATATCGACTCCTTGCAGGCCACCGTAGTCGCCGGCACCGGTGAGTCCGGGTTTTCTGGCGATGGAGCTTCTGCTGAGACCGCGGCATTGAACCAACCCCTCGGTGTGGCCGTGGGCCCCAGCGGGGGCGTCTTGATTGCCGATAGCCGAAACCACGTGATTCGGTATGTGGACCCGAATGGAACCATCGACACCGTGATTGGAACCGGAGAGACCACACAGAGCACCGACTCCGAGGCACCCCTCCAATTCCCCGTGGTTGGACCGGCAGGACTGTCCTGGACCACCGACGGTCACTTGTTGGTGGCAGAACAGCTCGGCCATCGCATCCTTCGGGCAGATCACTTCTGGGATGCGCTCTAGCCTGCAGCATGGTTGCGAAAGTGCGGATGATCGGTGACCATACGGGAGTCGGGCGGAGACACCACCGCCCACCGAGGAGTTCTGTGAATCGCTTGTCTGGATGGCTGACCCTTGTGCTGGCCTTCGGCTGTACAAAAACGGATCCCGCTGACTCAGCGACCACCCACACCGATGACACAGCGGCTGTACACGCAGAGTGTGTAGAGGGCACGGGCTGTCTGTTGGCCGAAGATTTGCCCTATGGCTTGTTGAGTGTGCAGGCCCCAGCCGATGATGACATCTGGGTGGTGGGCAGCTCGCCCGAACCCGCCGATGGAACCGGACCCGCCATTCTTCACTACGACAACGAGTCGTGGGAGAAGCTCGATACCTCCGCATGGGCGGGGGCCGAGATGTGGTGGACGTGGGTTCAACCCGATGAGGTCATTTTTGTTGGGAACCAAGGGTTGATTCTACAGATGACACGTCCCGATGGAACCCTCGAACAAGTGACGGGCCCCACCGAGGACGTCACATTTTTTGGCGTGTGGGGCGCATCATCGGATGATGTTTGGGCCGTGGGTCAAACCGATGGTGGCGACGGTCCCCGTGCCCTCTGGCGGCGCCAAGACGGGACCTGGTCGGCTTGGGAAGATGACACATTGGGTGCTGGCGACGATGGCGTCATTTATTTCAAGGTCCATGGGACTTCAGCTGACGACGTGTGGATGGTGGGCACCGGGGGACGGTCGCTTCACTGGAATGGCACACGTCTACAAGAAGTGGCCACCGATGCAGACACCGCCACATCCACAGCCCCCCTTCTCACCGTCGATGCCGACCCAGACCACCCGGTTTTAGTGGGGGGCGCTGGAAATGGTTTGATCTTGGAATACGATGGCACCGCATGGCGCGACAAGAGCCCTGAATTTCAGCCGGGATTTAATGGCGTGTGCAGCGGAGCCGGTGAACAATGGGCGGTGGGCACAAACGGCTCTCGCTCCAGTCGCAACGACGATGGAAGCTGGTCATCGGATATGGACCATGGACACAGTCCGTCCACGTTCAACGACTGGCACGGGTGCGATGTCACGCCGAGTGGCGACCTGTGGACTGTGGGGGGTCGCATTGCCGCCCGACCTCTTTCTCAAGGTGTGATCGGTTTCCAGGGTGGCAAACTCCCGGCTGCCCTATCGCTGTGAGTGCATTTGTAGTCCCTTCAAAAGACCCCATGGGCTACCCCCCTCCACACAAAGGAGAACACCATGAAGACTTGGACCGTATTGTTGCTGTTGACCGCCTGGGGCTGTGGAGACAAAACCGAGGACGAAGATACCGGTGAGGACCAGACCGCTCCCGACGAAATGGCCGATGACGGCGACGACGACGGGACCGGCGACGATGGAACCGGTGACGATGGAACCGGCGACGACGACGGTGGTGATGACGGAACCGGAGACGATGGAACCGGCGACGACGATATGCTCACGCTCGACACATGTGCGGAGTCCTATGGTGATGATGTTCCCGCGTTTTACGCCAGGTACTTTGCGTGTGTGGATGTCTCGATGGACGACGGTGGCGTGACCATGTGGACCGATGGACTCCCTCCCACGCAGAGCTCCTACTACAACGTAGACCACCCAAACTACGTCGAATTCGATGACCGCGGCGGGACCCACTGGCAAAATCCGGGCGAGATCGGTGAGCAAGACTTCTCCATGACCGTGCCCTTAGAGCCCACAGCCAAGGGTCTCGTCATCGACGCCTCGATGGTGGACAACGCGATGATGACCAACGACGATGAGTACAGTGCAGGTGGCGTAGGTGTGTCCCTCAATGGAGTCTTGGCCTTCGCCGCCATGGCCGGACCCGGTGATGATTTGGCCGAAGAGCAATTCACCTTCGATCTGTATGAAGGTCACCCTGCGGGCGATCAATACCACTACCACTTCAACACCAAGGGCCCGCTCGAAGTGTTGTTCGATCGTGGGTTGACGACAAGCCCCGAGATCGGAGCCGGTTCGATCGAAATGTACGCCCTGATGTGCGACGGAACCGTGGTCTTGGGCTGCACAGAGCTCGAAGGCAGTGAACCAGATGATAGCGATTTTGATGCCCAAAATGGACATGTGCACGATGTCGTCGATGCCGACGGACTTACGCTCGAGAATCGCTATCACACCCATGTGTGCGGCGATAAGTGGCCCGACTACCCATTCTTCCCTGAAATCGCCTACTACAATGATGAGGCCTGCCCAGCGGCTGCCGGTGGGCCGGGTGGAGATGGTGGGCCTCCGCCGGATGGTGGCCCTCCGCCGTCACCGTGAAGATACTCTTGTGGGCATCGACCGCCTTCGGTCACGGCGGCCCACCCAGCAGTGAACAGCTGCTCTGGGGGGACTCCGACCAGGTGATGGTCACCAGCACCCATGGCTTCTTCTTTGAAGACGGTGACTGGGACTGGGTGTGCGAAGAGATCTTTGGCACATCGCTGCCCACCGATGTCATTGCCACCCCCACCCGCATCCTTGTGGCCAGTACCAATGGGCTGGCCTCGAGTACCGGGGGATGTGACTGGGGCTGGGCAGACGAATTTGCCGGTCAGCTCATCTGGGACCTGGCCCTCGACGAACAGACAGAGTCCGGGGTGTGGTTGGTGTCCGAGACGGGGCTCTGGCATTCCGATGACTACGGTGCACAATTTACCGGGTTCGACCTGCCAGCCCCCAACGCTTCGCTTCGTTCCGTGGTCCCCATGGCCGGTGGAACACTGACCCTCTTCGGTTTTATCGATGGTCAAGCCACCGCATGGCAGGGCTCGGCCGACAACTGGACCGCACTCCCACTGCCCGTCACAGGCGGGCACTTGATTGGCCTGGACGTGGATGACTTCGGCAATGTGTACGGCCGGTTTCCCCGGGCCGGCGGGTCCGATGAGCTGCTCCGGATTTCAGCCGATGGAAGTGTGACCTCAATCCTGGAAACCGATGAGCGCATTGGTGCGCTGGTGGCGGTTGGTTCCGACGTGATGGTCTCGGTCAATCGCGAAGGCACCTGGCTCTCGTCCGACCAAGGAGAGAGCTGGACCTGGGGTGACGCCGAGACCTTTGCGTGCCTGGTGGACCACGATGACTTCATCTGGGGGTGCCCCAATGATGGCAGCGAACACATGTGGCTTCGAACCGGCGACCCGCTGGGTGTCTCACCAAAAACCTGGGAGTCCGGGCCCATGTTTTCGGATGTGAGCGAGCCAAGGTGCGGCGATGAGTTGCCCCAATGCGAACTCATCTGGCCCACGGTGGCACTTGAACTCGGCGTTGACCTCACAGAGGTCGTCACCCGACCCGAAGCCGCCACCGAAGCAGAAGCTCAAGCAGAAAAGACGGGTGGGTGCGGCGCACAGGCTGCGGTATTCATGGCTCCGTGGTGGGTGCTCTGGGCTGGCTATAGACGCTACGACGCGTAGGATAAAACCACCTTATTTATTAATCGTTTGTTCTTCATCCCCCGAATCAAAAAATGACGATACACTTTCCTCTTCTGGAGGTTCTGTGCGTATTTTTTGGATTTCATTGCTCTCGATTCAGTGTGCTGTTGGGTGTGGCTCTAAGGATGAAGATGAGGCCACAGATGGTCTGGACTGTGGAGAAGGAACCCACGAAGAAGATGGTACCTGCGTCGCCGATGCCACCACCGATGCGGACGATGGGCCCAGCGACGTTGACGCCGACGATGGTGCGGCTGACGACGACGGATCTGACGATGGGGCAGATGATGCAGATGCCGATTCGGGACCGGGTACAGACACCATAGAGATCGCCGGAACCTGGATAGACATCAACGAAGACATCAATGTCATCACGGACTCAAGCTGGTCCTACTCTGGATACACCGACCCCATTCTTGACTTCAGCAATGACGAAGACTGGGTGATCACCACAGCCCTTGGCCAGTATTATCGCACCCGATGGGTCTGGGAATCCGACACCCGCTGGTACTGGTGTGTCTCTGCACTGTCCACCAGCTTGGACGAGCTCGAAGACTATGGGCCGATCGAACCAGACGACCTTGAGTCTGGCTGTGCGGGCGACATCTGGGCCCCCATGGATCGGGTCGGGGGTTCGGACGATGCAGACGCTGATGATGGCGGATCTGCCGATACCGATGGTGGCGATGACGATACCGCTGCAGACGACACCGATGGTGGCGATGACGATACCGCTGCAGACGACACCGATGGTGGCGATGACGATACCGCTGCAGACGACACCGATGACGGGGGCTCACCCGACACCGATGGTGGCGATGACGATACCGATGGTGGCGAGACCGAGCTTGGCTTTGGTGTGACCGGAATGCTGCTCGATCCGTTCACCGGATTGCCAGGAAGTTCAGGCATCTGCCTCGCTGCTGCAGACCCAAGCCCTGCACTGGTTGGTGGAGACCTCGCCATCTTGGCCACTGGCATGACCGAAGAAGCCGGCGCCTTCGAGATTACGGGCATCGAGACCGCCTCGACGCTCGGTATCGTCATCATCGCACATGACTGCGAGGGCGCAGACACCACCATGTATCCCTCGGGCACAGGCATCAGCTCCTACACCTACGGCGCCCTTGCCGATGGTGAAATCGCAAGCAGCAACATCTTCCAACTGACCACTGACATTGTGGGTACCATCGATGCGGATCTCATCACAGCGGGTCACACTGATTCCGATGGGGCTCCCGCCACATTCAGCGAACAAGGCGGACTGATTGCCTTCATGTTCGATGCAGAAGGCTCCCCTGTTCCTGGGGCCACACTGGACTGCGCTGCCGGATCCTGCCCCGCTTACTACAACACCGCCGACATGATGGGCAGCTTCTCACTCTTGGACACCGAGGGAGAGCCAGGCACATCAACGGGCCTTGATGGACTCGCTGTGCTTCCCGGTGCACCCATCACGACCTACCTCCCCACACATCCCACACTCGCGTTCGACTCTCTCACAACAGGTTCTCTGCCCGGTATCGCACTCTTTTTCACCCTGTCTTCGGATGATGTCTTGGGTGATGACGGGGTTTAGGATGACGGTCCCACCACTGCAGGCAGATACTGGAATGAATCGGTAAGCATCATTGACAGCGCGGTCAACGGACCTCCAGTGGGCCACCAATATCTGGGATCCCTCAAGCCACGACAACGATGAGTCCACAGCCCTCGCTATCACTGGCGTAGACTCCTCCGGAGGATGTAGTCGTGGGTGCCCAGCACTCGGCGGAGGGTTGATTCTCACGCCATTTTAGACCTGCTGTAGAACCATCCTTTTCCTTGTTGTACACTGTCCATATCGGAGGGGTCCATGCGCTACTTTCTACTTTCGATCATTACAATTCCCTTGGCGATCAGCTGTGGAGATCTCGAACAGAACAAACCGAGTGACACGGGCACGGTCGCAGATGGAGGCGGCGACGAGAGCAGCGATGCAGACGGGAGCAGCGATGCAGACGGGAGCAGCGATGCAGACGGGAGCAGCGATGCGGATGGAACGGACACCGGTCCCGATACCGCCGCAGATGCAGATGGCACCGCCGACGGTGGACTCGATACCGCTGGCGATACCGCTGGCGATGGGAGCCCACCGGACACCGGTACGCCCTCTGCAGACACCGCGGACCCATCTCTCCCCGGTGACACCGGATCCGACACGGCGAGCATCGACACGGGCACGGAAGACACAGGTATTGCCGACACAGGCATGGTCTTGCCACCGCCACCCACCGACATGGACAGCGATGGTTGGACCACCGCAGATGGCGACTGCAACGACTTCGACAGCAGCATTCACCCAGCCAGAATCGAGATCTGCGACGGAATCGACAACAACTGCAACGATGAAGTCGACGAAGGGGTTGTTCCCACCTGGTATCTGGACTTCGACGACGACGGACACGGCACCGATGCCTTTACCTACGAGGCCTGTGAGCCACTCGATGGCTACGTGGCCCTCAACGACGACTGCGATGACACATCCGCGATGGCCTACCCCGGCGCCGATGAAATCTGCGATG
>Ga0315320_10003874_pt1 | contig 12244 bp, 10 predicted proteins | sample M140m21515metaG_FD_203458 | JGI IMG/M metagenome (GOLD analysis project Ga0315320, IMG submission 203458) | Ammonia-oxidizing marine archaeal communities from Monterey Bay, California, United States - M1 40m 21515 | ecosystem: Environmental > Aquatic > Marine > Coastal | place: USA: California...
GTTCCAATCTTCATAAAACTAGCAGGCAAAGCCGACGCGACCAACGAGAATATGAAAAATATTCGATGCCTGATAATCGACCTAAATTGAGCGTTTGTCCGGTTTAGGAGAATTCCAAACCCGAAAAATCCGGAATCGCAGATCTCTATATCGCGTCGAATTTTTGGAACAAATTGGAACCGTGGTGTTCCATCGCAAGGGGTTGCGGTCGCGGGTCGCCACGTCGAAACGCCTCCTCGCGAGCCCCCCAGACGTGATGATGACCTTGCTGTTTGACGCACCAGGCGGACTCCTGAAGAATCAAGAGCATGAAATCGACTCCCAAGACGCTGTCCGCCCTCATCGCCATCGTGGCCATCTCGTTTCCGGCTTTCGCCGGCGAGGCCACCGCCCCGCAGGATGGCATCACCGAATCACCGCCCTTGCCCGTCTCCGTCGTCCCAGCGGCCCGGACCGAGCAGTGGGCCGTGGCTCGGGAGGCAGAGCTTCTCCGTCGCGCTCGAGAATCCGGCCCCCGTGATGTCCTCTTCGTCGGGGACTCGATCACCCAGTCCTGGGAGGGCCCCGGTGCGAGCACCTGGAAGGCTCGGATCGCCCCGCTCAACGCCCTGAACCTCGGGAACTCCGGCGACCGGACCGAACACGTCCTCTGGAGACTCCAGGAAGCCCCGCTCACCCGCCTCGGCGCGAAGCACGTCGTTCTGCTCATCGGCACGAACAATCTCGGCCACGGAACGAGCGACGCGTCCGAAACGCTCACGGGCGTGAAGAAGGTCGCGGAGACGCTCGCCGAACAGTGTCCCGACGCCACCATCCACATTCTCGAGATCTTCCCTCGCGGCGAGCGGATCAACCCCATGCGGGGCGACATCTGCCAGATCAACCAGGCCCTCCGCGCCATGGTCGCGAAGGAACAGTCAGCGGCGAAGAAGGCCGGCCGGGCGTCTCGATTCACGATCCAGCCGCTCGGTGATTCCTTCATGCGTCCCGACGGCACGATCTCGACGGCGATGATGCCCGACTTCCTTCACCTGACGCCGGACGCCTACGAGATGTGGGCCGACGCGATCGTCCCGGTCGTCAAGTGACGTCACGGATGCCGCGTCGCACCTGGGACCGCATGGGATCGCATGAGATCGCATGGGATCAGACGGCTCGCGATCCCGAGCCCTTCCCGTTCCGGCCTCACTTCGAGCGCTTCGCCGGCTCAAGCAGTTCGAGCATCGCGACGCCCATCGCCTCGCCGATCAGGTAGTAGGTCTCGGCGTTCGAATTCCAGTGGTACTGCTGCCCGGAGGGTGACTGCTCGGGCGGGCGGTAGAAGTTCCGGGTGCCCACGAACGCGACGTCGTCCCGGAATTCAGGCTTCTTCGCGACCGCGGCCTGGGCCGCCATCAGCGAGAGCGCCCGGGGATGCTTCTCGTCCGGACCGCTCATGCCGGTCTCCGCGATGACGAACGGGAGTCCGGGTGACTCGAGATCTCGACGAATGTCGCGGATGAAGTGCGAGAGATTCTCTTCGTAGGCGTCGTTGAACGCCTGATTCACCCGATCGTTCCAACCCTGATGCCACCCGATGCCCGCAAGCTCGAAGGTGCGACCTGCGAATTCCGGGAACTGCCTTCCAGCGTCCTTCAGCACCTCCCTCGTGCGATCGACGAGGATCCGGTATTCGGGCCCGACCACGCCACCCGCGCTCGGCGGACGGAAGTCCTTGCCGATGCTCTTGCCGCCCCAGGCGATCTTGATCACCAACACGGGTTCGTCGAAGGCCTCGCCCACCACCGTGCCGAATCCAAGCTCCGGCCCGATGGTCCCGAGGTTCGATCCGTAACCCGGCTTGAGTCCACCGGTTCTTCCGAAGTTCCAGATCCGGACGTCCTCGCGTTCGACCCACTCGCCGGAGGCATCCCGCAGTCCACGGACCTTCGCCTTGAGCGGCGACGACTCCACCATCCACTCCAACGATCCCTGCCCTTCGTTGCGTTCGGGATCCGCCTTGATCCGGCCCGCGCCGACCATGTTCGACTGCCCCGCGAGCACGAACACCTTCACCGGCGCATCGCCCGAAGCGTCGGCCATGCCGTGCCTCGTCACAGCGAGCAGGAGGAGACCGGCGAGGATCCAAAGGACGTCGATGCGAAGACATCGGAGGGTCGGCGTGGCGTCGGACATGGCACTTGGCTCCTCGAGCTCGATGAAGATCGAACGAGTCGGGGCTCGTCTCCGACGCGTCGGCCTCGATCCTCGCCGCAAGCCCACGTCGACGCAACCGAGCCCACGTCCCGGCTCAGCCTCCGAACCGGCGGAACCCCCACCGCCAGAGGAGCCCCGCGAAGATCACGCCAAGGCCGATCGTCCAGATCCGCCAGTCGACCCAGAAGGCGAGAAAGCAACAGCCGGCGAGCCCGAGCCATGCGAACGCACGCGGCAGGAAGCGATCCTCCCGTGCGAGCCGCAGGGCGGCGAAGTTCGTGATGCCGTAGTAGACGAGCACCGTGAAGGCGCTGAACGACCACGTCGTCCGCACGCTTCCGATCGTCACCAATCCCGCGATGATCACGCCCACGAGGATCACCGCCACGATCGGCGTTCCCGTCGATCCACGAACCCGGGCCACGCCCGACGGCAGGTCACCCCGCCGCCCCATCGCGAACGCCACCCGGGAGAGGCCGAGGACGAGGTTGAGCAGCACGCCGAGCATCGCGGTGACCGCGGCGATCGCGACCACCCAGCGAACCCAGGGCGTCTCCAGCATCGTCGCGGCGACCTCCAGCGGCGCCGCGGTCGCCGCGGTCACCGCGGCGAGCCCGTCGATTCCAAGCAGGCCGATCACCACCACCGCGACCAGCAGGTAGAGCACCGCGGACACCACGAGTGTGATGCCGATCGCCCACGGGATCGTGGCGCGCGGCGACCGGACCTCCTCGCCCAGCGTCGCGATTCGACCGTAGCCGGTGTAGGCGACGAACATCAGCGCCGTCGCCTCGAGCAGGCCGACGCCCCCGTCGGCGATCGAGAACGCCTTCACGCCGTCGATGACGGGTTCGATCGAATCCCCGTTCGGACCCGACATCCAGGCGAACCCGGTGAAGATGAAGGCGAGCAGTCCCCCGATGGTGATCGAGACGATGACCGCGTTGACCAGGTTCGCGCGGCGAATCCCCATCGCCACCACCGCCGTGACGAGGATCACCGTGAAGATCGCCACGGGCATCACCCATTGTTCGTTGCGGATCACCGATGCGTGAAAGAGGTGACTCGCGAATCCGAGTGCCGCGGTCGCCGCGGAAGCGGACTTGGCACAGAGAAACATCCAACCGGCGACGAAACCGATCCGCGGCCCCAGCAGCAGGATGCCGTACTCGTACGTCCCCCCGCTCACCGGATGCTTCGCGGCGAGCTGGGCGCTGCTGGCGGCGTTGCAGAAGGCAAGCCCACCCGCCAGCACGATCGCGACGACCACCATCGACCCCGCGATCCCGCCCGCGATGCCGATCCCCACGAACACCCCGGTGCCGAGGATCGAACCGAGCCCCAGCAGGACGGCGCCGGCGAGCCCCACCTCGCGTCGAAGTCCGGCGGCCGGCCGCCCGCTCACGAGCCCTGCCCACCACACGCATCGAACCCGACGGTCGGACTCATGGCGAAGAGACGATCCGCCGTGGTCTCGAGCTCCGAGACCCAGGCGACCCGTTCCCGCCAGCGTTCGGGAATCCCCGAGAGACCGTGAAACGCCCCGGCGATCTGACCGCAGACCGCGGCGACGGTGTCCGCATCGTCACCGAGATTCGCCGCCGCGAGCACCGCACCCTCGAAGGTCGTTTCACGCTCGAAGCACCAGAGCGCCGCCTCGAGCGTGTGCACCACGTAGCCGCTGCTGTGGATCTCCTCCACCGACTTGCCGGCGTACCCGCCCGTGGCGATCGATCGCAGCGCGTTTGATCGGTACGTGTCGGGATCGAGGGAGGCGAGCACGTCGCGACTCCCGCCGGCGATCAGCCTCGAGAGCACCACGCCGAGCATGCGACACGCGTCGATGCATTCCTCGGCGCCGTGCGTCGTTCGCGAACTCTCACCGGCTCGCTCGCACGCCAGTGATTCATCACCATGGTGGGCGATCGCGATCGGCGCCAGCCGCATGATCGATCCGTTTCCGGCGGATCGCGGATCGGTCGACCCGGCGAATGGTTCGCCATCCGACTCGAATCGACGAAGGGCCGCGCTCACCGTGTTTCCAATGTCGAAGCACCGGCCGTTCACGCTCTGGTAGCCCTCGTCCCTCCAGAGGAGATAACGATCCATCTGGTCGGTGGGATCGAAGCCTCCGCACTGGATGAGGCTCGCCGCGAGGCAGAGCGCCATGGAGGTGTCGTCGGTCCATTCCCCGGCCTGGAGATCGAAAGGTCCACCGCCGACCATGTCGGTGACGCGAGCGAACGAGCCCCGGGGCCTGAACTCCACCGTGGTCCCGATCGCGTCGCCGACCGCGAGCCCGATCAGGCAGCCTCTCGCACGATCTCGAGCCGAGGCCTCGGTCGAGGCCGGTCCTGGATGTCGTGGGGCTTCATTCATCACGGATCGAGAATAACCGTCGAACCCGAACGACGTCCCCGGGTCCTTTTCGACCGGATCGCCTCGACCGCGATGGAACAACCGTTTAACCTCGGATCGCCCCGCCACTCCATCGGAGCCCGTTTCATGATCAGAGTCACGCTCTTCACCCTCGTCGTCGTGCTGGCATCGACGGTCTCCGGGCATGCGGCGCCGCCGTCGAAGGTCTCGAACCCCGACTTCACGAAGGGCGAGTCGATTCCCGAGGGTGCGACCCACGATTGGAACCTCGGTCCGACCGGGGCCCGGGGCTGGATGTACAGCAACAAGCTGGAGACCAGCGAGGCTCGGCAGATCATGGTGACGTCCGTCGAGGCGGGATCCCCCGCCGATGGCGTGCTCGAGCCGGGAGACGTGATCCTCGGCGCCGGCGGACGACTCTTCAAGACCGATCCTCGAACCGAGTTCGGACGGGCCATCGGGCTCGCCGAGAGGTCGAGCGGCCGCCTCGTGCTCATCCGCTGGCGTGACGGTCGGCGCACCCGGGTCGCCGTGAAGCTCCCCACCCTGGGGCGTTACGCCGCGACCGCCCCCTTCGACTGCTCGAAGTCGACGACGATCCTCGAAGAAGGCTGTGAGGCACTGGCTCGAAGGATGGCCGCGAATCCCGAGAAGGGATCGCCGATCGAGCGTTGCTACAACGCACTCGCCCTCCTGGCGAGCGGAAACCCCGACTACCTGCCACTCGTGCGGCAGCAGGTCGAGTCGTTCTCCACCTATTCCGACCTCGAGCGACGCGGTCTGCATTCGTGGTGGTACGGCCCGATCAACCTCCTGCTGGCCGAATACGTGCTCGCGACCGGTGACCGGACGTTCCTGCCGAATCTCGAGCGGATCACCGGTGAGATCGTCGAAGGCCAGAGCGAGGTCGGCTCCTGGGGCCACCGGATGGTGCAGTCCAACGGCCGACTCTCCGGCTACGGCATGATGAACGCCCCCGGGCTCCCGATGACGATCTCCCTGGTCCTCGCACGCAAGGCCGGCGTCGAACATCCGGATCTCGACGACGCGATCGAGAAGAGCGCCCGCCTCATGCGGTTCTACGTCGGCAAGGGCAGCGTCCCCTACGGCGACCACCAACCCTGGATCGAGACCCACGACGACAATGGGAAGAACGGCGCGGCCGCGGTGCTGTTCAACCTGCTCGGCGACGCGGAAGCCGTCGAGTACTTCTCCCGGATGAGCGTCGCGTCCCACGGCAACGAGCGCGACAACGGGCACACCGGCAACTACTTCAACATGCTCTGGGCGATGCCCGGCGTCGCCCTCTCGGGATCGGACGCGAGCGGCGCCTGGATGGAGGAGTTCGGCTGGTATTACGACCTCACCCGCCGCTGGGACGGGACCTTCCAGCATCAGGGGCCGCCGCAGGCGAAGCCCGACAGCTACCGGAACTGGGATGCGACCGGCGCGATGCTCCTCGCCTACGCCCAGCCCCTCGGCCGAATCCATCTCACCGGCCACACCCCGACCAGGGCACCCGTCGTCGATCGTCGCACCGCCGAGGATCTGGTCGCCGACGGCCGGGACTGGGGATCGCGAACCCGGTTGGAGAGCTGGTCCGAACGCTCCGAACGTCAACTGCTTCGCAATCTGGAGAGCTGGTCGCCGGTGGTCAGGGAACGGGCGGCGATCGAACTCGCCCGCCGTGACGGGGATCCGACCGCGGCCCTCCGGAAGATGCTCAAGCGAAACGACACCTACGCCCGTCTCGGCGCGTGCCAGGCCGCGATCATGCTGAAGGGACGCGCCGCACCGCTGGTCGAGGATCTTCGGGCGACGCTCGACGCCGACGATCTCTGGATCCGCGTCAAGGCCGCCGAAGCGATCGCCGCGATCGGCCGCCCGGCGATGCCCGCACTTCCCGATCTGCTCGCCATGCTCGCGGCACCGGCCGACGCCTCGGATCCGCGTCGGATGGAGCAGCGATACCTCTGCTTCGCCCTCTTTGATCGACGCAACGGGATGCTCGGCCGATCGCTCGAAGGTGTCGATCGAGAAGATCTGCTCGCGGCCGTCGCCGCCGGGCTTCTGAACGAGGACGGTCGCGCCCGCGGGGCGATGGGATCCGTCTACAGGAACCTCTCCTTCGAAGCGATCACCCCGCTGCTCCCGGCCATCCACGAAGCCATCGTCGAGCCGGCCCCGAGCGGGATCATGTTCGCCGACGAGATCCGCCTCGCCGGTCTCGACCTCTTCGCGGAGCACGGGATCGAGGAGGGCGTTCCCTGGTGCGTGACCATGATCGATCCCGATCGCTGGGGCATGGGAAACCGGATCGAGCGATGCCTGAACGCACTCCGGGTCTATGGCGGGGCCGCTCGCTCGCAGATTCCGCGACTGAAGGCGCTGCAGGCGGAACTGGTCGAGCGAAACTGGAACCCCGAACGACTCCGGAAGATCGACATCCCCGGTCGCATCGTCGAGCTCGAGAACGACGACACCCCGCCCGCCCTTCGCCGGATCCAGGAGGTTGCGCCCGCCCGGGCGGGTTGAGCGACGCCCATCGGGCCCCCGATCCCACCCCCGATCAGATGAGCGAGAACCAGGCTTCTCGAAGGGAGACAAGACATGTGGAACTCGATCCTGTCCGTATTCCTGGTGGCACACGTGCTGGCGGGCATCGTCGCGGCCTTCATCGCCTTTCCGCTGGCGGCGCTCTCGACGAAGGGAACCGCGCTCCATCGCTGGAGCGGTCTCACATTCGTAGGGTGCTTCTTCTTCATCTGCATCGGCGGCTACCTGCTCGAGTTCGAAAACCTGACGGGGACCGTGGTCGACGTCTTCGGTCTGGAGTTGAACATCTCGCCCTATCGCGAGGATGGTGGCGTCGACGTCCTCGCGGTCGTGAACACCGCCATGGTGAACACCATGGCCTTCTACCTGGCGGTGTCGGGTTGGCGGGTCTGGGCGCGGGCCCGCGCCGCGGATCGCGGGGTGTTCCCGAAGTTCGATTCGATCATCGCGGTGCTGGAGATCGTCGCGGGCCTCCTCTTCGCCGTCACGCTCTGGCACGCGGTCGACCAGTCGGATTCCCAAGGGCTTTCGGGCGAACTTTCGGGAACGCTGGAGTTCGGACACCTGATCATCATCGCGGCGACGGTCTACGTGATGATCGATGCGGGACACGATCTGTACATCGGCGTCTCACGGAGACCCCCCAGGGCATGGTGGATCATCCATGCCCGCAAGATGATCACCGCAGAGATGGGACTCGCCGCCGCCTTCCCCTATCGATGCGTTCCGTTCGGGACCACCGGAGGAATCCTGATGCTGGTCGCGATGACCATCGTGCTCGTGTTCGGAGTCGCCATCGCCCGTCGCTTCGCGAAGCAGGCCGAATCCACACCCACCATCGCCTGATCGATCCACCCCTCCCCGCCTGACCATGGAGCACGCGATGCTCGATTCGATCCTCGCCGTCGTTCTCCCCATCCACATCGTCGCGGGTGCGATCAGTGCACTCGTGGCGTTTCCGGTTGCGGCCTTCGCCGTGAAGGGCAGCCGCCCGCACGTCGCCGCCGGTCGATGCTTCGTGCTCGGATACGTCGTGGTCTGCCTGACCGGGCTGCTTCTGGAGATGGAGCGCACGACCGGAGGCACCATCCGCGTGCTCTGGACGGAATTCAAGCTGGTCGGCCCGAAGGTGAGCGACTCCGGGCATCTCCCTCCACTCCTGTTCTTCGCCACCGCCACGCTTGATCTCGCATTCCTCTACCTCGCGGTCTCGGGCTGGCGGGTCTGGGCGCGGGCGAGGGACGCGACCCACGAGGTGTTCACGCGATTCGACACGGTCCTCGCGGCGATCGCCATGGCGGTCGCGGTCGCCTTCGGCGTGTCCTGGTGGATGGTGGTCGACGCGGTCGCCACGATGCCGTCGGCGCCGAAGGGAACCATCGGGCCCCATCTCTTCTTCACGGTCGCGGCGTCGATCTTCCTGCTCGATGCAGGGCTGGATCTTCGAATCGGCCTCAAGCGCCGCGCGCCGAGAACCTGGTGGTTCAAACACGCCCGAAAGATGGTGATGGCCCAGGTGTTTCTCGCCGCCGGAATCCCCTTTCGATGCGCGGATCTCGAACACGTGGGATTCTGGACGATGGCGACCGCTCTCCTGGTCGTGCTGGCGGGCGTGGTCGCGGCCTGGCATTTCCGGCGGCGACTCCGGATCGAAGCCGGCACTTCGGATCGAGGAACGCGGTGATCCGAACTTCCCCGCGTCCGATCGGAGGGATCCGGAACCCGACCGGTTCCCGAGAAGGCCGGTCCCGCGGCAAGTGCGACGACCCGAATCCGAGGCGAGGAAGCCCGGGGCGATAGAATCTCCGTTCCCGCCTTCCCGCGATCTCGCGGATCGGGGCCGAACCGCCTCGCCATCGCTCACCGCCCCTCGAAACGACTCATGCCCCCCACCGACGCCCCCATTCCGAACACGTTGTTCATCGAAGTGGCCGGCGCCGGCATTCCGGAGATCGACGGTCTCTTCGTGCCCTCGACCGCACCATCGGCGGCGAGCGAGTCGGGGACGGTCTCGAGCCTCGGCTACTGGAACGGGAAGATGGCCTGGGACCGCGCGGACGGACAAGGCGAACGGAGCCCATCCCTCTCCTATTCCAACAGCTACCGTTCCTGGCGGATCGCCCGACTCGACGGGCACCTCGCCTACGACATCACGTGCGAGGACGACCTGCCGCCGACCGATCGGGAATGGCACGTCTACAAGAAGGGCGTCGCCCCCGCCCCCACCATCACCATCCATCACTGCGATCCCCGGCAGCCCTGCCCCGAACCCAACGTGGTGTTCGTGCTCGGCGGCCCCGGCGCCGGCAAGGGCACGATGTGCGAGCTCGCCGAAGCGCAACTGGGTTGGACGCATCTCTCGACCGGCGACATCCTGCGTGAGGAACTCGCGCAAGGCGGCCCGCTCGCCGAGACCATCGACGGCTTCATCACGCCGGGGAATCTCGTGCCCGACGAGATCGTGGTGACGCTCCTGAAGAGGAAGATGGACACGATCACCCGCACCACCGGCCGGAACAACTTCCTGATCGACGGCTTCCCGCGGTCGCTCGGGAATCTCGACGCCTGGTACGAGGTCTTCGGCCGTCATGCGGAACTCCCTCGAATGCTCTACTTCGAGTGCCCCTACCCGGTGCTCGAAGAACGGATCATGGGCCGGGCGAAGTACTCGGGGCGAAGCGATGACAACCTCGAGAGCCTCAAGCAGCGCTTCGACACCTTCAAGGCGGTCACCCTGCCGACGGTGAGCCTCTTCAAGCAGAAGGGTCGCTGCGTGGAGATCGACACCAGCCCCGACCGTGAAACGGTCTACGCCGAGGTCGTCGAGCATCTCGCGGAACACACCGAGCCGATGCTCGCGGACCGCCCGCTCGGCGAACGGGCCGAAGAACTGCTGGGGCTCCGCAAGCGGACGAGATGACGACCGACGCCGCGAACGCTCGCGATCCCGCAAACTAGTCGCCGGTTCCGGACCCGACCGCGTCTCCGCCACCGTGCCAGCCACCGCCTGAGAATTCCGGGTCCACGAGCCGCACGATCTCCGCGATGTCGTGGTCGGGCCCGATGCCCCGGATCGCATCCGCCCAGCGTTCCCTCGCCGCCGCGGCGACCTTCAGATCGAGCCCACGAGCCTCGGCCGCATCGAGCACGATGCCGAGATCCTTCTCGGCGAGCGACATGTGGGCGGTGATCGACCAATCCTCCGCCGCCATCCGGGGGCCCAGGATCTGCAGCACCACGGAGTCCGCCGCGCCACCCGCGAGCGCCGGAATCAGGGTGTCGAGCTCGAGTCCGGAGCGTCGCGCCAACGCCATCGCTTCGGCGACGGTGACCTGCGCCGAGAAGCTGATCAGTTGATTGACGACCTTCGCGGCCTGCCCCGTCCCGACCTTCCCCATCACGGTCACGTTCTCGCCCATCACCTCCAGAAGCGGCGCGACGCGTTCGTGATCCTTCGGAGAGTCCGCGCCCACGAAGATCGTGAGCCGGCCCTTGGTCGCACCGATCCGCCCTCCGCTCACGGGAGCGTCGACGAAGGCCGCACCGACCTCCTGGAGCCGCGCTGCGATGGAGGCCGTCGTCGCCGCGTCGGTGGTGCCCATGTCCATCACGAGGGTGTTCGGCGTCGCGGCGTCGGCCAGGCCGTCGGCCCCGAGACAGACCTCGACCATCGCATCCGCCGACGCGAGCATCAGGATCACGATGTCCGCGACCCGGGCGATCGCCGCGGGCGTCTCGAGGATCTCGACCCGATCCGACCCGAGGTCCGCCATCGACTCGGCGGCCCGCCGGGGTATCACGAGGGTCGCGCCGGCGGCATGGAGATTCACGGCCATGGGCCGCCCCATCAACCCCAGTCCGATGAAACCCACGGTCCTGCCGGAAAGCACGTCTGTCGAATCGTCGCTCATGGGGACCGACGATACCCCGGCGCGGCTGCAAGCATGATCACCCGCATCGGGCGGGCTTGCGCATCGGCTTCAGCCCGCGATGAGTTCCGCAGATGCCCACTGGATCCCCTGAACCCCGGCAAGCACGAGAAAACCGACCACGTCGCGCGTGGCGGTCGTCGCAGGAGGAGCACGCCTCCGACGATGCCCGCGATGAGCGTGATGCCGAGGGCGACCACGAGTGCGAGGAACACCCACTGCGGATGATGACCCCCCTGCACCATCATGATTCCGCCGAGCGGCACGCTCCCGATGAGCACGGCGAGTCCGAGGAACCCGAATCCCCAGAAAGAAGGCCCGCGAGAAGGCGGTTCGGGCTCGGCGATCGGCTTCGTCGGCGGGACTGGTCGGCGAGCATCGGTGCCCATCACCCGACAGGCCCCGCGTGCCGACGACGGCGTCGCCATCGAAAGAGAAGCAAGGCCGCACCGAACACCAGCCCGACGAAGATGCCACCGGGAATCCAACCGGCCAGCAGGAAGCCGATCGGCGCGGTGTCGGCGAAGGCCTCGTCCGGCGGATTCGGCCCACCCTGCCAGACGCGGTACCCGAGATCACTCGCGAGAAAGAGACCCGCCCAGGTACAGAGGACACCGACCAGCAACAGCGGAATCTGGCCGAGCCACCAACGGAGCCATCCGGCCAGGATCGCCGCGATGGTTCCGAAGATCGCGCCGATTCCGGCCAGCGTGTAGAACGCCACCGACTGCGAGTGACCGTAGCTCGGCTGCAAGGCACCCCAGAAGCCCAGCGTCGCGAATCCGAACACGAAAGCGGCGGCCATGAATCCGATCAAAGCCTGCGGCTTGTAGCGCCAATCGACGAACGTCCTGGGGTCGGTCGGATCGAAGGGCAGTCCGCACTCCGGACATCGCCCGGCCTCGAGGCCTGCAAGGCCGTATCGACAGGATCGACAGTACATCGCGACAGTGTCCCACAATCTCGATTCAGATGCCAAGACGCCCGTCTAAGGTGTGCACCCCAGATTCGACGCTTTCATCTCGCCGGAACGCATCCCTGCCCAAGGAACCACCCCACTTCGATTGCCGGGACGCCATCGCGGTGCTGCTCCTTCGACTCCGCGACTGGTGCTGGCCCGTCGCGATCGCGAGCGCCGTGACGATTCCGATTCTCGGCCGAACGAACGGCGCTGCCTACAAGAT
>Ga0315320_10003876_pt1 | contig 12241 bp, 23 predicted proteins | sample M140m21515metaG_FD_203458 | JGI IMG/M metagenome (GOLD analysis project Ga0315320, IMG submission 203458) | Ammonia-oxidizing marine archaeal communities from Monterey Bay, California, United States - M1 40m 21515 | ecosystem: Environmental > Aquatic > Marine > Coastal | place: USA: California...
AGCCCGGAATATTCCGGGTGTGAAGGTCCTGCCGGTGGCGGGCCTGAACGTGTACGACATCCTCGATCACAAGAACCTGGCGTTGACCACTTCCGCAATTGATGCGGTGGTCGCGCGGTTGGGAGCGTGAGTCATGGCTGAACTTCATGACGTGCTGATCCGGCCGATCCTTACCGAGAAGACAACGAAGCTCGAAAGCGCTGACAATGTCTACACCTTTGAGGTGGGTGAGGGTGCCAATAAGCACCAGATCAAGGAAGCTGTCCAAACAGTCTTCGGCGTAACCGTCGAAGATGTTCGAACCATCGTCATGCGAGGTAAGAGCAAACGTTTTGGGCGTTATTACGGGAAGCGTTCCAACTGGAAGAAGGCGTTTGTTCGTCTTTCGGAAGGCGACTCCCTCAACTTTTACGAGCAGCAGTAGCGGGGAGCTGAATCATGGGAACTAAGAAATTCAACCCCACGACTCCCTCACGGCGTTTCATGTCGAACAGTGACTTCATTGAAGTCACGACCGACTCGCCTGAGAAGTCGCTGGTCAAGGCAACCAAACGAACTGGCGGCCGCAACAATCGTGGCCGGATCACTTCGCGTCACCGTGGTGGTGGTCACAAGCGTCGTTACCGTGTGATTGACTTCAAACGTGACAAGCAGGGCGTGCCCGGAACTGTCGCGAGTGTTGAGTACGATCCAAACCGCAGCGCACGTATCGCACTGATTCACTATGCAGATGGTGAGAAGCGATACATCCTTTGGCCGAAGGGTCTCGAGGTTGGTGCAACGGTGGTAGCAAGCGACGAAGCCGAGATTCAACCAGGCAACGCAATGCGTCTCCTGGCCATCCCTCTCGGTAGCTGGGTACACAATATCGAGATGCAGATTGGTAAGGGTGGACAACTCTGCCGGTCAGCAGGCTCATATGCTCAGGTTATGGCGAAGGAAGGCAAGTTCGTCCTGCTCCGTCTGCCTTCCGGCGAGTTGCGTCAGGTCCATCGGAACTGTTTCGCAACCGTTGGTCAGGTCGGAAACCTTGAGCATGAAAATCAGACAATCGGTAAGGCCGGTCGATCCCGTTGGTTGGGTCGTCGTCCGAAGGTTCGGGGAACTGCAATGAACCCAATCGATCACCCGCATGGTGGTGGTGAAGGTCGTTCCAAGGGTCGTCATCCTGTCACTCCTTGGGGCAAGCCCACCAAGGGGTACAAGACCCGTTCGAAAAAGAAGCCGTCCAACAAGTTCATCGTCAAGCGTCGACGGTAGGAGAATCGCATGGCACGTTCTGTCAAAAAGGGTCCTTTCGTGGACCAGCACCTCATGGCCAAGGCGTTGGCCGCTCAGGAAGGAGGCGGCAGCAATGCCGTCATCAAAACCTGGAGCCGACGCTCGATGATTCTTCCAGACTTCATCGGCCTCACCTTCGCTGTGCACAATGGTCGGAAGTTCATTCCGGTTTACGTCACAGAGAACATGGTCGGACACAAGTTCGGTGAGTTCGCGGTTACTCGGCATTTCCGGGGACACGCTGCGGATAAAAAGAGCAAGGTTCGCTAGGGGATATGAATATGGAATCACGAGCAAAACTTCGATTGGCACGAGTGAGTGCGCGCAAGGCCCGCCTTGTAGCAGATCTCATCCGTGGCCGTGAGGTGGGCGAGGCCCTTGAAATCCTCCAATTCACCCGCAAGAAGACCGCACCGCTGTTGAAAAACTTGGTCGAGTCAGCTGTTGCAAACGCCGAATTCAAGGCGGAACGCGATGGCGGCAAGGTCGATATTGACAGCTTGGTCGTCAAGCAGGTGTTTGTGGATGAAGGTCCTACACTCCGCCGTTTCCGTCCCCGTGCACGCGGCATGGCGACAAAAATTCTAAAGCGTACCAGCCACATCACGATCGTGCTGGGCGAGGCTTAAGGGAGACAACATGGGTCAGAAAGTAAATCCAATTGGTTTCCGTGTCGGCATCGTCCGAGATTGGGAAAGTACATGGTATGCCGACAAGGACTACCAAACCTATCTTCATGAAGATCTTGCGATCCGGAAGTACCTCAAGGCCAAGCTGTTCCACGCTGGAATTAGTAAGGTTCGCATTGAGCGTGCTGCCTCCAAGGCCAAGGTCTATGTCCACGCAGCGAAGCCCGGTATCATTATCGGGAAGCGTGCAAGTGGTCTGGAAGCCCTTCGCGATGACCTTAAGAAGTTGGTCAAGACGGAGGTTTTCCTCAATGTGATCGAAGTTCGAAAGGTAGAAACCGACGCACAGTTGGTGGCCGAAAACATTGCAGCTCAGCTTGTGAAGCGTGTCAGCTTCCGGCGTGCAATGAAAAAGGCTGTCACCCAAGCGCAACGCGCGGGTGCCAAGGGTGTGAAGGTGATGTGTGCCGGTCGTTTGGGCGGTGCCGAAATGTCTCGTCGCGAATGGTATCGCGAGGGTCGAGTTCCACTTCATACCTTGCGTGCGGATGTCGACTACGGCTTTGCAGAGGCCATGACCACCTATGGTGTAATCGGCGTCAAGGTCTGGATCTTCAAGGGTGAAATCATGCCGGGTGGCGAAGAGCCGTCAGCGACTTGATTTTCACCTCCCACATTGTGGGATCAACACTTTTATTTCTGGAGAAATCCAATGCTGAGTCCAAAACGAGTCAAGTGGCGGAAAGTACAAAAGGGCCGCATGCGGGGCAAGGCCTACCGTGGTTCTGAAGTTAGCTTCGGTGATTGCGGTTTGCAGGCCCTCGAATGCGGTTGGCTGACCGCACGGCAGATCGAAGCTGGTCGTATTGCCATGACCCGCCATGTGAAACGTGGTGGTAAGGTCTGGATCCGGGTGTTCCCGGACAAGCCAATCACCAAAAAGCCCGCTGAAACCCGTATGGGTAAAGGTAAGGGAGCCCCCGAGGAGTGGGTCGCACCGGTCAAACCTGGTCGCGTGATCTACGAGCTTGAGGGTGTGGATGTCGAAGTGGCTCGCGAGGCAATGCGTCTCGCCGGGCACAAGATGCCCATCAAGACGAAGTTCGTTCTTCGACGAGAGGTGCTCTAATGTCGTACGCAGATCTCACCACTTTGGATGACAAAGCGCTGGTCCACCGAGAACTTCAACTCGAGAGAGAGTTGTTGGATGCTCGATTCCGTCAGAAGACGGGCCAGTTGGAAGACACATCGAAGATGAGCAAGCTTCGTAAGCAGATTGCTCAGGCGCGCACCCTTCAACGGGAACGCGAGAATGATCAGTCTTTATCGAAGAACACACTTCGTGATCAGCACCGTACCAGCTTCGTTCCGGGCCAGATCGGCACGGATGGAGAGGGTGGTGCAGGCGGTTTCCTGAAAGGAATCGTTGACAAGGTCACTCCGGCTGAATAGAAGGCGAGCGCTTCCCGATACTTGTGTTGGGAAGCGACCCATCATCCCGATGGGTGTTGCATCGAGCAATCGGTGTGTGGCGTGGACAACGCCGGCTTTTGGGTCCCGTACTTTGCGGGAGACCTCTGCTGAAATGTCACATCCAATCTTTCGATTGGTCGTTCACTTTTGTTGACACCTACCTATCTAAGGAAGGAACCATGGCTGCTGATGCAACCGACACTACGGGTACGAACACGGGACGCCGCCGGCTGACCGGTAAGGTCGTGTCCAACAAAATGGAAAAGAGCGCGACTGTACAGGTGGAGCGGTTGGTGAAGCACCCGCGCTACCACAAGTACATGAAGCGTCACAAGAATTACATGGTCCACGATGAGACCAACCAGGTGAACCCTGGGGATATCGTCGTGATCGAAGAAAGTCGTCCGATCTCGCGCCGGAAACGGTGGGTCATCGTCGAGAACACCAACGCCTAAGTAAAGGGCCGCGGTATACCGCAGGCGAGGAAAACATGATTCAGACAGAAAGTGTCCTGGACGTCGCGGACAACTCGGGCGCCAAGAAAGTACTGTGCATCAAGGTGCTCGGTGGATCGAAGCGTAAGTACGCATCGGTTGGCGACGTGATCGTGGTTTCCATCAAGGAAGCCATCCCGAACGCGAAGGTGAAGAAGGGGTCGGTCATGAAGGCCGTCGTCGTCCGTACAGCAAAAGAACTTCGGCGTGCCGATGGTTCCTACATTCGGTTCGACACCAATTCAGCTGTTCTTATCAACAACGAAGGCGAGCCCATCGGCACGCGCATCTTCGGTCCTGTGGCTCGGGAACTCCGCGCCAAGAACTATATGAAGATCGTGTCTTTAGCTCCGGAAGTTCTCTAAGGGATACCGCAATGGCCAAGTACAAAATACAAATCGACGACACGGTGATCGTTACAACTGGGAAGCACAAAGGTGCTACCGGTCGTGTCATCGACGTGCAGAACGAGGCTGGAACAGTTCTCATCGAAAAGGTGAATTTGGTGAAACGCCAAATGAAGCCACAGGGCGGCCGCATGGGCGGCACCATCGAGAAGGAAGCCGCCATTCATATTTCTAATGTTTCTCTGTACAACGTAGAAGAGAGTCGCAAGGTAAAGGCGGCTTGGGGCGTTGTGGACGGGAAGAAGGTACGGGTCGATCGCAAGACCGGTGCCGCCATCTCTAACGCCTGAAGGAACGGATAATGCAACCCCGTTTGAAAACGAAATATCGCGAAGTCGTCCTTCCGCAACTCCACAAGGAGTTCGAGTACGGCAATGTGATGCAGGTTCCTGGTCTTGAGAAGATCGTGGTCAACACGTGCCTCAAGGAAGCCATTACGAACCAAAAGATTCTAGATACAGCTGCGGCTGAAATTGGACTGATTACGGGCCAACGCCCAGTGATTACGCGTGCCCGCAAGTCTATCGCGAACTTCAAACTTCGTGATGGGATGCCGCTCGGCGCCAAAGTGACGCTTCGGTCTGCCAAAATGTGGGAGTTTCTCGATCGTTTGATTGCGATCGCGATGCCACGTATCCGCGATTTCCGTGGCCTCAACCCGAATGGGTTCGATGGTCGGGGGAACTATTCGATGGGTCTTACGGAGCAGATTGTGTTCCCGGAGATCGATTACGACAAGGTTCAACGGATCACAGGCATGAACATTACGTTCGTGACCTCCGCGAAGACCGATGAGGAAGGGCGGGCGCTGCTTAAGGCGCTCGGTATGCCCTTCGCTGACAAATAGGGGAGTCCATCGTGGCAAAAAAGTCCATGATCGCCAAGTCAAAGCGTGATCCAAAATTCAAGGTGCGTAAGAAGAATCGATGCCCGCTCTGCGGTCGTCCTCGCGCATATCTGCGGGACTTCGACATGTGCCGTGTTTGCTTCCGTACCCTCGCCCTTAAGGGTGAACTTCCGGGTGTAACCAAGGCTTCTTGGTAATCCTCTTTATTCCGTTTTCTTTCTCCATCAGGAGAGTCCAATGACAGATCCCATTGCCGATTTGCTGACGCGCATACGCAATGCGATGCAGGCCCGCCACGGAAACGTGGTGATTCCCCGCTCCACGATCAAGCTAGAGATCGTTAAGATCCTCAAAAACGAGGGTTTCATCGAAGGCTACGTCGAGGTTGAGGGTAATTATCAGGGTGCCATCAAAGTTTTCCCCAAATACGATGCCAGTAATAAGGGCGTCATTCGCGGTATTCAACGCGTGAGCAAGCCTTCTCGGCGGGTTTATGTGGGCCGTAATGACATCCCGCAGGTACGTAACGGCCTAGGCGTAGCCATTCTTACGACACCGGGTGGTGTGCTGACTGATCGTCAAGCACGCGACAAGGGCGTAGGCGGCGAAGTCCTTTGCTACGTCTGGTAGGGAGCAAGCATGTCTCGTATCGGAAATAAGCCAGTCGCTATCCCCAGCGGAGTGACCGTGACAGTCTCGAACGGAGGAATCTCCGTGAAAGGACCGAAGGGCCAACTTGTGCAACACATTGTTGACGGAATCTCTTTTGAGGTTGAAGCCGACAAGGTTGTTGTGAGCCGTGCAGACGATCGGAAGGCATATCGTGCCAACCATGGTTTGATGCGGGCCCTCCTGAACAATATGGTCATCGGCGTGACTGTTGGTTTTGAGCGCAAGCTTCAGATCAATGGCGTTGGTTACAAGGCCAATGTTCAAGGGAACAAGGCGGTCTTTAACCTCGGTTACAGTCACCCCATTGAGTTTCCCTTTCCCGAGGGTGTCTCGATTACCGTTGAAAAGAATACATCCGTGTCCGTGACAGGAATCGACAAGGAGAAGGTGGGCCAAGCGGCCGCCGAAATCCGTGGATTCCGTCCGCCTGATTCCTACAAAGGAAAGGGTGTTCGGTACGAGGGTGAGTACGTCCGCCTTAAGGCCGGTAAGTCCGCCAAGTAGGCGAAGGAGTTCACCATGGCCAAGACCAATCCAAGCGCTCGATCTCGCAACCGCCGGAAGATGCATATCCGCAAGGCTGTTCGTGGGTCAGAGTCACGTCCTCGTTTGACTGTGTTTCGTTCTGCGAATCACATTTACGCTCAGGTCATCAATGATGACACGGGTACGACCATTGCTTCCGCATCGACCATGTCTGGTGATGGTGCGAAGGCCAAGGGTCACAAAGGGAACAAAGATGCCGCCGCCAAGGTGGGAACTTTGGTTGCCAAACAGGCTCTGAAGGCCGGTGTCGAGACAGTGTGTTTCGACCGGAACGGGTATCTCTACCATGGTCGCGTGCAAGCGTTGGCCGATGCCGCTCGCGAAGCTGGCCTCAAGTTTTAGGAGTCCATTGTGAACAATAAACGTTCGAACCGTCGAGATGAACCAGACGACGGAATGATCGAGAAGACGATCGATATCAACCGCGTGGCCAAGGTGGTCAAGGGTGGTCGTCGGTTCAATTTCACCGCGCTCGTGGTGGTTGGCGATGGCAACGGTCGTGTCGGCATTGGTTACGGCAAGGCTGCTGAAGTTCCTGAAGCGATCCGCAAAGCTGGCGAAAGAGCCCGCCGCGGAATGGTCGATGTACCTGTGTTGGACGGTACTGTGCCACACTTTGTGACGGGCAAGTTTGCCTCGAGCAACGTCGTGCTTCGTCCCGCTTCCCCCGGTACCGGTGTTATCGCTGGGGCCAAAGTCGGTGCCATCCTGACTGCCGCTGGGTACAGCAATGTGCTCACCAAGGTCATCGGTAGTAACAACGCAAACAACGTGGTTAAGGCCGTAATGGATGCGTTTTCCCGTCTCGAGTCACCGGATATGTATGCTGCCCGCTTGGGTCGCTCGGCCGATGAGTTTCTCGATAACTATTCAGTGGGATCCCGAGTTTGGGGCACCACCGATACCGACACTGCAAACACATAAACGGAGGTCGACATGAACAAGCTGAAAGTCGTCCTGAAGAAGAGCCTGATTGGTTCGACCAAGAGCCAGCGTGCCACAGTGGCAGGCCTGGGTCTGAAGCGTCCAAACCAAGAGCGGATTCTCGACAACACCCCCGCTATTCGGGGCATGGTGCGCAAGGTTATTCACCTTGTAGACGTCCAAGAACTGGACGCATAGCGCCGCAAAGGAGCCTGTTATGGCGAACGAACTGAGCAACCTGAAGCCGTCACCTGGATCAACCAAGCCCCGCAAGCGCGTGGGTCGTGGTGAAGGTTCAGGTAAGGGCAAGACTGCGGGCCGTGGAACCAAAGGCCAGGGCGCGCGCAACACCATTCATCCTCGGTTTGAGGGTGGACAGATGCCGCTACAGCGTCGTCTGCCTAAGCGTGGGTTCAACAATATTTTCGCGAAACGGTACACCGAAGTGGGGCTCGATAAGATCGCAGCTGCATTCAAGAAGGGTGACACTGTGGATGCGGCTACCTTGAAAGAGCGTGGCATCATCTCTCAGATCGCAAAGCATGGCATAAAGGTCCTGGGTAATGGCGAAATCGATAAAGCCATTACCGTGAAGGCTGCCAAGTTCACATCGTCCGCCGCTGACAAGATTGCCGCTGCGGGTGGTACAGCAGAGGTCGTCTGACGTGTTTGAAGCGATCGCCAATGTGCTGAAGATCCCGGATTTGCGGGCTCGCATCTTCTTCACCCTGGCGATGCTTGGTGTGTATCGGCTGGGCATCTTCATCCCTGCTCCTGGTGTTGACCGGGTTGCCTTGGGTGACTTTTTCGCCGACAACCAAGGAACGCTGCTGGGTTTGTATGACATGTTCTCAGGCGGTGCACTGGAGCAATTCAGTGTGTTCGTACTTGGAATCATGCCGTATATTTCTGCCTCCATCATTATGCAGTTGATGCAGGTGGTGATGCCGCAGATTGAGCGTTTGTCCAAGGAAGGGCAAGCGGGCCGTAAGAAGATCACACAGTACACGCGCTACATGACCATTGGAATTGCCATTGTGCAGTCGATGGGTATCGCCTTTTCGCTCGAGCAGATGAAGACCATCGGCGGCACCGATGTGGTTATCGAGGCTGGCTGGGCTTTCCGCGCAATGACGGTCGTAACCATGACTGCAGGTGCATGTTTTGTCATGTGGCTCGGTGAGCAGATTACGGACCGCGGTATTGGTAATGGAGCATCGCTCATCATTACGTGCGGAATTATTGCTGCCCTGCCTTCGGGCGCCATGAATACCTTTCAGAAGATTAGTATTGGCGAAATTACGTTGCTCGGCGCGGTCCTTCTCATGGGCTTTATGGTCTTGGTCGTGATGTCGATTGTGTTCGTAGAGCGTGGCCAACGGCAGATTCCGATTCAATATGCGAAGCGGGTTGTCGGGCGCCGGGTGTACGGCGGGCAACAGACTCATCTTCCCCTGAAGGTCAACGTCGCTGGTGTGATTCCGCCCATCTTCGCCTCAAGTGTGATGATGTTCCCCGCTACAATCGGAACCTTCTACGCACATCCATTGTTTGATGCGATTGGTGCAGCATTCTTGCCCGGTACGTGGACCTACAACCTCATGTACATTGGAATGATCATCTTCTTCGCGTATTTCTATACAGCGGTGACATTCAATCCGGTGGATGTGGCGGACAACCTCCGTCGGCAGGGCGGGTACGTTCCAGGGCTACGTCCCGGTCGTCAGACTGCGGAATATTTGGATCGGGTCCTGACGAGGCTGACTCTCGGTGGTTCTTTGTATCTGTCGGTGGTGTGTATTCTCCCAACGGTTCTCATCAGTTCATATGGTGTACCGTTCTATTTTGGAGGTACCGGTCTGCTCATCATCGTGGGTGTGACGTTGGATACGGTGGCTCAGATTGAAGGTCACTTGATGACCCGTCACTACGACGGCATCGTTGGCCCCGGTCAAGGCTCAGGTGGTGGGCGTCGCGGCACCCTCGGTACACGCTAAGGAGCGTTTTAACCATGGATGTGATTCTGTTCGGACCGCCTGGAGCCGGTAAAGGCACACAGGCGACGGCGATATGTACGGCGTTGTCTATTCCTCATATCTCGACCGGTGATATTTTCCGGAAGCATTTGAAGGAAGGGACCGAGCTCGGACAGCTTGCGCGGAGCTACATCGACCAAGGACAGCTGGTTCCTGACCAGGTGGTCTGTGACATCGTGGCCTCTCGACTGATTGAAGACGATTGCGCAGGGGGTGCTTTGTTGGATGGGTTTCCACGGACAGTGCCCCAGGCCGAAATGCTTTCAAGTTGGCTGACGTCTCAGGGACGCTCGGTGGGTGCCGTTATAAATCTCCGCGTTGCAGATCAGCTTCTTGTGGAACGACTGTCTGGTCGCCGAACGTGCTTATCCTGTGGAGCGACCTATCATGTGCGCAACAACCCTCCGGTCAATCCGGACGTATGTGACCGATGTGAGGGGGACGTTGTTCAACGGAAGGACGATAACGAGGACACTGTGTTGGCACGGTTAGAGACCTATGCCCGAGACACCGCTCCGGTACTGGCATGGCTGACCCCCCGCGCTACTGTACATTCCGTGGATGGTGCGCAAGCCATCGAGAAAGTCCAGGCCGATGTCCTGAGCGCTCTTCAGGTCTGAAATGGTACACTTGAAAGCCGATTGGGAGCTCGCAGCAATGCGGTCGAGCGGAAGACGTCTCGCCGAAGTCGGTGCTCGTCTTCGAGAAACTGTGACCGTCGGCATCAGCACGGTCGATCTGGATCGTATTGCGGATGAGATGATTCGAAACATGGGTGCCATTCCGGCATTCAAAGGGTACGCAGTCGAAGGCGCACCTCCATTTCCTGCTACAATTTGCGCTTCTCCCAACGAACAAGTCGTGCATGGGATCCCCACGGAGACCGCATTGGAAGAGGGTGACCTCATATCCATCGACATGGGATTACATTTCGGCGGCTATTACGCTGACCATGCATTTTCCGTAGTGGTCGGATCAGTCGATGGAAAGGTGCAGCGTCTGCTTGACGTGACTGAGCAGAGCCTATACAACGGCATCGCCGCGGCCAAAGCGGGGGCACGGATTGGGGATATCGGTCACGCGATCGAGAATACCATTCGCCCGGATGGCTTCGGTATCGTTCGGCAATATGTTGGACACGGTATCGGAAGAGCTCTCCATGAGCGCCCTTCAGTTCCCAACTACGGGAAACAAAACACTGGAGACTTGATCAAGCCAGGAATGTGCCTCGCCATCGAACCGATGGTGACTCTCGGAACCTGGAAGACGAAAACGCTAAAAGATTTTTGGACGGTGGTAACCGCAGATGGCAGTCTTGCTGCCCACTTCGAACACACCATCGCCATTACCCCGAACGGGACAGAAATTCTTACTGTTCTGGACGAACCCAACAACCAAAACACCTGATGAACCGACTCAGTCGGCGAGGGGAGTAAAAAAATGAAAGTACGAGCTTCCGTAAAGAAGATCTGCGAGAAGTGCCGCATCGTGAAACGACGCGGTGTTCTTCGTGTCGTCTGCGAGAACCCCAAGCACAAACAAAGGCAGGGTTAAAACCATGGCACGTATCGAAGGTGTGGATCTTCCACGCAACAAGCGAATCGACATCGCATTGACATACATTTTTGGCATTGGACGCCCAACATCTGGCAAGATTTGCGACGAGGCCAACGTCGGTCGCAACATCAAGGCTGGTGATCTCTCCGAGAGTGAGGTTGCAGCCATCCGCCACGTGATCCAAAACAGCTACCAAGTTGAAGGAGATCTCCGAAAGGAAATCGCCATGAACATTAAGCGGCTTATTGATATCGGTGCCTACCGTGGCTTGCGCCACAAGAAAGGTCTGCCGGTTCGTGGCCAACGTACACACACAAACGCTCGTACCCGGAAAGGTCCTGTTCGGACCGCCGGTCGCCGCCGTTAAGGGGAGGATTGAACCATGGCTAAAGCACAACGTTCAGGTCGCCGCGTAAAGAAGAATATCCCAAGCGGCATCGTTTACATTCAATCGACGTTCAACAACACGATCGTCACAGTCACTGATCCGGCTGGAAACACCATTTCATGGTCTTCCGCAGGAGTAAAGGGCTTCAAGGGGTCTCGTAAGAGTACACCTTTTGCAGCCGGTCTTGTCGCTGAAGATGCATGCCGTAAGGCCATGGATCATGGCGTAAAGTCGGTCGGCGTGTTCGTGAAGGGACCCGGTTCTGGTCGTGAGAGTGCGCTTCGCGCAGTCGCGACTTGTGGGCTTCGGATTACGCACATTCGTGACGTGACACCGATTGCACACAACGGATGCCGTCCGCCCAAGAAGCGTCGGGTCTGAGTCGAACTCACATTTCAATGGACCAGAGACTCAACAGGGTCTCAAACCTTTTTTTCCGAACCGGGTGCAGAGCTTGCGTGGTCCAGCAGGCAGAAACCCGTAGGGAGTCATCATGCAAGAAGTCATAGCTGCCAACTGGCGCAGTCTAATCAAGCCCAAGCGTGTCGAGGCCAGTAAGTCCACCGACACCTACGGGAAGTTCGTCGTCCGCCCTCTGGAGCGTGGCTTTGGAATCACATTGGGCAATGCGCTTCGTCGCATTCTGTTGTCCAGTCTCCAAGGTGCAGCGATCAAGACGGTCAAGATTGATGGTGTACTCCACGAGTTCTCATCGATTCCAGGTGTGGTTGATGATGTGACCAACATCGTTTTGAATCTCAAGCAGGTTCGTGTTCGGACCAGCTCTTCAGAGATCATCAATGGTCACATCGACAAGAGCTGCGGCGAAGGCGAGACTGTGGATGTTACCGCGGGTGACATTCGCTTCGACGCTGAGGCGGAAGTACTCAACCCTGACCATGTCATTGCGACCATTACTGAAGGCGGACGCTTTCAGGCAGAAGTAACTGCAGCAATGGGCCGTGGATACGTGCTGGGTGCCATGAC